>Ga0194130_10004431_pt1 | contig 17872 bp, 13 predicted proteins | sample TA2KigsurfametaG_FD_160084 | JGI IMG/M metagenome (GOLD analysis project Ga0194130, IMG submission 160084) | Freshwater microbial communities from Lake Tanganyika, Tanzania - TA2015050 Kigoma 12 surface | ecosystem: Environmental > Aquatic > Freshwater > Lake | place: Tanzania: Lake Tanganyika... | reverse complement strand
GCGAGAGCCCCTCGAGGACGGTGAGCCGCAGGGCCGTGGCCTGTGCCGCCGGCAGCTGCTCCACCAGCTGCTCCAGCGCCGGCCCGGCGAGGTAGGCCTCCAGCGTGGGCTCTGCGGCGGGAGCGGCAAGCTGCTCCAGCAGGGAGGACTCACCGGCAGCGCGGGCATCGAGGCTGCTGTGGCCGAGCGGGCAGGTGCCCTTCTCATGCTCGCGGCGGGAGACCCGCACCAGGCGGACGCAATCGCGCAGGTGGTGCTGCAGGGCCCCGGTGATGTAGCGGCGCAAATAGGGCCCAGCGGGCTCGCCGGCTCTGCAGCGGGGAGCGGAGCGGACCAGGGCTTCACGGGCCACCTGGATCAGATCCTCCCGCTCCACCAGCGGGAAGAGGCGCCGGGCGGTGGCGGAAGCCAGGGCATCAGCCAGGGGCAGGTGCTCCAGCACCAGGGCATTGCGGGCACGCAGGGCAGAACGGCTGAGAGGCGTGGGCTGCTCGCGGCGGGAGGAGGAAGCGGGGGAAGCCACCTGAGGGACGGCGGAGAACCCCACCCCCACCGGCCGGCCGCAGCGCCGTGGCAAGGACGCCCCCCTGGGGCGCCTGGCCCGATCCTTGACGCGGCGCGAGGACCGGCCGAGGGATCCGGTGGGTCTGCGCCGGTCCGGGGGCAATTCCCTCCCCCCACTGCCGGTGCTGCAGGTTGCTAAGCCCAGGGACCGCCCACTCGAACCGTCAGGCCATGGCTCCAGGAAGCCCAAGCCCACGGGCGATGCGGCGACAGCCGAAAGCCGGAGGCGGAGTGCCTCCGGCCCCGGGAGGCTCAAAGCACCCGCACCTCGGCCTGAGGCCCAAGCACCCGCTGCTGATTGGCAGCCAGGATCAGGGCCTGCTCGCGGGGCACGTAGTGCGGCTGTGTGCTGATGTGGCCCTCGCGATCGAGGAAGAGAACCCTGAGAAGCCGTCCGGCGGCATCAAGAAGATGCACCGAGATGATGCGGATCGGGCAGGAGCGGCTGAGGGGAGTGGCGGCCATGGCTGGGCTGGCGAACGACACCGCCGTTGAGCCCCGGCGCCGCCAGCGCCGCGCAAGGGGCGCGGAGCGACTCGCGTCAGCCCTTGCGCGGTGCGCAAGCTGGAGCAGGCCGGGTGGCGTGATCGCCAGCCCACAGGGCATCTCGTTGTCTCGCCTGCCGCTGGATCAGCTCCACAGGCGGAAGCGGCTGGAGGAAGATGACCCGATAGGCAGCGGCCGCCAGGTGCCCGAGCCCACCGACTACGGCAGTCTTCAAGCAGCAGTGTCCCTGGACAAGGAGCGCGGCCTGGCTTTGCTGGCCGGGCGGCTACTGCTGGCGGTTCTCGAGCTGGCGGTGCCCGTGAAGGTTCAGGTGTTGCAGGACCTGCGCAGCGAGGGCCGCAACATCAGGGCCTATCAACGGGAGGAACCCGATGATCTGCACCAGGCCCGCCAGGAGCTGGAGGCGCTGCTGACGCAGATCCAGCCGGAGCCCTACAAGTTCTATGAACGCTGGGAGGTGCTGCTGAGCAGTGATCGCGGCACGCGGCGCACCGGGAACCTGATCCACGATCTCTGGCGTCATCTCCCGGAGCAGGTGCGGCTGAAACCAGAGGGGGCAGGCGAACTGCGCCGGTTCACCGGATTGCTGCAGGAAACCCGAGGCCTGTGCATCAAGCTTCAGCAGGATCGGCACCATGCCTCCCACTCGAAGGCCGACACGGCCTTTCATTCCCTTTCCTGGCACGCAGCGGTGCTGCGCCTGGCAGAGATGCCGATGGAACTGCAGGCCAGCGCGCAGATGATCCTGGCCACCGCCGCCACCATCCCAGCCCCTGTGCAGGCCGGCCTGGTGCAGGCGCTGCAGGTGCTGGACATCATCGAGACACAACCGCTGCTGGGCCATGTGGAGCGGGCTTTTGTGCAGCTGGCCGGCGAACGCACGAGCCTGGGTGAGCGATGGCTGGCGGTTCATCCCCCAGCTCCTGAGCCAGGGTCTGCGTTGCAGGCCCAGGACCTCTCCCAGCTCAGGGAGGAGCTGGCGATCCTTCACGACCGCTTCGCGGCGCTGAGCGGCTCGATCGGGCCGGTGCTCAACCGTCTGGGCGACGACATCGAAGGCATCGGCGCTCAGCTGCAGGAGCTGCTGGTGCTGCAGGCCCAGACCCAGCAGGCCCTGCGGCAGTCAACGTCTGAGGCTCCCCTGGATGAGACGGCCGCGCTGGACAGTGTGCGCGCCGCCTATCGCCAGCTCCAGGATCTTCGCCTGGCGATCGTGCAGGAGATGGGCCAATGGGAGCCGGCCTTTCGCTTTTATCACTGCATCGTCTACCGGGAGCTGATCGTTCAGGCCCTGCGCCAACGGGTCCTGCGGGTCGAGCAGCTCGTGGCCCTCTCACGCCAGACGATCTTGCAGAAGACGCTGCGCAGCGGCGGCGACAGCGACTTGTCCGCGAGGATGGTCGACGAACAGGCGGAACGGTTCGGAGGGAAGATCCAGGCCATCCTGGATCCGATTGTCTATCCCTCAGCCCCTATCGATCCACGTGATCTGGTGGGCCAGGAGAGCTGAGGGGTTCCTCAATCGGCAACAGCACTGGTGGCTGCCTGTGGATCAGACGATCAAAGTGATGCCACACGGCCGCCGCACGGCTCGTCCCTGGTGAAGGCCCTCCATCGGGGAAATGAAGTCCGAGCTCGCAGTTGTCGTACTGGGCGCTGTCGCTGAGGTTGGCGCTGGTGACCAGCAGCTCCGCGTCGGCGACGCAGCATTTCACGTGGAACACGGCCGGGCGTTCACGGCCCAGCGCCAGGGAACGCGGGTCGAAAAAACCGCTGGGCCGGGGGCGGCGTGGATCCCAGAGCTGGCTCCAGGTGTTCTGAACGAAGGCCTGGCGGAGCTGATCCGCCACCACGCGGCTGCCCTTCGGGCGGGGAATGTTGACCACCATGCGGGCTTGCAGCCCGGGAGAGGCCTCCAGCCTCCGCTGGATCCGCTCCAGCAGCTCCGTGATGAATCCGCCGCGCCAGATGTTGAAGGTGGTGATCAGCAGCCGCTGCTCGCAGCGCTCCACCATCTCGCGGATCAAAACGGCCTGATCGCGGGTGACATCACCGGTCCCCCCGTGGGGACCGGACCACACCAGCTCCGCAGTGCCACCGCTCTGCCCCTGGCGCTGGGTGAGCAGGAGGCTGATGGTGAGCGCCAGGCTGGCGTTGCTACCGCCAAGCCGGTTCCAGTGGTGCAGCCAGGAGACCAGGGCCGCTCGCAGTTCGAGCCGATCGCAGGCGATCTGGTGCTGGCTGAGGGCAGCTTCCCCAGGTAGCTCGGGCAGCGCTCGCAGACAGGCCGCCAGGCGCTGGAGTTCGCCGCTGGTGAGCGCCAGCAGGGGCTCACTCATGGCAGCTGGGCTGGGAAGAAGGCGGCCTCGCTCACATCCAGCGTGGGCACCACAAAGGCGCGATCGAGGAACTGATTGCGCTGCTCGCAGCTGGTTTCGGCGATCAGCAGGCAGCCGTGGCAAGCGGCACCATGGCTGTAGCGCTTCTCCAGCCCATTCTCAGGGTCGTGCATCGAGCAGAAGGGATCGTTGGAGCAAAGCCGGCCCTGCTCCAGGGCGTCGGCTACCAGCTGCTCGATGCGATCGGCCAGCGACACCAGACCGCCAAGGGTGCCTTCTGAACCGCTGCCACTGGTGTAGAGCAGGATTCCGTAGCCCTGATCCTCCCCAGGGAAGCTGTAGATCCGCTCCTTGATGGCAGAAGCGCCATAGCCGCACTCCAGGGAGGCCGTGGTGATCAGCAGGTGGGAGAGGCTGTGCAGCATCAGATAGGCATCCCCCGGCCATTCGTATTCATTGGCCTTGAGGCCGTGATCACGGGCTCCACAGCTTGCAGGCTTCTCGATGTTTGGAGCTGTGCTGCTGCACGCCGTCACGCTGACGCCACTCCTCCAGGGCAGTGGCACTCACCCCAAGGAAGATGCCCTCACCGAAGTTTTCAATTGCAGGAACCCAATCGAGTTCTTTGCTGTTGATGTCTGCTCGCTTGGTGCCGATATCGAGCTGATCGATGGGGTCGCCGTCGACGCCCTTCACGATCGGCTCCAGTCTGGTGAAGCCAATCAGGGCCATCACCTCCCGCAGTCGGTGCACCTTCAGAACGCGATCGAAGCGTTCGCTAAACCAGCTCGGCTTGCCGGTGAGCGGCATGATCTCCGCGTGGAAGGTGCTCTCCGGCGCGGGTGACCCCAGGGCGCCGGCTGGGGCATACAGCGCCTTGATCTCCTGGAGCTTGAGCGGTGGTTGCTTCTCGATGCGTGAATCGCTGTTGCTGCCACGCACGGCGGAGAGCACAGCCATCACATCGCCAAGCTCCCGATCACGCAGACGGGCCGCCACTTTTTCCGGCATGAACTTCAGGGCAGCCTTGAGGTCGCTCTCGTCGTCCACCTTTTCAAAGAAACTCAGGTGGGTGATCAGGTGCTGGCGCAGGGAGTCTTCCTCTTCGGGGATGGAGATGGCGCCTACCATCTCCGGGAAGTAAGCGTTGCTGGCTGATCGCACCAACAGGCGGTTGTAGCGGGGCTTGTCGTTCTCGTCGGTGCAGGCCAGGGCGTCGTCGCTGAAGTTGCCCAGCCAGGGGCGATGGCCACGGCAGGATCCGAGCAGCGAGGCGCCGTTTTCCCCCTTGGTGCTGGCCAGGGCCTGGCGCTTGCCGCACTGCGGGCAGCGCACATAGATCTCGTTGAAGTCGTTGCCAGCGCCGGCCTCATCGAGCCACAGGTCTTCCTGGCAGCGACTTCTGGCGCCCTCGTGGGCGAAGCGATCCCAGTCGATATCGCTCAGGTGCCCATTGGCGCAGCACTGCACAAAGCGCACTGGCACCACATCCAGTTTCTGGATCTTGCCGCCGGGCTCCTTCCATGGGTACTTCTCATCGACCAGTCGGTCCTGATGGATGAGAGGACGGATGCGGAAGCGCTTACCAGCTTCGTCATGATAGATGGGTTCTCTGGGTTGGGCCACGAACCACAGGGGGAACTGGGGGGAGCGAATCCCGCTGCTGCTTCTGAACTTCTGGGCGTAGTTGTCGTCTTCGCTGGGCGGGCGCTTGAGCTGGAGGGTGCCCACGTTGAGCAGATTGCGCAGCTTGGCGATCAGCCGGCGTTCATCGATGAAGCAACTGTCGTCGTCGCGGCTGTAATGCCAGAGGTTGAGACCGCCCACCACCACAGAGCGATCAGGGAGATCGACCATGGCGCCGGGCCCATAGGTGGTGATCAGCTGGCCGTGGCGGACTTCGCCGACGGGATGGTTGCTCGTGCCTCGCGATGCAGTCATGACGTCAACCTCGGTTGGTGCTCTGGTAGCGGTCTTTGAGCAGCAGGGCCGAGGGCTCTACATCCCGCAGGCTGCGGTTGGCTTTGAACTGCTTCTCGCGATCGTCGTCGAGTTCCAGCAACTCCGGATCCAGCGGTGTGCGCAGCAGCGGCGGCAGATCGCCCTCTTCGCGGCCGTATTCCATGCGGCCCCGGCGCTCGGCGATGGCGCACCAGTCGTCGATGATCGCCTTCACCCGCTCCGCCACCCAGCTGGCGTGCCCATCGGGATCGGGGTGGTGGACCAGCGAAGAAGCCACGCGTTGTTGCAGGGCTGCGGCCACGGGCTGACGTGCAGAGGCCAGGGCCTGCAGATCGCCGGCTGAACGAGCGTGGGTGAGGCCATCGCAGAGGTGGCGGGCCAGAGCCACGGTGATGGCGGGAAGCCCGCGCTCCAGGGCCCGCTCGGAAAACGGCGTCACGCTGGTGGCCTCCACGTCGCGGTAGAAGACGTCGTGGCTGTGGGCGAAGTGCTCGTAGTGGGAGCGATCCTGCGGCCGGTTGGGGTTGAGCAGCACCACCACCAGGCCGGGTCTGCTGGCATCACGGCCCACGCGGCTGCTGGCCTGGATGTATTCGGCGGTGGTCTTGGGCTGGCCGAGCATCAGCATCAGGCCGAGGCGGGTGATGTCGAGACCCACCGAGATCATGTTGGTGGCCAGGGCCACATCCACCCGGGCGTCCTTCTCATCGAAGCTGCGCGACAGCCGGTCTTTGGTGTTGCTCACCTCGGTGGTGGAGACGCGGGAGGTGAGCTCCAGCGGGATGTTGCTGATGCGGCGGTTGGCGGTGCGCTCCACTGCATCGCCGAGGCGCCGGCGCTCACCGTGGGTGGCGAGCTGGGAGGTCAGCTCCTCTTCGATCAAGCGGCGGCTGATGCCGAGTTCCTTGATCGTGTTGAAGTAACCCCGCAGGGTCATGTAGGGATCGGCCGGATTGGGGCCGGGGGTTTCGCCGCGGCGGCGCTGGGCGGTGCGCTGCTTCTCGGCGGCTTTCCAGGCCAGCTGGGCGCTGCTCATCAGGGCGAGGGAGGCGCGCAGCAGCAGGGCCTTCACATTGCGGCCCGGGGCGCTGAGGCCCACGTACAGCCGGCCCGGCACCTTGTCGGTGGATTCGGTGATGGCAAAGAAGGAATCGCGGCGATCGGGCCCGGGCGCAGGGAAGATCGAGGAGTGGGAGCGGCCGAACAGGGCCCGCATCTGCTCGCTGGCGCGGCGCACGGTGGCAGTGGAGGCCACGATCTTGGGCCGCAGCTGATCATTCGGCCCCGGACCCTTGCGGCAGCAGAGCTCATCGATCACCGCCTCATACAGGCCCGCCATCGAGCCGAGGGGGCCGGAGATCAGGTGCAGCTCGTCCTGGATCACCAGATCCGGCGGGTCGAGCTGACCTGCGAGGCGCACGCCGCGGTTGGCATCGTCACCATCGGCGGGTCCATAGAAGCCCTGGCCATCCACCACATGGGTGGCTTTGCCGAACAACTTGCCCGTGCGCCCCTCCCAGGGCAAGGAGGCGAACTTGTCGACGGTAGCGATCAGGAAGGCCGGCAGGCGGCTGTAGATCGTGTCATCCACAGCCACCAGCGGCAGGTAGGTCTCCTTGCTGGTGCCGCGGAAGTGGCAGCTGCGATTAAGGCAGGCCACCCGCAGCTCATCGGGGTTCTCGGTGTCGACCCTGCCGCCGCGCAGCAGCTTGAACACATCGCCGCGGTTGCGGGTGTCCTTGCTGTCATCCAGGGAACGCTTGCCAAACTCCACGCCGCACCACGGGCAAGTGTCGATCGGGATCGGTTTGCGGTCGTCCTTGTAATCGATGTACTTGAGCACCCGGATCCGGGCGGTGGACTCGTTGCTGTTGCCCTTGCCGCCCATGCGGTTGGGGGTACCGGCCTGCCCCACCCAGAGGCCGATCTCGAACGGCCAGCTGCCGAGCTTCTCGGGTTGGCGCTGGCGCTCGAGCTCGAGGGCACAGATCAGGGTGGAGGCGCGGCCGAGCTGGTCGAGGGTGAGCAGGCGCAGGGTGTAGCGCATCAGCACGCTCAGGCCGCCGGCCTGGAGCGAGCCGCCATGGCGCAGGCGGCGCATCACCAGGGTGAAGGCCGCCAGGCCCAGATAGGCCTCGGTCTTGCCGCCGCCGGTGGGGAAGAACAGCAGATCCACCCCCTCCCGCTCGCGGTGCGGATCAACCTGCGGATCATGAGGGCGTGCAATGCCCACCAGGTTCATGAGCACGAAGGCCAGCTGGAAGGGACGCCAGGCCGGCGGTCGCACGCTGGGATCGTGGGCCTGCTTGCCCTGCATTACCCCGAAACGCTGGCGCGCCGCAGTGGCCATGGCGCGGTTGGCGATGGCAAACGCCTCACGGATGTCGGGTTCGGCGAGGGCTTCGATGCCACGGGCAATGCGCTCGGCCTGGGTGCGGGCATCGCCCAGCAGGCGCTGGGCGGTGGCCTGTTGGTGGCTGTTGAGTCCGGCAACGGCAGCCTGCTCCTCGATCCAGGCGGAGTAGCGATCCACCAGGGGCATCAGGGCGCCGCGGATGGCCTCGAATCCCTCGCTGGCCAGGCGGTCGAGCTCCTCCATGGCCAGCTCGCAGCCCACGTCTTCCCGGGGGGAGACCTTCTCGACTGTGGCCTGGGGCATCCAGGTGGTGCGCAGCCTGGAGCAGCCGCCCTCGGCATCCAGATCCACTTCCACGCCCACGTTGTGGCCGACGCCGTACTCACAGGCATCGCGGAACTGCAGGGCATTGACGCGCTGATCCCAGTCGCCGCCATCGCGGCTGGCCTGGGGATCAAGGCGGGGCACGAAACCCTGGGGGCAGCGGAGCTCGAACTCGGCCTGGAAGGCGGAATCCTGATCGCGCTCCACCAGGGTGGCGGCCTGCTTGCGGCCCTGGCGGCGCTCATTGGTGAGAAACAGCGTGACGGCCACGGTGCCCGCGGCATAACCCTGACGATCCGGCGCCTGGCGGCAATGCCAGCGCAGGTGGAGCCCGCCACTGTTGGGCCATTCCAGGTCGCCAAGGCCGCGGGTGCCTGTGATCTGGCTGTGGGTGAGCAGCAACGCCTCCTGGCGTGGCGTGCGCTGCCAGGTCTGTTCGTCGCGCGCTCCACCAGCGGCAGCATCGGGGTTGGAGCCTTCGGCGAGCCTGGTGTAGTCGCCCCAGCGGGCGAACAGCTGCAGCTCACCACCAGGGGGCAGCATCACGCTGACGCCAATCGAGGAGGGCAGGAGCTGGGGCTTGGCGGGGCCCGATTCAGTCAGGCCACCGTCGTCACCAGCGCCTCCGGGCTTGTAGGACTTGTCAGTGCTGCGGGGCTTACGCAGGTCGACGCCATCGGCGGCGGCGAAGTCGTCGTCGGCCGTGTCGTCGCAGCGCAACGAAAGGTCGGTGTTGGTGGGCACCAGGAAGCCGGTGGGGTACCAGCTGCTGGGCAGACGATCGAGCGCTTCTCTCTCCAGACCCTCGGCATCCACGCCAAGCGCCTTGAGCACCCGCTGGGTGGGGCCGATCAGGTCGAGCTCAAGGGCGGTGACCAGCTGGCTGCGCACCTGGGCCGCCTTGGGGCCTGCTGCTGGAAGGGACGGGGTGCTCATGGGGCCGAGTCTGGCAAGGCCTGAACAGCTGGGAGTCGTGCCTGCTGCGAAGAACGACCGAGGCCTGCGTGGCATATCGTATTGGATGTGCCACACGCCAACCTGCGTGCCACGCTGTTTGCCATGAGCGACAACACGTCTTCCGTTGATGTGAGCCTGGGCCGGCAGGGGCGGCTCGTTATTCCGGCACAGCTGCGGCGCTCTCTGGGACTGAAGGAAGGAGATCGGCTGGTGGCGCGCCAGGAGGCCAATCGCCTGGTGCTGGAGAAGCCGGAACAGATCAAGCAACGCCTGAAGGAGCGCTTTTCCCAGGTCCCGGCGGAGCGCAGGCTTGTACACGAACTCATCGGCGAACGCCGCGAGGAGAGCCGGCAGGAGGGTGAGGCGTGACAGTGGTGCTGGATGCCTCAGCCCTGTTGGCGAATCTGCTGCAGGAACCAGGATCCGAGGTGGTGGATGGGTTGTTGAGCGATGCGCGGATGGCCAGCGTGAACTGGGCTGAGGTGGTGCAGAAGTCGCTCTCCGCAGGAGTGGACGTCCAGGGAATGCGGGAGGATCTGCAGGCCCTCGGGATGCAGGTGGAGCCCTTTCTGGCGACGGATGGCGAGCGAGCCGGCCAGTTGTGGCCCCTCACCCGCCAGCAGGGCCTGTCGCTGGGCGATCGCGCCTGCCTAAGCCTGGGGATGCGGCTGGGCCTCCCCGTGGTGACCTGTGATCGGGCCTGGGCTGAGCTGCCGCTGGAGCTGGAGGTTCAGGTACTGCGTTGAGAGGACCAGGCCTGCCGGAACTGCCATCCGGCATGGGCGTGGCTCTGCGGCGCACGGCGGCCGGCTGGCGTGAAGCGATGACCCGTCACCTATCGCTTCACCTCATGAAGCGATTAGGGTGTTGTGATGGCTTCATCCTGGATCTGGCAGCAGGCGGACTGGCCGCACTTCCGCTGGGAGAATTCCGTTCTGGAGCCGCTGCTGGCGCAGGCCCGCGCCGACCGCCAGTGCTTGCTGAGCCGGCTGGAGAGGCTGGAGCCCCCGCTGGATCTGGAGGCGATCTCCGCGCTGCTGGGCCGCGAAAGCCTTGGCACCGCCGCCATTGAGGGGGAACTGCTGGATCCAGGCCAGGTGCGCTCCTCGATCGCCCGCCGGCTGCGCCTTCCCCTGGCCGCGGGGCAGCCGGCCGCCAGCGCCCAGGTGGAGGGCCTGCTGGATGTGTTGCTGGAAGCCACCAGCCGCCTGGATGCGCCCCTCACTGCGGCCACGTTGAACCGCTGGCACCAGCGCCTGTTCGCTGCTGGCCCCGATGGACTGCGTGCCATTCGGATCGGTGAGCTGCGCGATGAAGCCCCGATGCAGGTGCTTTCGGGTGCCATCGGCCGGGAGCGCCTGCACTTCGAGGCGCCACCCCGAAACCAGCTCGAGGGTGAGCTGGAGGCTCTTCTGGATTGGATCGCCTCCCCGCCAGCGCAGCTGGACGGGCTGGTGCGCGCCGGCCTGGCCCATCTCTGGTTCCTCACCCTTCACCCCTATGAAGACGGCAACGGCCGCCTGGCCCGGGCGATCACGGATCGACTGCTCGCCGAGGCCTGCAAGGCCCAGAGCCATCAGGCGTTGTCTGGCCGTGCCCTGGGTATCTCCGCCCAGATCCTGCGGGAGCGGGAAGGGTATTACGCGGCACTGGAGCGCTGCCAGCGGGGAGATCTGGATGTCACGGGCTGGTTGACCTGGTTTCTTGAGCAGCTCGCCGCCGCAGCGGCCACCAATGGTGCCGTGATCGATGCGGTGCAGCGCAGGGCGGCCTTCTGGTGGAGCCACCGGCACAGCGGTTTCAACAGCCGCCAGCAGAAACTGCTCAACCGCTTGCTGGATGCCGAACCGGAGGGGTTCACGGGTGGCATGACCCTGCGCAAGGCCATCGGCCTCACCAAGGTGAGCCGCGCCACGGCCTGGCGCGATCTTGCCGAGCTGGTGGAGAAGCACGCGATCGAGCCGATTGGCGAGGGCCGCAGCCGCGCCTATCGCATTCACTGGCCAGCAGCGTCCTGACGATGGCGTGGCGGCAGGCTGATCCCAGCTCACGCGCGGGAGCCGTCGTCCCCCCGCCAGGCGGCCTGCACCGCCTCGGGCGCCACGCCGAGGTGATCGAGGAGCACCAGCAAGAGGCGCTCGCTGCGGCTGGCGTCGGTGGTGTCGATGGCGGCTGGGGCGAGCGTGCTCTGGAGGTGCTGCGTCACGAAGGCGAGCAGATCGGGCTGGCGCAGGCGCGACCAGCCGCGCAGGCCATGCTGGCGGCTTCAGCCAGCAGGGTCTGGTGGCGGTCTTCGATGTGCTGGGCCTGGCGGTCGGCGCCGAGGCTGTCGCTGATCGGGGTGCCTCGGCCTCCTGCTCCAGCAGGCTGAGCTCGGCCTCCAGCTTGGCGATCTTCTTTTTGGCCTTGGTGACCAGGCCCTGCTGGGCACCGGCGCGACGGTTGCCGCTGATCAGGGCTTCCCGCATCTCGCGGTAGACGTGGCGCAGGTCGGCGAAGTGGATCAGCTGGTGCACCAGCTGAAAGCGCCGGGCGATGGTCTTGTCGATCTCGGCAGGCGGCCTGATGCCATGGCAGAGCGTGTCAGGACCGCCAGTGTGGCAAGAGCCTTGCGCTGGCTGGCTGCTGCTCGTGCGAAATGAGGACGGTGGCAGAGGCTGCCCACTAAGGATAGCGCAGGAAGGCCATCCTTCGTTGCAAAAGGTAACGCTGCTGACCTTGTCGGCAGGGGCCGCTATTCCTACGGCGACCTAAGCTGACTCGGTCGTGTGTAGCCCAGTGAACAAAGCCATACCGGACCCGCCTAAGATCCTGGCTGCAACCCTGTTGCTGATGCGACAGCAGTTCCAGCAGGGTTTTTGAAGAAGAAGTCGATGCACGGGCGGATCTTATGCCGACAGTATGCTGGGATGAAGCTTCTTGGGTTGACCCGCCCATATTGCGTTGGGATAGAGGTGCCGATAATGCCTGAAATCTGTATTAGTACTGATGTTGAAACCTCTATGCCTTTCTGGGGCTATAGATTGATGCTGATCTGTAGGTTCGTTTCATAAACGCAAGGTAAACAAACCAACAAGGGGCAAGAGATGAAATCACAAATGATTCAGCCAATGTTCAAATTCTATGTCGCTTTGGCAATCGTTCCCTGGATACTTGTGGGATGCGGCAATCCAGTAGATATCGTTCCCTGGATACTTGCGGGATGCTGCAATCTAGTGGATTTAGAGAAGGAAGTGACGGGGACGGAGGAACAGCGAGTTGCAAGGGTTGAAGGGTATCTCCTTAAGGATGTGGCGACAGTGTGGCACGCAGAGATAAATAATTACAGCATCACTTGGTCGAGGGCCGCTCGGAAACCCGGGGTGACTTTGCCAGGCAAGATCGCGGATCCGCATTTCCTATACGTGTCGGCTAACTCACCCCGAAACGACGGTGATCAGTATTACGTCTCTTTCCGGGTGCCGGTCGCGGACGTGGACAAATGGACGGCTATTCTTGAACCGATAAAGCCGCCGCAGCGCTATAATGGTGAACTGATGCTTCCGATGCCGCCGAGAGCATGGTGGGTAAAGGACGAGCATCTCTCGCGACTGATATTCTACGATCCGCGTACCTTGGCTGGGCGTGTGAACGGATGGGTAGGCGTTGACAGGGCGACCGGCGAAATCTTCGTCTATAGCTTCACGATGTAAGAGGCGGCTAAGGAAAATGGACCAATCCCAACAAGGCAATCGACAGCGGCAAGAAACAGACGTGCATTACGCGTCTGTTTCTTGCGCGTCATTGCCAACGTAGCGCTCCTCACAATCCCAATCCAATCTGCTCAACTTGCCGGGCTTCAGGTCCTCCCTCCTGACTGACTTTGGGAGTTCGCGCCCGCCGCTTCTCACCACCAGTGGCCTTCGCCGCCTTCGCCGCCTGTTTGCCTGCCTTGCTGTGCAGCCCCAGCGCCACCTCCTCTTCATAGCGCTCAGCATTAAGCGCCAACAGCCGAGCCAGCACATCATCCCGTACTGAATCGGGCCAGCGGTAACGCCAGGGCAGCTTGCGGCGGCCGGTGATGGCGCCGTAGGCCTGCAGCTGGCCCTGGAAATCGAGGGCGTCATTGGCTTCCCAGAAGAACAGATCTCCGTTATCGATGCGCTCCTGGAGTTAATCGGGGAGCTGGGCATCTTCTTCGGTGTCGAGGTAATCAAGCCCGAAGCCATAGGCGGTGGACACATCGCTCCAGCCGTAGGCATCCAGCACCGCCTGATCCATTTCGGTGTGGAGATCTCGCAGCTCCAGTAGATCGTTGCTGGTTTCGGCGGGATCGTGGAAGCGGTTGTAGGTGCTGGTGAGGCCTTCGTTGTTGCTCACCATCAGCTCGGCGCGGAACTGGTGGTAGCGCTCGCCGATGGCTTCGAGGCTCTGGCGGGTGGTTTCGTGGGCTGGATCGTTGGCGGCGGAACCGAGGAGGGCGGTGGGGAATGGGAAGGTTTCGAAGCAGTCGGATGGCGTGTACCTAAGGTCATCCTTCATTGAGGAGCCTGTAAGAAACGCCCAAAACCTGTGGAGACTGGACTGAAGAATGCTGAATTGACAATCAGGTTTTGCAGAGATAACACCTAGCGAATGGGCGAATACCGCCGGAAGTGGCATCAAGGTCAATGCCACGGTGTTGGATGTCAAAGCAATCGCCATCGCCCGCTCACACGCAGCGATCGACGCATACCGTGCCGGGCGCTTGTCAGCGTGATGCCACCAGCGCTCTGGCAAAGGTGATCGTAGTGCGAACCCGCCGTCGGGCTTCTTACGTGTTCTCTCCGGCTTGACTTTGCGCTCAACAAGTGTCATGAGCTCTGGCCAATCACGTCTGCAGTCTTCTTCGCTGCGATCTCTAAAATCAATCACATAGCGGTGATGTGCATGGGTAGGGCTGCTGTTCACCTCCTCCCCACCGATGTACGGGAAGATCACCTCAGCATTCTTCGGGTTCTCGGCGATCAGCCGCTTCATCGTGGCGATCGGTGAGGGAATGCCTGGCGTGTCGTCGTCGGCAGGGCCGGAATCATCGAAGGTAAAGCCCATGCCCAGCACGTAGCTGCCCACGAAGCTCTTACTGGCATTGGCTGCAAGCTGCTTGGGATCCTCGTGGCCACCGTTGGCGAAGAGAAACGCCGTTATCTTCTCTACTGTCTGCTTCTCCAGCAGCTTCACGCCGGCGTAGGCCCCCTTGTGAAGGTGCACCACACTCACCACCACAGCGGCTACTCCTGGCCACTTCAACCGTTTGAGGGCTGCGTAGATTGTGCCTCCGTTCTTGCAGATCCAACGCAGGCCGGTGCTGCGGGTGTCGCCCTGGGCAATAGTGTTGGTGGCAATAAGTCCAAACGATCCATCAGTCCCTAGCATTTGGAAGCAACGTAGAAAAAAGAATGCGCTGAGATCACCATTGGCGCTGCTTTCTGGATAGAGATCCTGCAACCAGTTCTGGAAACCTTCCCCCAAGGCCTCTTTCATTTTGCGTCCGCCAACAAACGGCGGATTACCCACAAACACATCAAACCCACCGCGTCCGTCGCCAAACACCTCCGGGAACTCCAGATCCCAATGGAAGGGAGTAATGCCCTTCTCTCCTTCCGCCAGGCGGTCGCGGATCTTCTGGATGGCATCCCGCAGGCCCTCGTCCACGAAGGCACCGCTGATGTAGGAGAGCTTCTGTTTCTGCGCTTCCAGGCGCTTGGCAGGTTTGCTCTCCTCAAAGAATTCTGCCACCATCAGATCACCGGCCTGACGCAGGCCCTCGCTGGCGTTGAACTGTTGCTGTAGCTGGATGCGTTTGCGGTCGTAGTCCTCGTCGCTGAGGGTGTCCTCAGCGAAGCTGCTGCGTCGCTCGGCGCAGGCCTGCACGTAGATCCCCTGCTGGATGCGCAGCAGTTGCAGCTGCACGTTCTCGGAGGCGGCCTGGATCTCCTTCAGCGAATAGCCCACCAGCGAATCGCCGCACTTGAGCGCGTGATCCACAAAGGTGAACGGCAGATCCTGGCTGAGTGTCACCAACCACAGCGACAGCTTGGCCAGGTTCACCGCAAACGGGTTCTTGTCGACGCCATAGAGGCAGCGCTGGGCGATCAGGCGGCGGGCGACGTTGTCCTTGTCCCACTCGGCCTTGAAGCCTTCGGGATAGCCCTCGCGCTCCCAGGCCTGCACGAGCCAGCCCGCCAGAAAACGGCAGACCGCCACCAGGAAGGCCCCCGAGCCCATCGCCGGGTCGCAGATCTTCAGGGCCAGGATCTGTTCCGCCGTGGGCTGGTGGTTGCAACGCTCCAGCCAGGGACGGAACGCTTCGGCCACGATCGGTTCGGTGAGCGCCCTTGGGGTGTAATGGCTGCCACTGCGGCGCCGCTCGGCCGTGGGCTGGAGGATCAAGGAACCCGTCGCCAGGCCGTTGGGGGTGTGGGGTGATAGACGGTTGCCCAGGGCCAGGCACAGCTCCGGCAGGGAGGTCGCCTGCCTGAGGCTTTCCTTGGCCTTCGCCGGTAGCTTCAGCGCTACGCCGGCCTGCTCATCCAGCCACTTCTCGCGCTTGCTGGCGCTCACCGCCAGCAGCTGCTCGGCGTCCACCACCACGGTGATCGTGATCTTCTGCCTCGGCGGCCGGTAGGTGATCCCCACGCTGGGGCCGGTGGCACCCTCCACCGTGAAGCCCATGATCCCCTCGTACACCGAGCCGATCTGCTCCACATCGAGCGAGCGGTAGTTGAGCCGCTGGGCCACCTTGTTGTCGTCCGCGAGCCACAGCAGCCGGGTGAGCACCTTCTCCACCACGTCGTCGCTGATCGATGGCAGGTTGGTGAGCACGTCGCCCTCGTAGCTGCTGCCCGGTTTGCGGCCCTCCAGAAACGGGTAGGCGTCGGGATCGAACAGCTCGCCGTGGCGCGCCGGCAGATAGTTCGGATCGGCGCCGCCGCCGTCGTACACCAGTCGGAACAGGCTGAGCAGCGAGGCCCAGGCACCCCGCCGGTCGGCCATGGCGTTCTGGTGCTCGAAACGCTCCTGGCGCAGGCGATCGGCCAGAGCGCTGACGCTGTAGTGCTGCCCGTAGAGCGAGTCTTTGGGCATCAGCGCTTCGTCTTCCGCGTAGAGCAGGAACACCAGCCGCAGCAGCACCGTGATCAGGCCGCCATAGAGGTGCTTCTGGCCCTCTTCTGTGGCTGGCAGCTTGCCGAGCACCGTGTCGCCGCCGTCGCGGGCGATGCGCTCGGCCGCATCGAAGCCCAGCAGCAGTTCCCACAGGGCTTCCAGCACCTGCTCGGCCAGGCGGGTGCTCACCTCGTTCTGGTTTTTGCGGCTGGCTGCCAGCAGCTGCGGCAGGCGCTGCTCCGGGTTGCCTCCGAACAGCCGGTCCACCCCCAGCAGCAGCTCCAGGGCGCCGAGCATTGGCCGGCCCGCCACCTCCGCCATGGGTTCCAGCGGCAACGTGAGCCAGCCGCTCGATTCGCCCCGCGGCGCATGAATCAGCCGCAGCTAGCTGCCGTTGAACAGCAGGCCGATGGGGATCTCCGTTTCTTTCAGCAGCCGCTCGAAGCGTTGCTGCGGCGTGGTGTCCCAGCCGTGGCCGCTGGGGTTCCATGCTGCATCGAAGTCGCGGCCCCATTGGGGATCAGGCTTGCCGCTGGCGTCGCACCACTGGGTGAGGTCGAGCACCAGGGCCTGCAGCTTCGTCGCTGACTCGGCGCCTGCCGATGACTCCGCCGTGGGCGGCTCAAACGCTGGTACGCCGTGGGTGGGCCGCAGGGTTTCGCCGTATTCCGCCAGCACCACCTCGGGCACGCTCTGCAGCTCGGCGGCTGGCACCAGATCCGCCTCGCCCCAGTCGAGCAACTCCGTGGCGAGCAGATGGAAGCTGGGCACCACAGCCAGCGGCTGGCCGTTCGGGCCCTCTACGTCCTCCAGCAATCCCTCCAGCTGGCGTTGAACACTTGAGAGATAGGCGGTGCTCTGGTTGGGGAACAGCTGCAGCGCATTGAGCACCGCAGGCGCCACCACCAGGCCCACGGGCCTGAGCAGGCCAAGCCAGTCATCGGCGGGCAGGCGAGAGGACGAGTAAGAAGGCATCAGCGCACCTCCTGGAGGCCGGCCACCCGAACGGCTACAACCTTCCTGTGGAGCCAGTGGGTTTTGCTGGTCATGACAGGGGCCGGCGAGCTCCCTGGCGGTTGCAGGCTTGCATGCTCAACCCACCTAGGATTGACGCAGGCGTGTGTTCGGTTCGCCATGACTTCCATCAGCCCATCCCTGCAACACCAGCTCGAGCGCCTGTCTCCTGATGAGCGAAGCCAGGTCGGCGCATTGCTGGCAGCCATGCAGGATTCGGTCTCTAGGGCTGCCTCTGCCCCTCGGCAGCCCGGCGGCCTGCTGGGAAAGATGCACACCCATGCGGACTTCGATGCTCCTTTGGCTGAGGAGTTTCTGATTCCTTGAGCGGTGCCGGCTTTCTTCTCGATACGAGTGTGCTGATCTGGTGGTTGGCGGAACCCTCGCGTCTGTCCGCCACAGCCAGCCATTGCATCGCTGATCCTGGGAATCAGATCTGCTGCAGCGTGGTCAATCTCTGGGAGATCCAGATCAAGGTGAAATTGGGCAAGCTGGATCTCGAGCTTCCCCTGCCGGAGATTCATCGCTGGATTGTGGATCAGGAAGGGTGGTTGCTGTTGCCGGTGCATTGGCCTCACATCAGGCGGCTCGATCAATTGCCGGTGCCGCACAAAGACCCGTTTGATCGCCTGCTGATCGCCCAGGCTGTTGAGGAGAACCTCACCTTGGTGAGCGTTGATCCCCTGATGCGCGACTACCCGGTGGCTGTGCTGGGTTGACTGGA
>Ga0194130_10004430_pt1 | contig 17872 bp, 20 predicted proteins | sample TA2KigsurfametaG_FD_160084 | JGI IMG/M metagenome (GOLD analysis project Ga0194130, IMG submission 160084) | Freshwater microbial communities from Lake Tanganyika, Tanzania - TA2015050 Kigoma 12 surface | ecosystem: Environmental > Aquatic > Freshwater > Lake | place: Tanzania: Lake Tanganyika... | reverse complement strand
CGGCAAGCTTGATCCAGCGATTGTCACCTGAGAGTTGTCCACCAAATGGCAGGAAGAAATCCTTGAACGAGAGCTGATCACGATGCTCGCGCCGATACATGTGGAAAACTCTGGGCGGCTTTTGGGCTCAAACGGACCCATTTGCATACATTTTACCGCCAGAAACTGGTCACATCCATTGCGGCGCAACTGTTTTGGCCTTATTCAGGAGGCCCTAAGTGGATTGAGCCTGAGAGCTCAGTTCGTTGGACAAGTGCGAAAATTGCAAAACGTGTTCTGGCTGCTGACGCTCAGCAATCAAAGTGGATTGATTCAATCTTTGGATATATTGATTCGATTACCGGAGTATCTTTCCAAAAGGTCCAGAACCAACGCGGTGAAATCCATCTAAGCTTTGTCGAAGGTGACTTCTCGAAGCCCCAGACACCAGAATCAGAGACAGTTGGCGCCAAAGCATTCCTTAATGGATTCGGCCAGCTCTACAGCTCCCACGACAAAATGCAGTATGGCGCGCTTGTCGATATCCAAGCCATGCAAACAACAATTCTAGAGGCTATTGGAGTTACGGCGCCTAACGGCAATTCCTCTGATGCCAATTATAGCTGGGACAATACACTTATGTCAGAGAACAGCGGCGGACTCAAGTCATTTGGCGCAACTTTCTTTCTCACGCAAGATGATCAGGAAGCCGTTAGATCTATTCTTGGTCCATCAACCAGCACTCCTACAACCAGTGAGGAGAAGATACATAAATCAACCGGAAGAGAGACCCTGATGATTGGATCAGATGGCGTCAAGGATACATTCCAGTTGACCACCAAAGGTATGTTGCTCGATCGAGGCAGGGGCGAGAAAGGTTGGATTAATTACTACAACAGCTCTTATGTGGCAAACCTCAACCCTGCAGATGGCGACAGGATTCTGATTCATCGCTCACTGCTTGACCCCAAAACTCCTGTTTCCTCGCATTCAAGGAAGCTTGCAAGCGCTTACAGAAAGACCAGACTTCGTTTCAAGCAAATCTTTGGAGATACTTACGTCACGGGCGAGAATGTCGATTACAACGATGCAGGAAAGATTCTTATGGATACCAACGGTAAAGAACCTGGTCTGACACCCAAAGGATCGCCAAGTAAAGCTTATCTCTACGAATACAATACTGCTGGAATCAATGGTCAGATAGCCGCATTTGTTGATCCAGTTGGTCCTGAGACAGTGCCATTCCAGGGAGCCTGGCTTGATTTCTTCATGTGATCACCGGCAGCTCTCCCCCTCTTTAGTGATTCGTTCTGCTTTGGGGCTCATGGTCTTGGTGGTCTGTCCGTAGCTGGTGCGGAGAGCTTCCTCGTTGCAGGTGCGGACGATGTATTGAACGGTGTGGGTTACTTCAGTCGGACGGTAGGGGTGTTTCATTGAAGCGAATTTCCAAAGGTGGTGGCGGGTAAGCGGAAGGTGCTTCCCAGTCAGTTCCAATGTGCTCAACAGCTTTTCTCAACTCAATCCACTCACGTCTGCTGTATTGGTCTGTTTGCTTACCAGCATGACCCATAAGAGTAATTTTTATGTGCTCAGTCTGCGTGTAACCCAAGTCGCCACCAGCACCGTGCCTGAAGGCATGAGCATTGACACGGCCGTCCAGCCCCAAGGCTTTCCTTGCTTGTCTCAGGAAGTTGCCGCTAGCGTCTTTAGGGTTTTTCCAATGCGGCCATTTGTTGTTAATAATGAACTCATCGTCATCACCTTTCAGTGGCAGCAAGTACTTAAGAAGGCGTGAGTTCAGGGGAAGACGCCGGATACCAGCAGCAGTCTTGGAATCCTGCAAATCAAGGAACCAGATGCCATCCTGCTGGACTACATCCCTCCACTTCAAGCCAAGTGCCTCTGAATTCCTGAGACCAGTATTGTCAATAAGCATAACAAAGAGCCAAGCATATTTATCCTCATAGCCAAGATAGGAATAGTCCAAGAGCCGCTTTACTTCATCCTTGTCCGTAGCCTTATCTTTATCCTTTCTTGCCTTCTCTTTTTGCTGAGCCTTGGTTTCCTTGATGCGCTCCCAACTGGGCTCAATAACGCGATCAGCGTCTTCTTTTTGATGTTCGTTGTGGAACTTGATCAAAGCACGAATCCTGACGCCCTCGTTGTTGGCATTCTCAACGCAGTATCCGTAGCCACCATCAGACTTTGCAGCGTTCAACCGCCGGACAAAGTAGTTCAGATGGGATGACGTAATTGATTCAAGCGACTCATCACCAATGATTAGCTTCCAGCGATCACAAGTACTTTTCAGATTCTCGTAGGTTCGATCACTTATTCGCGACTTCTTCGCTTTAGCTACATCAAATATCGAAACCGGCTTGAGCTTAGATGCTGCTGAGGCAAGCCGAGCCCCAAGCTCCGATTGTTGAGCGAAAAAGCCGTGCTGCTTTCGGTTCTCCTGCAAAGCACGAGCTTCAAAAGCTGCGGTCTTTATGGAAGCCACTGCTTGCGGCAGCTCATCCCCATCGAGGGGTAGGCCTTGGTCGGCGAACGCCTTGGTGGTCAGAACAGACAGCAAACCCTGCAGTTCGTTGACGAGGCATTGGAGCTGATTGACGGGCATCTGCTCCGCCACATTCAGCACCTGTCCCGCAGCCTGCATAGCAGCCTCATGCTGTGCCATCCGATTTGGGGCGGCGAGCTGCTGATACAGCTCACCCACCAGCCGCTGGGAGGCAGCCTCTTTTGCCTCAAGGATCGAACCAGCCCGCTCGGCCAGCTCCTGTTTCAGCTCGCTCAGGACGCCGGGATACAGCTCCTTTGCGAGCTTGAGGGAGTCTGTACCGGTGGTTCGTTCAAGGCGTGTCAGAGGCTTTCCAGCGCGGTTGACGACTCGATGCTGCAGACGGCGTGGAACCGCCAAACTGACGATCCAGGAGCCTCCATTGCCCCTTTGTCGCCACAGCAAGCCAGGAAGACCGGACTTGGGGGTGTCCTTACTGAAGCGTCCCCTTGGCACCGCAGTGAACCTGGATTGACAACCCACAATATAAACCTTTTGATAAACCGTCCGCAACAACCCTGCCAACTGGTACAGCAGGTCAGAAGCCAGATCAGGCCTGAAATACAGTGAGAGTCCCGCTCGTTTATCACCCGGCCTATTCGGCACCGCTGCCCAGCAGCCATCGCTTCCCGATGGCCAAGTTCCGGCTGCTGCACGACCATCTGCTCCAGCGGGATCTGGCCAGACCGGAGCAGCTGCACCAGCCGCTGCCGATCCCCCGTCGCGCCCTGGAGCTGGTGCACAGCCGCCGCTACCACGAAGCCTTCTCACGCGATCAACTGAGCAGGCAGGAGCAGCGGCGCATCGGCCTGCCCGCCACCCGTCCCCTGGTGCGGCGCAGCTGGCTGGCGGTGGGGGGCACCCTGCTCACCGCCCGGCTGGCCCTGGAACACGGCCTGGCCTGTCACCTGGCGGGCGGCACCCACCATGCCTTTCCCGACTACGGGAGTGGCTTCTGCATCTTCAACGACGTGGCCGTAGCGGCCCAGGTGCTGTTGGCCGAAGGGGCCGTGACACGGCTGATGGTGATCGACCTGGACGTGCACCAGGGCGACGGCACCGCGGCGATCTTCGCGGGGGATGGGCGGGTGGTCACGGTCTCGGCCCATGCCGCCAGCAACTTTCCCCTGCGCAAGCAGACCAGCGACCACGACCTGGCGCTCGCCGACGGCCTCGATGACGCGGGCTACCTGGCCGCGGTGGGCCCCCTGCTGCCGGACCTGCTGGAACAGGGGCGGCCCGATCTGGTGCTCTACAACGCCGGTGTGGATCCCCACCGCGACGACCGCCTCGGCCGCCTGGCCCTCAGCGACACCGGCCTGCTCCTGCGCGACCGCATGGTGCTGGAGGCCTGCCTGCGGCGCGGCATACCCGTAGCCACCGTGATCGGCGGCGGCTACGACGCCCTGCCGGCCCTGGTGGCCCGGCACGGGCTGGTGTTTCGGGCCGCCGCGGAGACAGGCCTGCTGCTCGGGCTGTGAGCGGAGCCACCGCTGGTGGACGGGCAGCGACAATGGCGCCCAGTCCGCCCTGAGTCGATGTCCGCCGCCCCCTCCGAAGCCGGCCAGGCCAACCCCACCTACGGCGCACTCACCACCGAGGGCAACAGCACCAACATCGCCTGGCACCACTCCACGGTGACCCGGGCGGCCCGGGCCCATCAGCGCGGCCACCGCAGCGCCATCCTCTGGTTCACCGGCCTGAGCGGCGCCGGCAAGAGCACCCTGGCCAATGCGGTGAACTCCGCCCTGTTCGAGCAGGGCCTGGCCTGCTACGTGCTGGATGGCGACAACATCCGCCACGGCCTCTGCAAAGACCTGGGCTTCTCCGACGCCGCCCGGGAGGAGAACATCCGCCGCATCGGCGAGGTGGCCAAGCTGTTCGTGGATGCGGGCGTGGTGGCGCTCACCGCCTTCGTGTCCCCGTTCAAGGCCGACCGCGACAAGGTGCGGGCCCTGGTGCCCGCTGGCGACTTCATCGAGATTCACTGCGCCGCCGACCTGGACGTGTGCGAGCAGCGCGACACCAAGGGGCTCTACGCCAAGGCCCGCGCCGGTGAAATCAAGGAGTTCACCGGCATCTCCAGCCCCTATGAGGCCCCCGAAGCCCCGGAACTGCGGGTGGACACCGGCAGCCAGAGCCTGGAGGAGAGCGTGGCCCAGGTGCTGGCCTACCTGCAGGGGCAGGGCATCATTCCCCAGGCGGAATGAGGCCCCCGGGCGGCATCCCCGCCGGCTCGCCGGCCCGCAGCTGACTTCCCCAGGCATCGAGGAACGTCTTGGCGCAGCTGGCCACCGGCACGGCCAGCAGCAGGCCCAGGAGGTCACCCAGGCCCAGCAGGCTGCCCAGCCGGGCGCCCACCGGCAGGCTGATCAGCAGCCAGGCCGGCTGCAATCCCACGATGCTGCCCATCAGCCGGGGCTGGATCACCTGGTCCACAAGCTGGCCCACGGTGATGGCAGCGGCCAGCACCTCCAGGCCGGTGCGGGGGTCATCGAGGGCCAGCAGGGCGCTCACCAGCACGATCGTGACCGCGCTGGCATAGGGAATCAGGGTGGTGAAGCCGATCGCCACGGCAAACAGCACGCCATAGGGAATCGCCAGCAGGGTGAACACCAGGATCTGCAGGCCGCTGAGGATCAGGGCCAGCAGCACCTGGCCGGCGAAGTAGCCCCGGAAGGTTCGGTTGAGGGTGCCCACCACGAGCGTGCGCACTGCCGGGGGGAGCCACTGGGCCAGACCGGCGCTGATGCGCTCGCCACCCAGCAGCAGGAACACCGCCAGCACCAGCACGATCACGGTGTTGACCGTGAGCCCGACGGTGGCCCCCAGCAGTCCGAGCAGGCGCTGACTGAGCTGGCTGGCGAGCTTGCTGATGCGGGTGAGCAGGTCACTGCTCACGTTGCCGAAATCGGTGGGGATCCCCTGCTGTTCCGCCCAGGCCTCGAGCCGGTCGAGCCACACCTCCCCCTGGGCCAGCCAGCCGGGCAGGGCCGCCACCAGCTCCCCCAGCTGTTCGATCAGCCGCGGCACCAGCCACACCGCCGCCAGGGCCACCAGCCCCAGGCTCACCCCCAGCACCAGCACGATCGCCAGCGCCCGGGGCAGCCCCCGCTGCCACAGCCAACGGGCCGGGATGTCGAGCAGAAAGGCGATCAGGGCCGCCGCCACGAACAGGGCCGGAAACGGGGCCAGGGGCAGGAGCAGCTGGCGCAGCACCCAGAGGTTGAGCACCAGCAGGGGCAGGGCCAGGCCGGCCTTGAGCCAGGGCGGCAGCACCAAGCGCTCAAGCATTACCGACCTCGAAGAGTGGGTGAACAACGTCGAGAGGCCAGCCTAGAAGCGCCACCAATCAACAATGTGCCCACAATCGGGCATCTGGAAGGCGGTGACGAAATCGGCAACGCAGGATAAAATCATCCATCATTGCGCAACTCCTGGACCCGTGACATAAGAAGATTCACGGCGATCAAGACGCGCAATCGATACATCCATGCGCCACAACCAGGCGAGAAGACGCTCGCAATCGTGGTTACGAGGTCTACGAGGTTCGCAAACCCGACAACGAGCCATGACACCCCCAAGCACAACCGATCCCCAGTGACCCATGACCAAGGAATCAGGATCCTTCTGGACCACTCTCCCTGGCCTGTTCACAGCCCTCGGGGCATTGATCGGCTCCGTCGCAGGGCTCATCACAGCCCTGCATGCCGCGGGGATCTTCGGGCTCATGCTCGGGTCCGGTTCCAGTGGCCAGCCTTCCGAGCAGACAATCCCGGATCCAGGGAGGGATCCAGGCGCTTCGGTCCCGGCCTTGACCGGACATCAGGGATCCACGTCTTCGTCCACTGCCACCAGCGCCGAGGCCGCTGCAAGCACCCTTTACAACGCCACCTACGAGGGCTACAGCACAGAGGGATCAACTCGGAACGTCATTCGAATCAACTTCACGCGGCAGGGGGATCTGGCATTCGGCACCTATTCCCTGAATGGCATGCCCGGAGCGATCCGCGGCCAGGTCAACGGCACCCTCCTGCACTATGCCTGGCAGCTCGGCAACCATTCCGGGCTGGGAGTCGCCAGCGAATCCAATGGACGTATTCAGGGCCGCTGGGGCTACGGTGAATCGCCAGATAATGCAGGCATTCTTGAAGCTCAACGGGTCAGCTTCTGAGCTCACCCAGGGCGATCAGGCCTGTCGATCCATCGCCTTCAGATAGGCGGCGCTGCCCAGCTCCAGCAGGCGGGCATCCTTGGCGCACACCTGGCCATGCAGCTCGGCTCGGTAGGCCGCCAGGGCCTCGGCGAGGCTGGCATCGGCAGTGGCCAGGATCTGCACCGCCAGCAGACCGGCGTTGGTGCCGTTACCGATCGCCACCGTGGCCACGGGGATGCCGGCCGGCATCTGCACGATCGAATGCAGCGAATCCACCCCGGAGAGGGCCCGGGTCTGCACCGGCACGCCGATCACCGGCAGGGTGGTGAGCGAGGCCACCATCCCCGGCAAGTGGGCGGCGCCGCCGGCGCCGGCGATGATCACCCGGAAGCCGAGCCCGCGGGCCTGCTGGGCGAAGGCCACCATCTCCAGGGGGGTGCGGTGGGCCGAGAGCACCCGCACTTCCGTCCCCACACCGAAGCGTTCCAGCATCGCCACCGCCGGCTGCATGGTGGGCAGGTCGGAGTCGCTGCCCATCACCACCGCCACCCGCGGCGGCTCGGACGGTGCGCCTCCAACGGCGCTGGTGCCGGTGGTCGGGACAACGGGCGTGGCGCTCAAGGGCGGGCAACGCAGGATGGGGGCATTGTCGTGCCTGCGACCCCGATGCGCTGGATCAGCAACGTGCGCCTGCCCAGGGCCGGCCGCTGCAGCCACGGCGCCGACCGGCGCTGGCGGCTGGCGGTGGACAGCTCCGGTCTGATCGAGGCCGTGGAGCCCCTGCCGACCGGCAGCGCCGCCGCCGGTGACGACTGGGGCGGCGACTGGCTCAGTCCCGCCGGGGTGGATCTGCAGATCAACGGCGGCCTGGGCCTGGCCTTTCCCGAACTGGAGCCCGCCGATCTGCCGCGACTGCTGGACCTGCTGGACCTGCTCTGGCGCGATGGGGTGGAGGCGATCTGCCCCACCCTGGTGACCTGCGGGGTCGCTCCCCTGCGACAGGCCCTCGCCGTGCTGGAGGAGGCCCGGCAGCAGCACCGTCCCGAACGCTGCCAGCTGCTCGGCGCCCACCTGGAGGGGCCGTTCCTCAACCCAGCCCGCCGCGGCGCCCACCCCGAGGAGCACCTGGCCACCCCCAGCCTGCAGGCCCTGGAGGAACGCATCGCCGGCTTTGAGGATCAGATCGACCTGGTGACGCTCGCCCCGGAGCTGGAGGGCGCGGCGGCGGTGATGACCGCCCTGCGTGCCCAGGGCATCGTGGTGAGCCTGGGCCACAGCGCCGCCAGTGCCGCCGAGGCCGAGGACGCCTTCAACGCAGGCGTGACGATGCTCACCCACAGCTTCAACGCCATGGCGGGCATGCACCACCGGGCCCCGGGGCCGGTGGCGGCGGCGGCTCTGCGGGGCGACATCGCCCTCGGCCTGATCGCCGATGGCGTGCACGTGGATCCGGCGATGGCGGTGCTGCTGCAGCGGCTGGCCCCTGGGCAGGTGGTGCTGGTGAGCGATGCCCTGGCGCCCTACGGCCTGGGAGAGGGCCGCCATCGCTGGGATGAGCGGGTGCTGCTGGTGCAGGACGGCAGCTGCCGACTCGAAGATGGCACCCTGGCCGGGGTGACCCTGCCCCTGCTGGAGGGGGTGCGACGACTGGCGAGCTGGGGTGTGCCCGCAGGCCAGGCGATCGCCGCCGCCACCGTGCTGCCCCGGGCGGTGCTGGGGGACGAGCGCACCGCCCCAGAACTGCTGCTGGGGATGCCTCTGGGCGAGGGGCTGCGCTGGAACCAGGGGAGGGATGGGCTCAGCTGGCGGCGGGCGTCCGGACCAACCTGACCCCTTGCCTGGGGCACCGGCCAAGCCGCCGCCGCAATGGGAGCCCATCGGACCTGTTTCGCCGGCGAGGGCAGCCAGCGCCCGGCTCCGCGGCCAGGCTGGGCAGGCAGGACCCCCGGGGAACACTCTGCCGCGCACCATGGCGTTTCACGACCTGGCCTCCCTGCCACCCGCTGCGGTGGCAGCCGTGGCCCAAACCTGTGAAGCCTTGATCACAGCCGAGGGACAGGAGCAGGCCACCCTCCGGGAGCGGCAGCTGCTCGCCAACCTGTTCCTCGACCTGCTGGGCCAACCCTGGCCTGCCCAGCCAGCCGCCACCATGCCGGTAGGCCTGGCGGGACTGGTGCTCAGCCACCGCCAGCGGCAGGAGGTGATGCAGCTGCTCACGCTCCTGGCCTTTCTGGAACCACGGCTCGATCAGGCCAAGGTGCAGCTGCTGGAGCGCATCGCCGCGGAACTGCAGGTGGAACCTGGCGTGGTGGCCGATCTGGAGGAGGTGTGCCGTGGGCACGTGCTCAAGGCCTTCGGTGACCTGTATCGCCGCACCTTCGCTGCACTCAACAGCGACGGCGTGGTGCAGGGCTATGCCCGCTTCATCCTGCCGATGCTGGGGCTGGGCATCGATCGGGAGCACGAGAGCCGCTACGCCGCCCTGGACACGGCGCCCGCCGGCAGCATGGGGGCGGGCCTGCGCGCCTACTACCAGCACAACGGGTTTCCCTTTCCCGGCAGCCGCAAGGGACTTCCCTACGCCTACGTGGCCATCCACGACGTGCACCATGTGATCGGCGGCTACGCCACCGATCCCGACGGCGAACTGCAGGTGCTGGGCTTTTCGATGGGACTGTTCCCCGATCACGCCCTGCTGATTGCCCTGCCGGCGCTGTTGCAGTTTCAGATGGGCGTCGCCGATCCCCTGGCGGGAAGCGTGGCGCCGAAACTGAAGGATCAACTCGATGCCCCGACCTTCGCCCAGGCTCTCCAGCGGGGTGCGGCCACGACCGGGCCGATCCGCGATTTCCATTGGGACTTCTGGCCCTGGATCGACCGCCCCCTGAGCGACGTGCGCCGCGATCTGCAGGTGCTTCCGGCCAGCGGCGCTCCTTAGGATCCGGCCCATTCCAAGGCCCATGGCCGCGCTCGATGCCCAGCACCACCGAAACAGCAGCCGAAAAAGCCGAGGTCAAGAGCTACTTCGAGAGCACGGGCTTCGACCGCTGGAACCGCATCTACAGCGATTCCGATGACGTGAACAAGGTGCAGCGGAACATCCGCCTCGGGCACCAGAAGACGGTCGACAACGTGCTCGCCTGGCTGCAGGAGCAGGGCAACCTGGCGAGCCGCAGCTTCTGCGACGCCGGCTGCGGCGTGGGCAGCCTCTCGATCCCCCTGGCCCAGCTCGGGGCCGGCTCGATCGCCGCCAGCGACCTCTCGGAGGCGATGGTCGCCGAGGCCAGCCGCCGGGCCGTTGACGCCGGCATCAGCGGCGGCCAACTGCAGTTCACCGCCTCCGACCTGGAGAGCCTGGAGGGCCGCTACGACACCGTGATCTGCCTGGATGTGTTCATCCACTACCCCCAGGCCCCGGCTGAAGAGATGGTGCGCCACCTGGCCGGCATGGCCGAGCGCCACCTGATCGTGAGCTTCGCCCCCTACACCCCCCTGCTGGCGCTCCTCAAGGGCATCGGCCAGCTGTTTCCCGGCCCCAGCAAGACCACTCGGGCCTACACCCTGCGTGAAGACGGCATCGTGGCCGCGGCGGCGGCCGCCGGCTTCAAGCCCGTGCGCCGCAGCCTGAACCAGGCCCCCTTCTACTTCTCGCGGCTGATTGCCTTCGAGCGCGCGTGATCGCCTTCGAGCGCGGCTGATCGGGTCGCGCCCGCTGGGCAGCGCCCGCTAGGCCGGGCGCACCACCCGGAAGGTGAGGTTGAGCCGCTCCTGCTGCAGCCGCAGCCGGCGCGGCAGGGCGTGTTGCCACCACCACTGGGTGGGGGCCTCCATCAGCAGCAGATCGCCGCTGTGCAACGGGATGTTGAACGGCAGGGCCTGGCCATGGCCCTCGGGTGGCGGCAGGTCCACCGGCCGGCGCGGGCTGGGGCGAGGCCGCAGGCGGAAGTCGCGCGGGGCACCGAGGCTGAGGGAGGCGATCGGCGCGGCGGGATCGAGCTCGGGCTCGTCGTCGGCGTGCCAGCCCATGGCATCGCGGCCATCGCGGTAGCGGTTGAGCAGCAGGGAGTTGAAGCGCCAGCCCGTGAGCTGCTCCAGGGCCTGGCGCAGCTCCGCCGCCACCGGCGACCAGGGCTCGATCGCGTTGGCCAGGCCGCTGTAGCGGTAGCCGCAGCCCGGATCCGCCATCCAGCAGGTGAGCCGCGGCAAGGGGTGGCGGCGGCCGTAGAGGGTGATGGCCTCCTGCTTCCAGGGCACCTCCGCCTGCAGGCGGGCCAGGCGGTCGGCCGCGGCGGTCGGGGCCAGCCAGCCCGACCAATGGCGCAAGCAAAGGCCCGGGCGTAGCACCAGCTGGTCCACAGGCATCAACGGCTCTCAGGCACCCGCACGCCACCCCTGCAGCACCGGCGGCAGCGGGGCTTCCAACGCCAGCAGCCTGCCATCGGCGAGGGGCAGCTCGAGGCGATGGGCATGGAGCTGGTAGCCCCCTTCCCCCGGCAGCGCCTCGGCCCGGGGCAGCCCACCCACGGCGTAGAGCGGATCACCGAGCAGGGGCGCACCGGCCGCGGCGGTGTGGATGCGGATCTGGTGGGGCCGGCCGGTGGCGATGGCCACCTCCCCCAGCCAGCCGCCGGCAGCGGGCTCCAGCAAGGTGAAGACGCTGCGGGCCGCCAGGGCGTCGGCGTCGCCGGGGGCGGCCGCCGCCCAGACCCTGCCCAGGCGGGCATGGGGGCGGCGGCCGATCGGCGTGGTGAGGTCCACGCTGGCCCCGGGCGCCAGGGCGAGCAAGGGCGAGCCGGCGACCGGGGGCTGGAGCAGGGCGCGATAGGTCTTGCGGCAGGTGTCCGCCGGGGCGGCCTGCCCCCGGGCCGTGCTCTCGCGCAGCAGGGCGCTCAGCCAGGCCCGGGTGGCCGGCCGGCGGGCACAGAGCAGCAGGCCGGAGGTGAAGCGCCCCAGCCGGTGCACCGGCCGGGGCTGGCCGGCCGTGCCATCCAGCTGGCCAGCGCTGAGCTGCCGCTCGATCTGCCCCAGCACGGTGTGGGCCAGCCAGCCGCCGGCGGGCAACACCGGCAGGCCGCTGGGCTTGTTGAACACCAGCAGGTCACCGTCATCGAACAGGGGGCTGGGCAACGCCGGCACGGCCCCCTCCTGCCAGGGGGGCCGATGCCACACCAGCCGATCGCCGGCTGCGAGCGGCCCATCGGCCCGGAGCCGCTGGCCGTTCCTGCAGATCTCGCCGGCGGCGAGCCGCTGCCGCCACACCGCCTCCGCCGAGTGCCGGTAGCGAGCGGCGTAGAAGGCGCTCACGGTCTGGCCGGCCGCCTCCTCACCCACCCGGTCGCGGTAGGCATGGCCGCCATTGGGCGCGGCCGGCAGCCAGGTCAATCCACCAGCCCGTGCTCGAGGGCGTAGCGCACCAGCTCGGTGCGGCTGGCGGTGCCGGTCTTGATGAACAGCCGGCTCACGTACTTCTCCACGTTGCGGATCGAGGTTTCCAGCCGGCGGGCGATCTCCTTGTTCATCAGCCCCTCGGCCACCAGCTGCAGCACCGACGCCTCCCGCGGCGTGAAGCTCAGGTCGCTGCTGCCACCGCTGCTGGGCCTGGGACTGCCGCCGCTGGCCAGCAGGGAGCGGATCTCGGTGATCTGGCGCGAGAGCTGACCGAGGTCGGCGTCGGCGAAGCGGGCCGCCTCGGCCAGCAGGCGCTGCTGGCGGGCCACCACGTTGCGCACCCGGGCCACCAGCTCGTCGGGATCGAAGGGCTTGGGGATGTAGTCGTCGCAGCCGGCCTGGAAGCCGGCGATGCGGTCGGCGGTCATGCCCTTGGCGGTGAGAAAGATCACCGGCGTGCCGCCGAGGCGCTCGTCGGCCCGCAGCTTCTTCAGCAGGCCGTAGCCGTCGCAGCGGGGCATCATCACGTCGCTGATCACCACGTCGGGCAGCAGCTCCTGCGCCTTCAGCCAGCCCTCCTCGCCGTCGTTGGCGGTGGTCACGGCGAAGCCCTCGTCCTCCAGGTAGGCGGTCACGGCGGCGCGCAGGCCGGGTTCGTCGTCGACGAGCAGCAGCCGGGCCGGGGTGGCCGGGGCAGCGGCATCGGCGCCGGCCTCACTGGGGTCTGGGCCGATGGGCGGGATGGGTGCGGTGCTCATGGCAGCAGTCTGCAGAGCCTCAGCGGCTGCGTCCAGGCAGGATCTGCTCGGATTCCCGCAGGGTGCCGCTGTAGCCGAGCTGGCGGGCCAGGGCCTGCAGGGTGGCGGGATCCCGCCCGGCCTGCTCCGGATGGCAGGTGGCCCACCACACCAGGTGGTCGACCCGGTTGCCGGGGGTGATCGGCCCGCCGGGGTTGAGGTCGCGCAGCAGCCAGCGCCCCCGCTCGTTGGTGAGGCGCATCGGCGCCGTGGTGGAGCAGCGCACCGTGTCGGTGCGCACCGTGGCGTCATTGCCGGTCTGCACCCACAGCTGCACCCGCCAGAGGCCGGGGCTGGTGGCATCGGGCTTGGGGCCGTAGATCCCGAGCACCCGCAGCCCCTGCTGACCGGGGCGCTCCTCCAGCACGATCAGCCCGGCGGGCCTGTCGGGGCTCTGGCCCTGGCCGCGGGCGGGCGGCAGCAGTGGCAGCGCCAGGGCCAGCCAGCCGGCCAGGGCCAGCCGGCTGAGGAGCAGCTGGCGCCGTGGGGTTGTCAGCATGGCGGCAGGCACGACCAGCCATGCTCGCCTACCTCGACCACCAGGCCAGCAGCCCCTGCCGCCCCGCCGTGCTGGCGGCGATGGCGCCCTGGTGGGGCGAGCGCTGCGCCAACGCCTCCAGCCGCGGCCACCGCGCCGGCCTTCTGGCGGCAGCCGCCCTGGAGCGGGCGCGCGGGCAGGTGGCGGTGGCCGTGGGGGCCCCGTCCGACTGGGTGGTGTTCACCAGCGGCGCCACCGAAGCCAACAACCTGGCCCTCAAGGGGGTGGCCGAGGCGGCCTTGGCCCGGCCCGGCAGCCGCCGCCGGCTGGTGAGCCTGGTGAGCGAGCACCGGGCCGTGCTGGATCCGCTGCGCTACCTGGAGCGCCACGGCTTTGCGCTCACCCTGCTGCCCGTGGCCGCCGATGGCCGGCTGGAGCTGCCGCGGCTGGAGGGGGCCCTGGGGCCCGACGTGCTGCTGGTGAGCGTGATGGCCGCCAACAACGAGATCGGCGTGCTCCACCCCCTGGCCGCCGTGGCCGGCCTCTGCCACCGCGCCGGCGCCCTGCTGCATGTCGACGCCGCCCAGGCCGCCGGCCACATCCCCCTGGCGATGGCCGCCCAGGGCATCGACCTGCTCAGCCTGAGCGGCCACAAGTGCGCCGGCCCCCAGGGGGTGGGCGCCCTGGTGATCCGGGAGGGGGTGGAGCTGGCTCCCCAGCTGCACGGGGGCGGCCAGGAGGGGGGCCGGCGGGCCGGCAGCACACCGGTGCCCCTGGCGGTGGGGCTGGGGGAGGCCCTGCAGCTGGCCGTGGACGATCAGGGCGAACGGGCCCAGCGGCTCGGCGCCCTGCGGGACCGGCTCTGGGAAGGGCTGCAGGCCCTCGGCGGCGTCAGCCTCAACGGCCCGCTGCCGGGCCCCGATCGCCTGGCCCACAACCTCAACGTGACCGTGGCCGGCGTGGAGGGCGGCGCCCTGCACCAGCGGCTGCGCCGCCAGCTGGCGGTGAGCAGTGGCTCGGCCTGCAGCCAGGGGGAGCCCTCCCATGTGCTGGCGGCCCTGGGCCGCAGCCGCGCCGAGGCCGCCGCCTCGATCCGCTTCGGCCTGGGCCCCGGCACCAGCGCGGCCGAGATCGAGCTGGCCCTCACCGCGGTGGCCGAAGCGCTGCGGGCGCTGCGGGCCTGAGCGGCGCTCCGGCCCCGGCGGAGGCCCGTGTCGGGGATCACGGGCGCACCCGGTCGGCATCGCTACCCTCCGGGCAACCCTGAGGTCCCAGCCATGGCGCCCACCCCCAGCACATCGGAGCGCCTGCAGGTGATGCAGGCCGTGGAGGAGGGCTGGCAGGCCTTCTGCCGGGCCCCCTGGCCGTTTGTGCTGTTCACCCTGCTCACGGGCGCCCTGAACGTGGGCTTCCAGGCCCTCGGCAACCTCAGCGCCCTGCCGGAAGCCAACCAGCCGGCCCTGGCGGTGCTCGTGCTCACGGCCATCGCCGGCACGGTGGGCCAGGTGCTGGTGAATCTGTGGGGCACCATCGGGCTGATCCGGGGCGCCTGGACGGCCCTGGAGGGCGGTCGGCCGAGCTGGGCGACGTTCAGCCGCTGGGATGGCAGCGCCGCAGGCCGCCTGTTCCTGCGGCAGCTGCTGTTCGGCGTGATCCTGCTGGTGATCGTGCTGGTGGGCCTGCTGCTCACCCTCGGGCTGGGCCAGCTGCAGCCCTGGCTGGCCGTGCTGCCGGCCATCGCCACCTTCGCCGTGCTGATCTACCTCTCGGTGGGGCAGGCCTTTCTGCCCTGGGTGGCCCTGCTGGAGGGCCCCACAGCGGTGGCCACCCTGCAGCGCGGCCGCGCCGTCGTCGATCCCCAGTGGTGGTGGGTGGTGCTGCTGGGGCTGGTGCAGGGGGCGATCCTGCTGATCGGGGCCCTGCTGTGCGGCGTCGGCCTGCTGGCCGCCGCGCCCCTGGTGCTCTGCGTGGCCACCGCCGCCTACCGCCAGCTGTTCGGCCGCGAGGACCGCACCGGCCTGCTCAACTGACCAGCACCGTCAACAGCACGAAACCCGCCACCCCCACCAGCGCCAGGACCGCCTGGGCCAAGCGGCTCACCAGCATCCCCGCCACCACCGCCAGGCCCACGAGCAGGGAGCGGCGCAGGCGCAGCAGACCCAGGGGCCCCAGGGAGCTGGGGGCCGTGAGCAGCTCCCCCAGGCTCGCCCCCAGCAGCGGCCCCACCAGGGCCCCCAGCAGCGGCCCGCCCACCGGCAGGGCCGGCAGCAGACCCAGCAGGCCCACCAGCAGGCCCAGGCCGGCGCCGATGTAGGCCCAGCGGGTGGCCTGCAGCCGCGCCGGGCCGAGCACCAGGCCGAGGGCATCGGCGCCCCAGCCCAGCGCGAGCAGCACCCAGGCCAGGGCAAAGGCGGGCCAGCCCGCACTCCAGCCCACGGCCCAGAGCCAGAGGCCGGCCCCCAGGGGCAACAGGGCCAGGCCGGGCAACACCGGCAGCAGGGTGCCGGGGATGGCCGCCACCTGAATCAGCAGGGCAGCCCACCAGAGCAGATCGAGGCGCGTCATGGCCGCCGCCGGGCGATACGCAGGCGGGCACTGCGGCTGCGGGGGTTGGCGTCCGCCTCCTCGGCGCTGGCCTGGATCGCCTTGCGGGTCACCCGCTCCAGGCGCTCGTCGGCCAGAAACGCCGTCTTCACCCGCCGGTCCTCCAGGGAGTGGAAGCTGATGATCGCCAGCAAGCCGCCCGGCACCAGCCAGTCGGGCGCGCGGTGCAACAGCTTGTCCAACACCCCCAGCTCGTCGTTCACGGCGATGCGCAGGGCCTGGAAGGTGCGGGTGGCCGGGTGAATCCGACCCCGGCGGGCCGCCGGCGGGTAACAACCGGCCACCACATAGGCCAGCTCGGCGGTGGTGCGCGGGTGAGCCGGATCGCCCCAGGGCCCCTGCTCCTGGATACGGCGGGCGATGCGCCGCGACAGCCGCTCCTCGCCGTAGGCGTAGATGAGGTCGGCCAGCGCCGTCTCGTCGAGCCGGTCGATCAGCTCCCCTGCGGTTTCACCGGCCTCAGGGTTCATGCGCATGTCGAGGGGGCCGGGCAGCCGGAAGCTGAAGCCCCGCGCCGCCACATCCAACTGCGGACTGCTCACCCCCAGATCCGCCAACACCGCCACGGCCGGCTGGGCGGGGAGGTAGTCAGCGAAGTTGGTGGCCAGAATCGTGGCCCGATCGGCGAAGGGAGCGAGGCGCTCGGCGGCGGCGGCGCGGGCGCTCGGGTCCTGGTCCAGCCCCAGCACGCGCAGGCCGGGATGGGCCTGCAGCAGCAGCCCACTGTGACCGCCGCCCCCGAGGGTGCAGTCGATCAGCGTGCCGCTGCCACCGGCCTGCGCTGCCAGCAGCTCGCCCAGCTGCGCAAACACCTCCAGCAGCGGCTCCGCCAGCACGGGCACATGCTCGAAAGAGGCGGCAGCGGCCGGCGGAGATCCCATGCCGCCATCCTGAACCGGCAAGCGAAGGTAGAATTAAGCAGGCTTTCTACCCTGCATCGCCAAGGGGGCCTGCATCGCCATGGGGATGAACATCAAGGACCCTGAGGTGCACGCCATGGCCCGGGAGCTGGCGGCGCGGCGCTCCACCACGGTCACCGATGCGGTGCGCCAGGCGCTGCGGGCGGAGCTGGAACGCAGCGAACCCGACAGCGCAGCCGAGGAGGCCGAGGCCAGGAAAGCAGCAGTGCTCGAGCTGCTGCAACGCTTCCAGCGCTTGCCCTGGCCTGATCAACGCAGCAGCGCCGAACTCCAGACCGAGCTCTACGACGACGACGGCCTGCCGGTGTGAAGGCCATGGTGATCGACACCTCCGCCCTGCTGGCGATTCTCAAGGTGGAACCCGATGCCCTGGCGTTCGTGGATGCCCTGAAGCAGCCATGTTCCAGACGCCTCTCCACCGCCACCCTGCTGGAGGCTCGGATTGTGGTGGAGCGACAACTCGGCCCAGCCGGCCAGGCCGAACTGGATCTGCTGCTGAGCCGGGCTGCGATCACGCCCGTACCGCTGGAGGAACTGCACGTGCACTGGGCCCTGGAGGGCTGGCGCCGCTACGGCAAGGGCCGCCACCGGGCGGGACTCAACCTGGGCGACTGCTTCAGCTACGGCCTGGCCAAGGCCCTGAAGGCACCGCTGCTGTTCAAGGGCGACGACTTCGCCGCCACGGACGTTGCGCGGGCCCTACCTTCCTAAGATCTCTGCCAACGCCTGATCCCCTCGGCCCCATGACGCAGCTGGAGACGCGCACGGAGCCGATGGTGGTCAACTTCGGCCCCCATCACCCCTCGATGCACGGGGTGCTGCGGCTGGTGGTGACTCTCGACGGCGAAGACGTGGTGGACTGCGAGCCGGTGATCGGCTACCTGCACCGCGGCATGGAGAAGATCGCCGAGAACCGCACGAACGTGATGTTCGTGCCCTACGTGAGCCGCATGGACTATGCGGCCGGCATGTTCTACGAGGCGATCG
>Ga0194130_10004422_pt1 | contig 17883 bp, 20 predicted proteins | sample TA2KigsurfametaG_FD_160084 | JGI IMG/M metagenome (GOLD analysis project Ga0194130, IMG submission 160084) | Freshwater microbial communities from Lake Tanganyika, Tanzania - TA2015050 Kigoma 12 surface | ecosystem: Environmental > Aquatic > Freshwater > Lake | place: Tanzania: Lake Tanganyika... | reverse complement strand
ACTGTCTATAATGGCTTCGGCCAACGGCTTCTTATGTTTTTCTTTACCTTGTTTTTCAGCCTTCTTCTTGTCTTGATGTTTGCCTGCTCCAGTTTGTGGGCGTAAAGGGCCTTGTCTTGGCTTCTGCGAAACTTTAGGTTGTTTAGATTCCTCCATGCCGCGTTCTCCCTGTCGCATAGAATAATCTGTATAATCATAATCGTCGTCTTGACTTATATGAAAGAATCTATCATAGGCCATACCAAATGCTCTTCTAAATAATTTAGGATCTGCTTTTACTATATTTGGCATCTTTCTGGCTACAAGTTTCATATATGTATTTTTATCACCGCCCTGTGGATATATGTCCTTAATAATTTGAGAAATATGTGATACCATACTATCGGTTTGGTATGAGGATCCTTCTGAGACATCTTCTTTTTTGTATGCCTTACTGTGTTTATCTCTCAATCGGCCAAGTTCTTGTTGACTTGCACCTTTACGGGCAGCATCAGCGGCTAATCTCATATATTTTTCACCGTGTTTTTTTACTCCGGTATGATATTGCAGACCACTTTCACCTACTTTTATATTTTTTTGCATACCAGTTTCCGCCACACCTTGCTCAGGCAGTTTACCTTTAGGTCCAGACATTGGTTCTGTTTTTATTCGTTGTTTGATTTGGCGTTGTTTTGTTTTAGTCCAAGCATCGTTGGGCCCAAAGTTATCTTCGATATCTTTTACAGCACGGCGAAATTGCTCATTGTCCTTGTTGGACCATTGTCTATTATCTTCAGGGCTTTCCGCCACACCTGTTATACCACGTTTGTCTATTCTTTTTGAGGCTCCTGTAATACCCATCAGTCTATCCTGCTTTTTAAAAAAATCTTTGTCTGATAGTTGACCTAATTCTTGTTTTTTACGATCTAAGTCCTTGACTTCTTTACCGGCTTTTTCTCTATAACTTTTCAGTGTATCAGTATCTAATTCGTTCAAAGAGCCCTCCGCCACTGCCTTCTTTTCATCCTTCTTCTTTTCAGGCTTAACAGGTTTAGCCATATCTTTATCACTTACCGGATTATCTCTTAAATGACGAGTAGTAGCATTAGGTTTTTTGGTTGCCTCACTTATGCTTTCTGATGGAGGAGCTCCAGTAGGGTAGACTTCAACATCTTTACCTTTCATTCTTAGACTTCTAGCAATATTAATGGCTTGCTGTCTATCAGCAAAAACTTTCCAAAGTTTTCCATTTATTGTTACCTGGTAATTATTTCTTTCGTTTTCTACTCCTACGTTTCGCTCTCTATTACGAAATTCATCACCACCATAAAATGGATCTCTATCACGACCAAACCTACCTTCGTCGGCCTTGGCCTTGACCTTTTCTTGTGGTTTCTTATAAATGTTTTTTGCTACCTTTTCTGTATCGTCAGCAGCACGAACAAATCCTTTATCACGCATATCTCTGGCCTGTTTCTTAAAAGCATCTATGCGTTCTTGATCTGTTGCTCCTTTATACTCTTTAACTTTCATTGCCTTTTCCTTTTTCACAGGCTTGGCCTGCTGTGTAAGATAGTGTTTTACCACATCAAAAAATGAGTTATTGCCTAATGGTGTATCAGCATCAATACCAGCAGCCTGACTAAATGCTGCTCTATCATCTGCGGCCACAGCGTTTCTAAGTGCTGTAGCACTGCTGAGTCTTGGTGTGCCTACTGGATCAATAGTTTTAAAATTATAAAAACCGTGTGGTCCTTCCTTGCCGTTGTATTGTATTATGGTTTTGACTACCCATTCTTCATCGGTATAAATTTTAAGTATTATGTCGCCATATTTTTTAAAAATCCTGCTGGCCATTGTAAGCCAACTTTGTTCTGGCATTATGTGACCTTCTACCTCAGGGTATATCATTTTCATTGTTTCTATTTTAACATCGTAAGGCAATGGATCTTTTGGACCTTGTGTTGATTGGTTAGTTCCTACAAACCAAGCGTCATTTTCGCTGGCCATTTCCCATGCCTTACGGTGACCTTTATGGGGAGGATTAAATCTCCCAAATATAATACCTACTGACTTAGCACTAGCTTCAAACAAGTTTCTTAATTTCACTTTTTTTCTCTAAGTTTCTCTTGTTTGTCAAAGTAATCTAACTCTTGATTATGTAATTTTTGACAGATCTCTAGTAATTCTTCTTCCTTCAATTGTTCTTCTAAACTATCTATATTATATTTCTTTTTATAATTTTCATATGCTTTTATTATAATAGGTTTGAAAGCTGAAGGGTCAACACTGCGTCCTGCTTCGCAGTGACTATGAAATCGATTCTGTATAGGAAAATATGTTTTCCTATAAAAATCAGGATCTGCATTCATAAAATAAATTAAATCTTCATGCAGGTCAAAATCTAATTCTTTTTTTGGTAAAGGTAAATGATTATACAATTCAGTAATAAGCATAATTACTCCCAAGCTCTACAGGACCAGTACCGTGCTTTCCAACGTGGTCCAGGATTAGCGCAATTATGGCGAGCACGAAAACTTTTACGACGTTTTGGATTACTTTTTTTAATTTTCATTTTTTTATCGCCAAAGTTTACTTTAACCACTTTACCGTTTGGTTTACGGACGTAGACCTTTGATTTTTTTACATCACCTGCCATACGTTTACCTAGTGGTACAGTACGACCCTGATATTCTGCTTCGCTAATAAAACTTAATCCATACTGTTCTAACATATCAAGGGCAGCAGCGTCAGCCTCTACCAAAACAGAATCTTCCCAAGCTTCTATAACATAAGTTTCTAAGGCTACATCTTCAGCAAGTTCTATAACAAAATCATCTCCTGCTTCTAGTACGTCGCTACTCATTTGAAACTCAATTTCTTCTATATATTCTCGTAATGTAGTCATAAGAAAGCCCTCATAAGATATTTATCGAAGAGGGCTATATTGGCTAAATGAAATTAATTCTTAGTAAGAGTCTCTATTCTTCGTATTGTGTTTCCTACCATTAATTTTGTAATTGTTAAACTTTTATCGTCTTTTACATAAAAGTAGTATCCTCCCCACGATCCACGGGGATTGTTAAGTTCCCATTTAGCTCCATTGCCTATTTTCCCCATTTTTTCTATCCAACTGATAAATTCTGGATAAGATTTTGTAGTTCTTCCCATGGTAACTCGATATTTGTAGGTCATATTTTTTGTAATACTTAAACCTTCATCAAGTATTTCTTCCGTTCCAGGTTTAGGATATTGTACATATTTTAAGAAAGGTACAACAATGTCTAAGAATTTTTCGGCATCCGCTTGATTATCAGTGTAGAATGCCACAAATGGGGACTCTACTCTAATATGATAATTATCCATTGGTTTTAAGCAATCTATAACTTTTTTTAAAAACAAAGTGTTAGCATCATCATATAAAGACTCTATCTTTCTCGTCAAAGATTTAAAAGCATTTTTTCTAAACCAGCTGGATTTTATGCTTTTAAACACAACCTTATATTTGTAAAGACTTCTAAATTTCTTAGTTGTGAATTTGTATTGAGGTATCTGTTGTAATTTCATCTGAATCTGTTTTTATTTTACTTTTTACATTAAAAATTAAATTTCCATTTTTTACATTAATATTAAATATTCCACCATGTTTTAATTCTCCAAATAACATAAGTTTTGACAATGGTCTTTTGATTTCTTTATCTATAACTCTGTATAAAGGTCGTGCCCCCATTTTCGTATCAAACCCTTTGGCAACTAACCAGTCAATAGCTTCATCAGATATACGTATTCTTATCTTCTTATCTTTTACCAATTGACGAATTTCTAACAAGAATTTGCCTACGATCTTAATCATAGTTTCTTTACTTAATTTTCCAAAAGTAATAATACCATCTAATCTGTTTCTAAATTCAGGAGGAAAGAATTTTTTCAATTCTTTGTCTTCGTATTCTTTGTCTTGACTGCCAAAACCAATTTGGTTACGTTCTGCATCCTGAGCACCAGCATTAGTTGTTAAAATTAACACTATATTTCTACAGTCTGCAACTTTGCCATTACTACCTGTAACACTACCGTTATCCATTATTTGGAGTAAAATGCTGCTGACGTCTGGGTGGCTTTTTTCAATTTCGTCTAATAATAATACACAATTTGGACTTTCCTGAAGTTTTGTTATTAACAGTCCTGCGTTCTCTTCAAATCCTACATAACCAGGAGGACTTCCAATCAGCTTAGATACACTATGTTTTTCCTGATATTCACTCATGTCAAACCTTATAAGTTTAACTCCAAGATGTTTAGCAAGAGTTTTTGCTGTTTCAGTTTTACCTGTGCCAGTTGGACCCATAAACACAAAGCTACCTATGGGTTTATTTTCCTGTTTTAGCCCTGCGCGGCTAACAAGTATTTTATCTACAATTTCAGTAACCGCGCTATCTTGTCCGTACACCTCCTGATTGATATTTGATTCTAAATTTGCTAGAGCATTACTTTCTTGTTCTGCTATCACCTCTTCAGGCATCTGAATCATTTTACTTAATTCAAATTCAATACTTAATTTTGTTACTACACGGTCCTCACTTAGTTTTAGATTAAATCTACTGCAGGCGCAATCAATTAAATCTATAGCTTTGTCAGGAAGTTTTTTATCTGTTTGATATTTGACACTAAGGTTTACAGCAGCATCTAATGCTTCATTTAGAATTTTAACATTATGAAATTTTTCAAAATATTTTTTAATGCCTTTTAAAATTTCCAAAGACATAGCGGACGTTGGTTCATCTACAGTGATACGTTGGAACCTTCGCATAAGAGCCCTATCTTTTTCAAAATGTTTTCGGTACTCTTCCCAAGTAGTGCTTGCAATAACTTTGATATTGCCTTTACTTAGGGCAGGTTTCATCATATTAGCTAGATCATTACTGCTGTTATTTGCAGCTCCAGCCCCGCTTATCATGTGAGCTTCATCTATAAACAATACTGTTTTGCCACGTTTTTCTAAGGCCCTAAGAACTAACTTAAATCTTTCTTCGAAATCTCCACGATATTTGCTGCCTGCTAGCATACTGCTAATATCTAAATTATAAACGGTATATTCCTTTAGAAACTCTGGAACTCTGTTGTTTACAATATTAAATGCTAAACCTTCTGCAATAGCAGTTTTTCCTACACCTGGATCACCCACAAGAATTATATTATTTTTACTTCTACGACCTAGAGCTAATGCAATATTTTCTAACTCATCTATACGACCTATCACAGGATCTATCTTTTCCTTTTTTACACTATCATTTAAATTTGTTGTAAATGCTCTTAATGCTCTGTCAGCTTGCCCACTGCTATTATTTTCATCCTCATCCTGTTCACTCACTTCATTATTAATATATTCTGCAAACTTTTCTTTTTCAATTTCCGCTTGTTGAATATAGAAACTTGCATAGGACTTTTTTTCACTCATCATGCTTAAAAATACGTCTGTAGGTTCAATTTTTTGACGCCCATTAAATAGAACTTGTGTAAAAGCACGATTTAAAACACGCTCAACTGCCTGAGTTTTACGTGGTTTTACTTCTTCTGTGCAGATGATCTCGCTTAATTTAGTTTTAAGATAATGTTCTAATGTTTTTTTAAGAAATTCTGCATCAGAGCCAAATCCGCTTACACACTTAAAAAAACTATCTTCACAGAGCATTGAAAATAGTAAATGTTCTAATGTGAGATATTCGTGTTTTAATTTTTTAGCAACCTCTATTGCTTTTTCAAAAATTAATTGAAGCTCATTGCTAGGTTCTACCATTTAATTTCCTTTGTCTTTTTTTAGCAATATTCATTTTTAGCTTACTAATATTCTTTGTAAAACAGATGCCATTTAAATGATCAAGTTCATGTAGAAAACATCTTGCATCTATCTTGTTAAGTTCTAGTATATGTTCTTTTTTGTCTCTGTCAAGAAATTGCACTACAACATTCTTAGATCTTTTAATTGACAAAAATAAATTCGGAAAACTTAAACATCCTTCATAGCCTTGTATCAGTTCTGGGTCAGAAGCTAATAGTACAGGATTGAATAAAGCAAATGGTGTATTTACACCTGGTAAAAGTTCTGTTTTTAAAACAATTACTCTAGCACGGTAGCCTACTTGGTTAGCACTAAGACCTCTACCATTTTCAGTTATCATTGTTGTTACCATTGACTCTTCTAATTCATATGGACTGACCATAGGATTGTTAAAATCATAGTCATGTAATTTTTCGTCAAGGATAGGATTAGGATGTTTGACTAATTCTAGCATAAAGTGCTTCTAATTCAGTTTTAAGTTGTGGATCCGTAACTGCTGGAATTTTTATTTTGACTTTTATAAACATTGCTCCAGTCCTGTTGCTATTGATATCTTTAAAGCCTTTTCCTGCTGCTGAAAATTCAGTGCCGTCAGATATTCCAGGTCTAATAATAATAGGAAATTTTGATCCATCAATATGTGTAACTTGACTTACACAGCCTATCATAGCTTCTAGAGCAGTTATGTTTAAGTGTGTCCACAGGTCATTGTTAATACGTTCGAAATTTTCATCTGCGTCTACTAACACTTGTACGTTTAAATTACCTCTTGGAAACTGCGGCATTGTGTCATCACCTAAACCACCATATCTGATAGTTTGTCCATTAGATATTCCAGGAGGTATGTCAACTACTACAGTCTGTTGATGTCTATTGGGTAAATTATACCTTGCTTCAATTTGTGTTCCTGTAAAACTTTGTTTTAGTGTTATGGAAATTCGAATAGTTAAGTCTTTATTTCTCTTTACCTGTTGCTGTCTAAATCCATTTCCGAATTGGGGACCATTGTTAAAATGGAAATGGAACATTTCGCTCATTTGTTCAAAAGGATTATACTCGCTTCTACCAAAAGGGTTGAATCCATTTTTTTGCGCATCATATTGCGCCTTTTTATTAGGATCACTGAGTGTATCATAGGCCTGTGATATTTCCTGAAACTTTTTAGTGTCTCCACCTCTGTCAGGATGATTTTTCATAGCTAGTTTTTTGTATGCTGCCTTTATTTCATCTTGATTGGCTGCTTGATCTACACCTAAGGTTTGATAGTAATCCATAATGCTAGTATATAGCAATAGTCATCAGATGTCAATCTAACTCTGGATGATCATCCTCATACGGATGTCGACTAGGCCTAGGAGGAGTAAATTTAATCTGAGCAAACTGTTCATGCGAATGCGCTGCCTGCATTCCTACTGCTGCTCCTACTGCCAATCCACCCATTGCTGCCGCTGGTGTGTACAGATTCTCGGCTGGTCTTGAGGCGGTATTACTGTAGTTAAATGTGCTTCTAAAGCTATTTCTGCCATCGTTATCATGTAGTTTTGTGTCATAGTATCTTGGCGACGTTGAACTATATATTGAAGATGAGTTACCTGATATGGGTGAAAGGCCACCATTATTTGCTCCTGCTAATTTTTCTTGTGTTCGTCCAAAAGCAGCTAGGCCCAAAACAGCACCCATTGCAATATGATACAAACCCGCTCCCTGCAATGTTAATGGTTGCCATTGCGTAACTGGCAGGCCTTTTGTACCTTGGAATAAGCTCCATAGTATAGGAAATATTACGAAATCAAACGTACAGGTAGCCATATATAACCATCCCATCATAGGACGCCATTTAGAATTCATCCAATCTTCTTTTTTCTTTTCACTATCGCTCATATAAGCATAGTGTTCTGCCGTTGGCATTATCGCTCCTTGCTATACTATTGTTTGATTTTATTTAACTTTATCGTAGATTTCTTTTTGTTGTTTATACCATTCATTCCATCCGTCATTTTTTAATGAACATTGATAATACAGTGTGTAATTATTTACAATTGATTTTAATAAGTCGGTGATGGCAACTTTATCGCCTTCAATCTGGTTAAGATCTGGACAGCGTTCTGTAAGCTCTTTAATAGGTTCGGGAAACGGAGGCTTAGTGCTGGTTAGTTTAGGTATACTACAACCATTTAGGAAAATTATTAATAGTGCAAAACCTAAGTATTTCATTTCTTTGTACTCATTTCAGGAGGTTTAGCTGCGTTATTAATACTTTCAATTACAATCCTTGGTACAGGACATTCTTTATTAGCTTTCTGTAATTCTTTTATTTTATCTTCTAAATTCTTTCGTTCTACTTCACTTAATTTGTTTTCTGTAGAAATTTCTTGAGTAATTATTTCAGGGTCTGCTTTTACTAATCTGTCAACATATTTTACTACAGTATCGCCTTTTTGTTTAATTATTTTATCCTTATAAATTACTGATTCCTTGATTTCTACATTTACTTCTTTAGCTTTTGTTTCAGCAATAGCTATTTCTTCTTTGAGCCGTGCGTGTTCTGCTTTGTATTTTTCTTCATTAGCTATTACGCCTTGAAAATATACACCAATAAGTAATAATATAATCGAAATAACTTTGATTGGTAATGTGTGATTGGAAATAAATGGTATTGGTTTTAGAATCCATGATGCTATCAAGCCAAAAACACCAGCAATTAAAACTAAAGACCAGAACCAGTCAGGCAAAAAGCTAAACATCCAAGTAATCTGCCACATTAGGTTTTTTCCAATACAACTGCATATCCTTGATTTTCAAAGATATACTTATTATCAATTTTCGTAATATTATAATTTCCTATGTACTTCGTGTAAAACATTATTTCACTTATATCTCTACTTCCTAACATGATAGGCCCAGTAATATTTTCATATACTTTTGATCTTGGCCCGCTGTCAACTATACGCATTTTTATTGGATCGGCATAAGCCTTTTTAAAAATAATATCATCATTATCAGTATCTAATTTTTCTAAATAACTTTTGTTAAAAAAATTAGTAAAATTATTAATATAGTTTTCTTGTATGTTTGTTAGATAAGTTTCTTTATTATTTGGAACAAATTCTCTAAGATTTTCTAAACTTGCAGGCATACTTCTGAAATCTTTGTGATACCTAAATTTTACATTATCTAATTCTGCTAATAGGGTAATACCAGCAAGTAATTCTGAAATTTGTTCTGCCACTCGTCTATTACGCTCTATTTCAACAAAAACTTTGTATTTTCCATTTTCTAATTCTCCAGGACTATGATCTGCATCCAATACAAATTCAAATCCTCTTTCACAAAAATTAACAAGATCTTCTGCTGGTTTTTTACTTTCTACAGTAAAACTTAATACAACAATATCTTGATCTGATCCCATTTTGCTAGCATAATTATCTACTTCAAAAATGTTATTCACTAACATTTTCAAATCTCCTGCTAACAAATCTTCATTAAGCTGCTGGCGCTGCATTATTTCCTCCTGTTGGCGCTGCGGATGGAGTTGGCGCTGCGGATGGAGTTGGCGCTGCCATTACTGCACCTGTATCACTTACTTGTGCAGGCGCTGATGTAGCCCTGTCATTATTTCCTAATCCAATTTCCTCTCTAAGTCTGCTCATGTAACCTCTAAAAGTGTCTTCTACTAATTTCTTAGGTATACATATTTCTACTATCCAAATAGGAGTTTGATCTAACTTTCCCTTCCGTGTGCCAGGCCTAAAATCGTCTGGACTTTTTATTTTCCTAGGTGTAAGTAAATTACTTTTTTCATATTTTACATGACAGCCGTATTCTAATAAACGTTTTGCTGCCATAGGGTCTGGCATTTTATCTTTTTTCCACATAAAACTAGCTTTTACCCAATGCCTTTCTACGATGGGTCCGCTTACTAATTCTCCTTCAATCCAGTTTTTATAAACATACATATTCATTTCACTTAATACTCTTTCGAAATCTTTTAAAGTACCAAGTGCTGTATTTGAGTTGTATATGGATTCTACATTTTTAATAACTTCGAGAATATCTTGCATATTTGTTCCAGAATATCATAATCTTATTTATCTGGACAAATATCATATGTGATAGGTTTATTTTAGATACAAATATGTAAATAAAAATGTAGGACCTCTGTAGGGATTAGGCGGTCTTTACAAGTCCTGCTTAATAAAGTGGGAGAACTTAATGAGTAAAAGAGTGAAGAAGCGTTTTAATAGTTCTGTAAACGTAATTGATTTTCAAACATACCTTCCTGTAAGAAAACATCGAGTAGATGTAAATCCGCGCAACAAAAACCAACAATTTTACCTACAACAATTGCAAGATAATGATAAAAATATTGTTATAGCAGTTGGACCAGCAGGCACAGGTAAAACAATTATGGCTGTTCAATATGGTATATGTATGCTTCAAGAAGGAAAAGTAGACAAAATCATAATCACTAGACCCGCCGTTAGTGTCGATGAAGACATAGGTTTTTTGCCAGGTACATTACAAGATAAAATGGCACCTTGGACTAGACCTATTTTTGATGTGTTAGGAGAGTATTATAGCCAAAAAGATATTGAAGTCATGTTAGAAGAAGGAATCGTAGAAATAAGTCCGCTTGCATACATGCGAGGAAGAACTTTTAAATCTGCGTACATAATTGCAGACGAGATGCAGAACGCGACTCCAAATCAAATGAAAATGCTTTTAACTAGGATAGGAGATTTCTGTAAGATGGTAGTTACCGGTGACTTAAATCAAGCTGACAGACTTAAGGATAATGGTCTAATTAATTTTATAGACTTGCTTAGAGAATATAAACAGACAGAATACCTAGCTGTAATTACATTTGACCAAAAAGATATAGAAAGGCACCATGCTGTAAAGGAAATCCTTGCTATTTACGGTGACTAATCTATGTAACTTAGCCTGACAAGACTAGCAGAAAGATTGATTTCTGGATCTATAACTAAACTATGATCTACCAAGGCTTGTTTAATTATCAAAATAGCTTTTTCTTGTCGGGCTTCGTCACCGAAGATTTCGAGGTTGTTATATAACCATTTGTAAATTTCTCCAATTTCTTCGGGCCTGGTTTTTCCGCAGATCAATTTTCTAGCTTCTCTTATTTTTCCTTGTTTAAACAGTGCTATCATTTCTGGGTAATAATCAGAATTTGATTCTTTAGAACCACTAATTGTTAGTTTTCCTCCCAAACTGTTCATCTGCACACTGTTTATACATTTTCTTAAATCTGGATATCTTGATTTTACATAGGTATCTAATGTATCAAGGTCAAAATCAATATTTTCTGTAACAAGAATTGTAGCTACCCTAGCTGTAAATTCAGTTATATCAACTTTCTCTATGTGTATATTTTGACATCTACTATGGAGAGGAGGAATTATTTTATTCGGATAATTACAGGTCAGTATAAATCTTACTGTATGACTGTATTCTTCCATTAGATTACGCATAGCAGGCTGTACACTAAGATGATTTAAGTAGTCAGCTTCATCTATTATGACAACCTTAAAAGACCCGAATGGCATAGTTTGACAAAAGCCAATTAATTTATCTACCCATTCAATTTTTCTACCTTCTTTACTTCCGTTTGAAAATAAAACATCTATATCTTGGACGTCAAGTGCATTTATTAAAATTTTTGCGAGAGTTGTTTTTCCTACTCCTGCACTACCGCTGAACAATAAATTAGGGATGCTTTTCTCACTGATCCACTCTTCAATTAACTGTCGATGAATTTCATCTTGGAATACATATCCATCCAAGGTGGCTGGTCTATACTTTTCTGTCCAAAGTTCTTTCATAATTATTTTTTTAAAAATTTTTTTAAATTGGGTGGCTGCCATCCTTCTGGTTTAAGAACTTTGCCATCTTCACGTTTGCGAACTTTCCCTGTTTCTTTATCTATTTTAGCTAAATTACTAATCATAACCGTTTTCCAAGCTTCTTCAGCATCTGCGCCCATGCTGTGGATAGTACCTATGGTAACTACTATTATATCTATTAGAGCATCTAATGTTTCAACAGAATTTTTATTTTTAACAGCATCCAATAGTTCGCAATATTCTTCTCCTATAAGTTTGACATACATGTCAAACTGATTAGGATTATTAATATCTATAGTTTGATCGCAGGCCTGCATAAATGTAGCCTGATCATTAAAAGGGTTAATCATTTAATAAAATGTCATCAGGTTTATAATCTGAACACAGCAATATATCATCACTGTCTACTCGTCTAATTGTTAATTCAGTTCCTTCATTGGAAAGCAATTTTACTGCTCTTGTCCACCGCCCATGGTTGACATAAATCCAATCTCCTACTTTTACATCATTTTGTTCAGGTCCTATCGCATATACTTTACACCATCTCGGTTTAATACCCGACGATTTTGAATCTCTGCTAGGAAGATATATACCTGATTTCAGTTTTACACCTTCCTCTTCTAGGTCTGATATTAATACGTGATCTCTTATAGGCCTTAAATTTCCTTTTACAGTATCAAAAGTCATATTATTTCATGTCCTTGTTATCAGTGTAATATTCAACAGTGGTTTCTTCACGTTTTTTGACTATAACACCGTTTGGGCCTAGTTCATCACCTCTTGCATTCATCTTTGCATTGCCAACAGCAAGAGTATTCTCATGTTTTGTTCTTAGTTTATCTAGATCAATTTCTTTACCCTGCATAGTTCTATACATTTTTCTTTGTGGTTGTTTCGCAGCCATACAATTGCTCCTTAAATAATATATACTTATCGTAGAAAATCTTTGTAATCTAAATTATACAAAATACTGTCTATCTTATGAACTCCTAATAGAAAAAGTACATAGCTCGAGACACTACTGCCTCTTCCTACTCCCCAAACTATATTATTTGTTCTTGCAGTTTCAACAAAATATCTTAACCATTTTAATAAATTAAGCATATTTTTTCCTTTGTAAACAGTAAGTTCTTCTTTCACACGTTGCATTTGTGGGTCCCATGGAGGACAAAGGTTTATTATATATGTTTCTATATCAAAATCAATAAATTCTTTAGGCATAAACCATTGATTTTGTTGCAAATTATCAAATTCTGGAATACTAACAGTCAAATCTTCACAAATTTTTATATTAGGAATTCCTTTAATATTTTCAAGATTTTCTACTGTAATTTTATTTACAATTGATATATCTTCTGTATACAAAAGATTAAAAATGTCAATGTCATCAAAAATAGGATTTCCATATTTGTCTATACGCATCACTGATTTTAGTCAACATTAATTAATTTGTCAAGTCCTTTATTAAGATTTTGGCTTTGTTGTTCGAAACTTTTCCTTCTTCTTGTCCTTAATTCATCGTTGTAGATTTCTAAAAATAATGCAACTTGCTGTTTAAGTTCAATACTTCTTGTTTGCCAATATTTTTTGCTTAATTCTTGTATTTTGGATTCTAATTCTATATCTTTTAATTTACTCAGATCTGTTGATAATGGATGTATCATTGTTCGAATTGCCCTATAAATTTTAGGTACACTATTGAACCTCCATTTGGTGTCCAAGCTTCAAGAATCGTCCTAGTTGTTGCTGTAGTGCTGAGTATTATTTTTTGAGTACCTGCACTTGTTCCTGCTGTAATAGATCCGCTATTATCTCTGTATACACTGCCGTTATAAGTAGAAAAAGAAACTTGATTAGCAGCCCCTGAGCTTCTTAGTTCTATAAGTATTTGAGATACTTTGGATTGAGTTCCACTCGTTGGCCAATTTTTGAACTGGATAGAACAGTTACCGTTTGTCTGGCCAATCCAATATACAGCTTCGCTCACATCCAAATCATTAATTTGGGTGGTATTTGTACTAATGGTTGCAACCATACCATGTAGTTTTTTAAATCTTGCATTTTGTATAATTTGATCATTAAAATCAGTAGTATCATTTGTCTTTGCTGTATTATTTTTAAGGTCTGTGATTTCTAGATCAGCTGTTTGGAATGCAGTTTTTATTTCTGAAAAATTAGTCCTAAATTGTTGGCTATCATTATCCTGACCCGCCACAGGATAATCTTTATTATAATTTACCAGTTGCTCTGCTACTTGACTTGTCATGATATTGTGGTCCTATTGTTATTAAATACTATGTATTTATCGTAGCTTTCACCTGTGACACTATCAATAATATATCTGTCAACTTCAAAATCAATTTGCTTTAGATCTATACCAGAATTTTTAATATTTAAAATTATTTCTTTGCTGAAACCTGGTTTACAAAAACAAATTGGTGCTGCTAATTGATAATCTAATTCTACCACACTGCCATCTTGAACAGTCCGCATCCATAGCGGGAGATAATTTCTATCTTTCAGACCTAATTTTCTAATCTGTTTACGCCAAAGGCTTATGCTACTAGGATATTTCCAATTGGTGTAACTATCTCCTGCAAAAATAAAATTACTATCTACAGGTGAATAGAACGGCTCTGCGGGTCCCCAGTATGGATTGGTTTCATCAAATGGTCCTGTATTAAAGCTGTTATTTTGATCAACGGTCACAGCAATATTAGTGTCACTAGTTTTTATAATTTCTGGAAGTACAAGACCATTTGGTTCTAGAGGGTCTAATATTTCTAAATATATAATCTCATAGATTACACTATTACTATTTGGTATTTTTGCCTGGGCAGTTTTAATTTTGCCTATTATGAACCTTTTCTTCTTATGATTTTTAATAAGGTTTGCCGCAATAACATTAGCAGGTTTAGTTTCTATTCCTGCATAGATAAGTATTTTTAGTTCTTGTTGTAGACCAAAATTAGGATCTTCTGGTCTATATATGTGGTTATACGGAAATATTTCTGAGTTGTTAATAAAACTTTTATATATTTGCCTTTGATGTAATTTTAAAAATGGTTTAGCTACTATGTTACTATACAACTCTTCATTTGGTGTAGTGATTCTTAAAAAGAATTCCTTATCAGCTTGATCAAAATTTATTGTATCACGGGCAGTAATTGTAAATTTATATATTTTATCAAAAGTTGTTTCACTTGAATCAAAAGTTGTTTCAGTATCATCAAAAATAATTAAACCAAGATTATTTACTGTTCCGTATTGATTTACCTTGCCTGTAATTTCTCCATCTAAATTTAATTTAAGCCCAGGGGGTAATTTTCCTGATTTGATTGAATATAAAATACTTGTATTGGGAATAGTTGTAGTTGCTTTTACAAATAAATTACTAATTAAATTAGCTTCAAGGTTGCCTAAATCGCTGTCACTATGCCATTCTATAACACTGTCTGTAGTTCCTAATATTGTTACATTGAAAGTTCTTCTTGATCTTGCTATTTCAATATGATCACCTTGAAAAAATGATCTGTAGGCTATTGCAGTAAAATTATATATCTTGCTTATGTTTGTTTGATATGGTACAACACCAGTAAGTTCTGAACTGCCTACATCATAAACCATACCATTAGGAATTACACTCGGTGATCCTATTCCTATTGCTGTTCTTTTGGGAATAGTAATAGTTAAATTTGGATGTATAGTCAACACATATTCATGAGAGTTTATTGTTTCTATGTTAGTTATGTTATATATTGTATCATCTGCTTGTATTACTTGCACAGGATCGAAACTGTTTTCCGGAATAATAATTCTTTCAACCCAATTTTTTAAATATACTTTATCACTAAGAACGGGGGCATTATCTACTTCAATTATTCTAATTTTGTTAGTACCCAGTTTATTCTCCTGATTACTAGTTGTTGACGCTAAGGCTTTAATTCTTGGATTAATAGAGTCTAATTCATAGCCTACAGGACTTGAATCGCTTTCATCAAATATATCTAGTTTAAAGGTATTATAATTACTTGCTCTTCTAGTGCCTAGATTTTTAGGAGTAATCCAAATAGGAGCTCTAACGAAACTTGTGTCTACTGTAAATGTTCCACTTCCAGTTCTAATGTTTATTGAGTCAGCTTTAAAATAATCATCGCCAACAACAAAAATTTTAAATTTTCTATTAGCACTGCTGTCACCATCTGAAACCATCACTATAAATTCATAGTATCTATTGATTTTTTTTGCAGTTTTTCCAGGGGTAGCAAAATCATAAAGAGTATTTTCATATAAAAAACTATCATATCCATTTGTAGATCTTTCACCGAAATCATATGCAACATAATCGTACACATTTGTGTCATATGTTCCTCCACCATCCGCTTCAGGAATCGAAAGAGCTGGTTGAATAAATCCTACGATCCTACCTGATTCAGTAAGTATTAGGCCTGGAGGCAGTGTTCCTTTTACCAAATTATATTTTAAAACTTGCCCAGCTGCTGTGTCACTATCTTGAACTTTTAACTGAAAGTCTATATATGAACTATCTAATACGTAAAATTGATCGTCATTTAGTACAGCTAAAGATCCTGGTGGAGTAATCCAAGTAGGATCATTAGATCCTTCTACTTTTATAAAAAAAGTCCTATCAGAAATATCAGATCCTAATTTTGCTCGTAATACAAATTTATAATCTGTTGTTCTAGATACTTCCTTTGCTGAGCCAAACACATTTGTGTTTTTTATTCTTAAACCTGGAGGCAAATCACCTGCTATAACTTTAATACTAAGTTCAGAACTATCATCAAAATAATTAGGATAGTTTATTGGGAGAGCTATGTCAACCAATTGATTTTCTTTTATATTAGAAAATTGGAAACCTGAAGGTTTGGTCCAGATATCTAAAGCCATTAATTGGTCCTTCTTATTCTAGTTCTAGGAAATAATGCTCCAGAAGTTGGTCTTAGATTGTGAGTAATTCTAGGAAAAGTTTGACCTGTAGCACTACGTTCTTTTCTGTAGAATAAAGTTAAATTAGGAGCACCTTGGATATCTTGCCCATCTGTGGGTCCTCCTGATGTAACAGTAAGTTGATTACTTTTTGCTATTGCTTTAATATATGCTTTTGCCTGTACTTGGTTCCAATAAGGATAAATTTCTAAAGCGCAGGCTAATACACCACATACCTGTGGACTAGCCATACTTGTTCCGTTATATTTTCCTATATAGTAACTGTTATTTCTAGGATCCGCAGTGCCTGAAGGTAATGCGCTGACAATATTTGTTCCAGGCGCCCATATATCTACACCTGGCCCGCAGTCACTGAACTGTACTTTTTGATCAATTTGCACAGCATCTATAGCTCCTACAGTAATATTTGGCATCAGACTGTCATTGGCCGTAGGGCTTGAGCCACGCATATAAAAGTATGTTTGACCTGGATATCTATTTTGCATTTTAAAACTATTATTCCAGTCTGGTCCACTGGGTAAGTCATGTTTCCATCTACCATTACCTGCTGCACCAACTATTATAATTCCTTCTTTTATAGCGTCTTCTATATCAGCATCTAAAGCCGCTACTCTTGCTGGTATTCTTTGTCCCTCAATAAATCCCCAAGCGTTAAGTTGCGTAGTTGAAAACCCACTGCCTGCTGTGGTTTTTCTATTATTCACGCCTAGTTGTAGATCAATACGATTAGGTACTGCTTCATAAAATACCCATTCACATACCATATTAGGACTTCCCAGTGTACCTGTTGTAGCAGCATTTCCTTCAGTGCGAACTCTATATGTCCGTGTACCTGCAGTAATGTTAATTGTTCCTCTCATATTGAAGTGATATTCACAATTGTAATATAAAGTTGTAGGTGCATTTTCCGGAACAGTGAACGTTATAGTTCCAGATTGAGTTCCGTTATTAGTTATTCCAGGGTATGCATTTCCAGTGCCAGTGCTGGAAACTGTATTAATATAAAAAGGATGCCCGCCCGCATTAACATTAAACGTATATGTACCACCTCGTTTAAGTGTCAGTGTAGGATTAGTTTGCCCGTTAATACGGTATTCGCCTGCTTCGTAGTTAGTGACAGTATATGATGCAGAGTCTGTACCTTCTACACCGTAATATATTCTCTGAATGCTGTTATCAGCAGCACACCAACATATCTTAGGAAGATTAGGACTGGATTCACTAATTCCTCTA
>Ga0194130_10004419_pt1 | contig 17891 bp, 14 predicted proteins | sample TA2KigsurfametaG_FD_160084 | JGI IMG/M metagenome (GOLD analysis project Ga0194130, IMG submission 160084) | Freshwater microbial communities from Lake Tanganyika, Tanzania - TA2015050 Kigoma 12 surface | ecosystem: Environmental > Aquatic > Freshwater > Lake | place: Tanzania: Lake Tanganyika... | reverse complement strand
TACTAACCAAAATCTTCAATTAGGTAATAGACTTGTTAATAATGTAGAAAATATCGGTAGTGGCGTAGTAACTGGTGTTCAAGAAATGGGAAGTGGTGTAGTTGGTAGTGCTCAACAATTAGGCAGTGGACTAGTAGGGGGTGTTCAACAATTAGGAAGTGGTGTTGTAGGTAGTGCTCAACAATTAGGAAGTGGTTTAATTGGCGGTGTTCAACAATTAGGAAGTGGTGTTGTTGGAAGTGTTCGTCAAGTAGGAACTGGTTTAGTAGGAGGTGTTGAAGAAGTAAGTAGTGGATTGATATCGGGTGTTAGTGGCCTAGGTAATTGTTTATTAAACAGTGCTGGTCAAATTGGCACAGGATTAGTCGGTGGTGTTCAAAAATTAGGAAGTGGTTTAGTAGGCGGTGTTCAAGAATTAGGCGGCAGTGTGGTTGGTAGTGCTCAACAGTTAGGAAGTGGTTTAGTTGGCGGAGTTCAAGAATTAGGAGGGGGTGTCGTTGGCGGTGTTCGACAAATGGGAACTGGAGTAGTAGGTGGTGTTCGTAATGTCGGTTCTGGCGTAATGACTGGTGTTAAATCAGTTGTTGCTCCAATAGGATTAGAACATATGGAAAATCCTCAGCCTGTTGCTGCTGCTACTGAATGTGCTTTTGCTCCATTTACAAGTGAAGAACAATTTTTAGATGCTGAAAGTAATTTTGTACCAGGTTCTAATCAAGAGACTTGTATGCAGACTTTTAACAACCAATATTGTATTCAAGGTTCACAATCCAATTGGGTACAAGGCTATTAATAATAACATTAAAAAGATCCCTTTATAATAAAAAATTTAAAACTATATAAAGATAACACACTTTAGTATTATATAGTTATAAATTAGCAGTAATGAGTTCTCAATCTCGTGTAGCCGGTCGTGTTAAGTGGTTTGATAATCGTAAGGGTTTTGGTTTTGTTAATAATCTTACTAATAATGCGGAAGTTTTTGTTCATCATACTGGACTTACTTCTCAAAATGGTGTTTTCCGCACCCTATATCCAGGTGAATATGTTGAGTTCGATCTCCATCATGATACTCAATCTAACCGTGACTATGCTGTAAATGTAACTGGTGTACAAGGGGGTTCTCTCCTTTGTGATAACCAGGGCACTCGTCTTATGGTTCGTCGAACAAGACCTGCTGGTTCTAGTCAACAATCCACTGGGTCATCTGACGGTTTTAAAACTGTTCAACGTAGAACTGGTGGAAATCGCGGAGGAGCACCTACTCGTGGTCGCGGCGGAGCTGCCCGTCGAAATACTTCAGGAAATAGCCAATAGTTTTCTAGTAAAATAAATATTTTAGAAGAAAACTACTATTATATAATATATAATGATTCATTTATCTGTTTATACTGTTTCAGGTAAAAGTCAAGATTTTTTAGTGAGTATTGAAAAATCGATTGGTGATATAAAAAATCAAATACAAAAAAATCACAGACATATATCAATTCCAATTGATCAAGAAATAAAATTACTTTATAAAGGCATAGAATTAGATGAAACAAAAACTCTACAATTCTATAACATTCAAGAAAATACAAATGTTCAAATCATTCATAAAACTCGACCTATTCAAATTGCTCGTAGTTTTAGTAATAACTCAGAATTTGTAATACCATCAAATAGTCGGAGATTGTCAGAAAGCTTACCTACAGGAAATATTTTTGAACATTATGCCCCATCTCCAATGGAAGTTGAAAATAAATATTCTAAATCATGTAGTCCAAATTTTTCATTTTTAACTGACCAAAGTAAAGATATTATTAAACTATTAGATATTATTAATCAAAAATTAGACCGATTAGAATTAAGAGTAAACCATATCTATGATTCCGTTATTATTCCAAATAAATAATTATATATACGACTACTTAAAATAGGTCCCAGTTTACGATTTTCCAATTTTAATTCTTTTAAACAGTTTTCTCTATCTATTTCTAGACTTTTGATTAAATTTGGCATAGTTTTATACATTTCAACTATTTTTTCAGACATTTTCGTTGAACATCCCGGAATTTGAGCTAACATATTAATAAATGCTACATTAGGAGTATTATTATCACTCTTCTTAGATGCCACTTTATCATACACTTTTTTATCGATATCCAAACTATAATTTAAACAATTACCATCTAAATAACTCATCCAATCAAGTGGTTTACTATTTATACGATTCACCAATTCAGTCAAAAATTCTACACTCTCTAAAATACTATTTGTTCTATATACTATTAAACGATCACGAAATAAAGTATGTAATATACTACTATAGATTTTTTTAATATCCATATATTTATTGTCATCTATAATTTCACCTTCTATTAAATATACTATACGATGTCTATCAATATTTGATAGTAAACGCTGTTTTTGCTCATGATATCTCCCATCACGAATACTATTGTTCAAATCATTAATACTCTTTCGCTCTATTATTAAAATAGGCACATCATTATATTCTAATTTAATATCACCTAATTCTAAATTAACTACTTCTACATTGATTTTCAATAAACTAATAAATGTCTTTTCACGATAATCTACAAATACTTTTAACATACTATATTTCTATAACCTATTAATTTCTCTAAATAATAATTCGCCTTTTTTCTTTTAATAGGATTCACTTCTAAACCTATAACACATAAACTCACATATTTTGACACTAAATAAATAAGAGGATTCGTATATTCCATTCTAAAAATTTTCACAAAACGATTTAATAAATAATATTCTAACAAATTATCATTATGATATAATAAATAAAAAAATTCATCAACATCTATAACATCTATTATACACAAAATACTATAAAATAATTCCCAAATATCACTATATACACTAGTCATTCCAAAAAAACCTACTTCTTTAAAATATTTAAATCTTTCTGGAGCTAAATAATCAATTGAACCAGATGTACAAAAATAATATGTTTCTTTAGGAACTATTTCTACTAAATCATCTAGTCCAACTAATTTTCCTACATTATTATTTATCATTAAATTTAATGGCTTAATATTACTATGAATTTTACCATAATTATGTAATATTGATATAGCAGATAAATAATCAATTGTTACACTATATAATAAAATAAATGGAACAACCTTATTACTACTGAAAATATATTCATTTGTTAACATATTTTTGATATATTCTAATATGAATAATGTATGTCCATTTTCTAACTGTATCATTTCATAAACCTTACCAAAATGAATTGATCCAAAATTATAAATAATACTTTTGTCATGAAATGAAATTTTATAAACAATATCATTAGAACGAAATAAACATTGATTATACCCATAAAAAATACATTCCAAAGATTTCGAATAATATCTATTTAATAAATAATAAATTGATTTAAAATGAGTCGGATGTTCTATCAATAATAAAGTCTTATTCATTAATAAATATGTATTTTTTTTATATCTATGGATAAAAGATAACATACTTATATATTAAAATCTAATAATATAATATATGGACATAACCGTTCGTGATTATTATCTTATTCGAAAAAATGTTATTGAAATGATATATGACCGTTCTGAACAACAATTATCAAGATGTTTATTTGAAAGAGGTAGTCTTGATATATATAATATGATACCTTATGAAGCAATTGAAGAAATATATAATAATGCTAATATATCTAAATCGCCTTACCAACAATTGAATTTTAATTTTGAAAATGAATACCAAAAAATTGCCATTATATTTTTACAAGATACTAAGGGACTATCTACAAATATTGAAAAATTCAGATCTATTTATAATTTAAAAAAAAAAGAAATATTAATTATAATACTCTGCACAAGAGAGAAACCTAATGAAACACAAACCAGAACAAACAGTATATATAATGAGGTTTTTTGGTATAAACAATTAACATTTAATATATCGAAACATGTACTTGTACCTAAACATGAATTATTATCACCATTGATCAAAAATGAATTAAAAGAAATATATTTTTTAAATAAAATAGAACAATTACCAACTCTTTTAGATAGAGACCCAGTTGCTAAATGGTATGGTATGAAACCAGGAGATATATGTCGTATTACACGTGAAAATCCAAATATAGGTACTTCAATTATTTATAGATTGGTTGTCGACAGTTATTAGAAAATTATATTGTTTATATAATATAAATGTTTCCTGATTGGATTATTTACATTATATTAATTATTATTACTATATTATTAGCAAAATATTATAAACATTTATCAAATCAAAAATTATTTTTAGAAAATTTTAATCCTAAATTTCAAAATAATACTCTTTTAAAAAGTTATGATATATATAATAATAGTTATCAGAATACTGTAGATAAAAATAATAATTTAGAAAATCGTCTGGCTAATAATAATTATGGTTCCTATTATAATACATTATATACTAATTTTTCAAATCTATATGACGCTACAGGCAGATTAGCTGATAATATTAATAGACGTAGTTTTAACTTAACAAATAATATTAATAATTTTAAAAATAGACTCGCTAATGATGCTAATTTTATTAATAATAATAAAAATAATATTTTAAATAAATATACTAATATCGTAAATAGAAACCTTACTATTAATAATACACCAACTATTCCAGGAGGATTTACTACTACTAATCTTAACGGTAATCCAGGTAATATGGTTCAATATAGAAATGGATATAATAATACAATATTTATTTTCAATGTATTAGGTTCAATAAATGGAGGCGCTGTTTGGGGAACAGATATATATACTGATGATTCAACCATATCTGTCGCAGCTGTTCATGCGGGTGTTTTAACAAATGGACAAAGCGGAAATGTGTATATTCAAATGCTTGGGGCAAGGTCCAGTTTTAGCGGAACTTCTAGAAATGGTGTACAAACTTGGAATTATGGTTCTTGGCCTGGTAGTTATCAATTTCTTAGATCAGATAATAATATTAATACTACTATAAATAATACTATAAATAGACAATTAGAACCGTCGGTTAGCGCATATATTTCTGGTATACCTGGAAATCAAGATATAAATAATAGAATCACGAATAAATATAATCAAGGTATAAGCTCAACTACTGCTCAAATCAATGGAATGAATATAACATTTCAACAAACCCTTCAACAAAATATTAATAATGCACTTAATACTAAAAAACAATCAATGTCATTTTTGGATATTTCTAATAATAATGGAATTATTGTTCGTATTTTTAATATCACTCGGACTATACCTATCGATAGTATTTGTGATACTCGATTACAACCTAACAACGAATGTATTTCAATGTTTGGACCTTGGATTTCAATACCAGGCCCTGTAGATAATATTTCAAGAAATATTAATGGGGAAAAGGTTTATATTAAATTAGATGGAGGTTATACAAAAATGGTATCATCAAGTAATCAAGGTAGATATTATTCTGGACCAATATCTCAATATCGACCTTGTAATTGGAATCAGTATCAAATCGCACCACCAGGCGTATATAATGTTCAAACAATTCAAGGATGCACAACACAACCAAATCCTAATAATCAAATCATATTAAATAATTTTGGAACATTAGAAAGAGAATATATTGTTCCTAGTATTAATTATTATATGACTAGTCGTATTGACCCATTATTTTCAACAAATATAAATAGAAATAGAGTTTTAGAATTTGGTGGTAACATACTCATACCGCCAAATACTAATAGAATTGAGTTTCAATTAGAAACAGCTTCTGGGTCGAGACTTTATTTTAACAAATTAATTGTAATTGATTTCTTTTTCCCAAATACACCTGTTAATCAAAATACTACAGCTATTAATGTAACTCCTAATAATAAATTTACATTTCGATTATTATCATATGAAGGAGTTGATAATTCTAATAATTATATTATGTTAAAATGGCGCATGAACGGACAAGGAAATTTTGTACCAGTTCCTATTGAAAATTACTTTTTACCAAATTTATCAGAATTCTAGAAAATCACGCACCAAAACTCCATTATCTAATTGTATAGTATGAGAATTTGTTATTATACTATAGAGTTTGTCATTATCATATTTTACAAAAAAAGCATCTGGATGATCTCTTACACATATCCAACTATTATTATAAAAAACTTTTACCCATTCAGTCATACATATACCATATAAAGAATATAATATATCACTTGATAATGTAGAATGAGCTATAATTCCTAACACATAATCATTATTTATTAAATGACTACCTATTTCTAAATTTTGGATCTTTTTACCATAAATGAGAGTATTACATCCTAAACCAATTTTATAACGACATTTATCTTCTATATTAAAATTAGATAATTTAAATTCAGTATTATTTAATTTAGATAAAAAATATTGGTTTTCTTTTTCAGAAAACTCACGGCTATTATATTCATCATAATCCAAAAAAATATTATTAGCTGTATATATACAATTATTACTTGTGTTTATATTATATAAATATCCAGTATATTCAATTGATTTAGCATAAATACTATCACACACACGAATCCAATTATTATTTTCATATACATAATGACTTCCACTTACAAAATCACCATTATAACTATAAATATTATCAACATTTATAAATTTCATTTTAGATATCACTACTGAACTATCATATAAAATATCACCAATTTTAATATTAGATATTCTTTTTTGTCCATTTTGAGTAAGTAATAAAGTATCCGGAGTAAAACATACAGCCATTAAAGGAAACACTATTCCAGGTGCTCCTAATGTAAATATTGGTAATACCCAAATTCCAACTTCCGCAGCATCAATTAATTTACCAAAACTTCCACTTATAAATGTAGTTAATGTTACGGCAAATGTTTGTAACATATAGACTAAATTTTGATATATACCTAATTGACGTTTTGTCATATCATTTATTTTACCAAATGTAAAAATAGAAGCTGCTATTATATTTTCAATACGTTTCATCATGTTCATAACAATTGAAATTAAAAAATTACGCATTATTTTCATTTGTTGACGTATTTTATTAATAACTTTACCTAAATCATTTATTATTTTTCTTATTATATTTAAAATAAATTGTAATGGTGATATTAAAATATTAAATATTTTTCTTAATAATGTCCATATAATATCTCCTAAGTTTTTCATACTGCTTTCAAACGAAGATTTACCTTCATCCTTTTTTATAAAGCCAGCTATTGGTATGATATATGGCTTCAAACGATATTTATTCCAATTATTAATTATATGTTCTTTATTACCATGATAATATATGTAAACAAATATAATTAAAAATATAGTTATATATAATATAATTTGAGATATAGACCCTAAATTTGAATATATCCAATCTAACATATATATTATATATAACTTTTTATACTAAGCAGTTATTTTCTCAATTAAGTCTTTTAATTCCTGTTTTGAACATAAATTATTTTTCAAAAACATTTCTAACATATTTTGTATTGATAATATATTAGTCGTATTTTGCTGCTGTTGAACTGGCTGTTGAGATGGTTGTTGAACTGGCTGTTGAACTGGCTGTTGAGATGGTTGTTGAACTGGCTGTTGAACTGGTTGTTGAACTGGCTGTTGAGATGGTTGTTGAACTGGCTGTTGAACTGGCTGTTGAACTGGCTGTTGAACTGGCACATTTATTACAACTGGAACATTATCTATATATAATACACTACTTTCAGGAGAGGGTTCTTTAAAATAAAAATAATTTGATTTTAGATTTATTTGTTTATTTGATGCTAATAAAGGACGTTGACTATTAAATTTATTTAGTAATAAATATTGATATATTTCACTTAATAATTTATCTAGATTACATACCCATTTATTACTATTTAAAACAGAATATAAAGCTAGAGTTAGAGCCCCATTAGCTTTACCATCTTTGCTTACGTCCAGAGCATATTCATCATCCCTACAAGCACTTAAAACAATTATATTTGACTTATTATTTAAATCCGTTTTTACATTTTCCATTTTTTCAATAAAATTTTTATTTTCATAACTATAACTATAAGGTAAATCAGCTATAGTGCCACTATTACAACAATCAAATACCATAAAACATTTTGTAAAAATTGGGACATTTTTTAAATTATTATATAATTCATCATCTGTAAATCTTTTATTTTTTGTAAAATAATCAGCTGGAACAATAAATTCATCATTACCATCATTTTCATCCCCAGATATATCTTTTATAAAACTACCATGCCCTGAATAATGAAGATATATATATTCTATTTTATTTAAAAGCGAATCTGCTATCAATTTATTTAAATTATTTTGTATATTCGTATAACTAGGAAACAAATTATGACTCGAATTATATATATCATCACGCATACAAATAATATTTTCTTTTTTAAAATTAAAATTTTCTATTAACATTTTTTGTATTAGCAAAATGTCATTGACGCATCCAAATAATCTATAATTTGTATTCATATAATTACAACCAATTAATAATGCTTTACTACTCATTTTATATATATAATATATAAAGAAAATGGGTAACATAATACATAAATTAGAATATGTATTTAATATTTCAGATAAAATTAATCAATGTTTAGGAATAGGAACTAATATAAAAAAAACAGATATTAATGTAACACAATCAAATACTAAGGAAGAAGAATTTAAAGATTATGATATTGTTGATATTAATGAAATTCAGCCATATACTTTCTCAAAACAAAATAAATAATTAAATGGATGATTTGATATAGACATATCTATTGTATTACGTAGTTTAAACCCAGTTTGTTCAGCTGTATCTACATATTTTTTCATAGGAAACATATATAAAGTATGTCTATTTTTACGTATTTTTTCATTCTTAAATTTAAATATTTCACTAAATACTACAGGTTTACTATCTAAATCCCAATCCGCTTCATAATTAAAATTATTAAATTTTAATATTGTTTTTGTTTTTTTTGTATGTTTTTGAGGATTATACAATGGAATTAATCCACTACTTTTTTCTAATACAGGGTCAAATTTACGCTTATCCACTAAATGAACTACAAAATAACCACCAGGTTTTAACCAACTATTTACACATTCAAACAATTGATGAACATCTTCTATATAATACACACTATAAAAAAAACAAGTTATATGAGTAAAAGATTTTGGTTCATATAGGGTTTTATCTGTCATATTACCTTTTTTAAAATCTAATAATGGATATTTTATTTTAGCATTTTCTATCATATGATTAGAAATATCTAAACCTTTTGCATTATATTTATATTGATTAAATAAATCAACTTGATGTCCTAAACCACAACCTATATCTAATATCATTGGCTTACCCTGCTTATATGTTTTTAATAAAGTTTCTCTTACTTGTAAAACCTCAAATTGATTTCTAGCTGGTGATGTTAATAATTCATCATATATACTACTATAAAAACTATCATATATTTTAGTTGGTGTCTCACATTCTTTAAATCTAACACCATCTGAAAAATGTTCGGTATATTCTTCTTGTAACGGATTAGCTCTGTTCATTACATATCCAATTATCAAAAATAATATCAATAATCCAAAAATATAAATATATTTGCTCATATATTTATATTTGTTATTTATTTATCACAAAAAAATGATTAACCACATATAAATAATAAATTAAAATTATCACCGGCAATTCCCTTAACTATTAGTCAAATCAAATGGAACATATAATCTATACCATACTCCAGTATAAAAAAATCAAACTTTTAGAAAAAAATAGGCAATGATAGTAAAACAATAGAATATACTCAATAACTGATTTTAATTGATATAAAATGATTAACGATCTATTATAGTAAAGACGCATCACAATATTATTCAAAATGGTAAATAAATATTAGGCGTAACTATCTTTATATTTAGTACATTTTATGAGGCATAAATTATTGAAAGCTAATAGATGTTACCCATACAGAATTTGAGCCTGGTCTGCCAGCACTACCCCATCCATTTAATATTTCAAAAACAATAGTATTAAAAGGTTGCGTAAGCGATATATTCCATTGATGTGATGTTGGTCCATTCGCAGCATTTCCAACTTGTCCTAAATTTATTGATTGTAAATAATTTAGTGTGGTTCTTTGTTGAAACATATTTGAAAAAGGTGTATTCCAATTTTGATTTGATAGTAGACCCGTTGATAGATTTAATGTATTTATTGTCATATTTCTAGGAAGACATCCTACCCAAGGTGAAACAAGTCTCATATTTAATACACCATTATATGTTTTTAATACAGGCAATGTCAAAACAATTCTATATGGAAAACCAAATTGATTGTTATCTGTCCATGAATATGATTCCATATCCACACCAGTAGTATCATTATTATCAAATATACTACCAAAAGTTCCGCCATTAATATATCCACTAGTAGTTATATTAAAACATGGATATGAATAAGCTCGCCAAATAGATACTTGATAAGAACCTTCCTGAGTTGTTATGACATTACTATCCCGAGTAAATACCGGAATAAAAGGGAATACATTTGGTATAAGTGTACGTGTTTTAACACCAATTTCCTTTACATAATTAAAATTAAATTTAAAATTACATATTTCATTATTGATGTAAAATGATTCACGAGGTATAACAGTGAAAGCACCGCCATTTATTGACCATTCTAATCGTAAAGACGCCGCACCAAATTGTTCAAAAAATTGAACTTGAAATGGTAAATAAGTATTAGGCGCAACTACTAAATTTTCACTATCTCTCGATGTAGCTCCTTGTGGACGCCACATCTCAATAACCATACGCATATCACTTATTCTATTGTTAGTTGAAAACATTAATCTACTTCCATCATCACTTGTTAATCTTAATCTTAAATTAGTGACATTTATAGGGCTTTTTATATATCCAGTTAATTCAAGATATACCATGTCTGTGTTTGTAATATTATTATTATCCCGAATACCGAAAATTAATCCTACACCCCAATTAAAATTTATATTTGTAGTCATAATACCTTCCAAAATCATATTACCACGACTATTATTTGGTCCAAGTCTATAAGCAACAACATAAACACCATTATTATATGTATTAAATTGACCCAAAACAGTTTTTGGATTTAACAATCCTATTTTATTATTAATACCATCATTAATTATATTTGATGTATTATTTAAATTATTAATACTATTTACTTGATTAATCTTAAAAGGCCATCTTGCCGTACAACCAGCTGCCCAAGATTGTTTATTTTGAGGGGTATAACCATAAAAGTAAGATGTCCTATTACAAGGTCCCGGATAATTATTAGGAGCAGTACATATATTACCCTCTCTATCACCGTTAGTCCATCCAACAGGACAATTAGACCAATCTACTTGATTAATATTATTTTGAGCAATAACACTATTTACTGTATTACACCAGTGTCCTCTTGTATCATAACCCGTACTTCCCCAAACTCGTCTATGATCCTCACCGCAAGTTAGAGGTCTTACTTCATTATGTCTAATTTCAGATAAATTATTATTATTCCATTGACAATTTCGTCCATCATAACTTAAACATTGAACATTACCTGTTTCAGGGTCTATACGCATAGGAGATCCCATACCTGGAATATTTTGCCAAGTGTTTATATTTGAAGCTGTAGAAGAAAGACGATTATTAAAAATAGTAGTATTATTAATATTGTTAATAGCATTATTACTAATTTCATTTAAATTATTAGATATAGCACTGTTAACAACAGGTGTTATACTATTATTTAATGATACAGTTCGTTCATTGAATAAGCCACTTAAATTTCTATCGATTGTATTAAATTTATTAGTTGATTCTTGTTTTTTAGTATTTGCTTCATTGATTTTACGATTAAGTTCATTTTGAATGTTATTAAATTGCTGTTCAATATTGTTATTTAAAGTAATATATTCATTATTAAGACGATTATATTCATCATTACTTTTAAATACATTTTTTTGATAATTCTTTAATGTTTGAATTGTACGATTATCTACATTTTTTAAATTATTTAACGCGTTATTTCTATCAAAATATGTATCTATCATATTGTTTGTAAAAAATGTACTATTTCCATTTTTTTTCATTTTACTAACATTTAAATAACAATTTTCAAAATCTTCTATATTATCCTTAGTTCTACTATAAGATAATAATATTACTATAATAAAAAAAATTAATATATAGATATACATATATTATATTTGTAATAAAATATTTTATTAAATAAACATTTATTGTATTTAATAATTTTTTTTTAATTGTAAAATATATATGATTTATTACTATTATATTTGTTTTTTTATCATTGTTATAATTATTAGTTTATGTATGAATAATAAAATTATGGAACACTTTAAGAACGATTGTAGTAATGTTAAAATGAACAAATGTTCTATAGATTTTGGACCAATGGATAGAAAAAAAGATCCACCTTCGTGTTTTTTTTATGATATTGACGCACAAAATGAACAATTATATAACGCTCTTGATAGAACGGCAGTAAAATTAGATAATGAAATTAATAGATCTATTAATATTGATAATCGATTATCTACTATAGCGAATGATTACAATAATCGTCTAAACAATTTAATGTCAGGACCTATTGTAAATGGAATCAAAACAAATATATTTAACGCGGCTATTTTATTGGCAAGAGCTATTGAAAATAATAAAATAAATGTTAATATTGATCAAATTTACAATTTTAACCAAAATGATATGGAAAGAACTATTCGCTTAGCTATCGAATTACATATTCAAAATGTTTTTAACAGCTTAATTCAGAATGCCAATATAAATTTTAATGATTCTATTAGAAGAGCAATAACGGTAAATATACAAAATAGAATAAATTTATCTATATTTAATCAGTTTATGAGAAAATTTAATGAAAGTTCGAACAGAGATATTATTAATATATTAAGGAATGTAATTCAAGGTATGAATATTCGACAAAATTTACCTAATTTAATCAATAATTCTATTAATAATGACCCACAAATTTCTAATTTTATGAAAATTGCTAACAAACTTGAAGTAAATATTGGAGATTTTGTCTATTTTAAACATAAATTAGATAGTCCAATTCAAGCATTATGTGCTGATAATAATTCTCAATTTGATATTATTGTAGGCGGTAGAGTATGCAGCATTAATAATGTAAATAAAACAGTCCGTATTTCATACAATTATGTTATGAATCCTAATAGAAATAATAGATGTAATAATAATCCAAATACACCTGATGGAACACGAGTTAATTATGATAATGCCCCAGATGGATTACCAAAATGGTATCCTCAAAGTGCTGGTGCTAACTGTGGTATAAATGCCCCTACAAATATAGCTTGTCGACCAAGTCAATGGCCAGCAAATTTAGATAATTGGGTTAGAACTTGGATAGGTGATTTTAACAGGTCGACTAATCAAATGTCATGTGGTGTTAGTCCACAAGGGTATAGATTACCTGTAGACGTTCCTATTAGTATACTAAGTAAAAATTTAGAACTACTTGTCGGTGATTGTAGATTTAATGAATTATTTACTATCTCTAATCCATCAATACCAACTTTATCTCTTACTAACTTTCCTCGTTTAGGAGCAATGCCTAATTGGGAAATGAATATTAACTTTAATATGAATGGAGGACAAGGTAGATATAAAGCACTTATAGGCGATATGTATAATAATGTGAATACTCGTGGATGGGGTGTTTGGGTATCTCCTAATAATAATATTCACTTTTCTTGGCAATCTATAACATGGGATGCTAATCCTAATTTTAACCTTGTACTTAATATCAATTATAATTTAAAAATAAGAATGAATCCTAATTCATTAACTTTAATTATAACAAATTTAACTAACAATGCTACACAAACTGCTACAATAAATTCGATAAGTGGACGAATTATGACAACGAATGGACCTGTAACTATAGGTGGTTGGATAAATTATAGTGGTGAAAATTTTCCAGGAACAATATCAAGAATATCAGTTATATAATAAGGATAAAATAATTCATTTTTTTTAGATTGATATATATCAATTCTATAAAAATAAAATATAATTATCAATATATATAGATTTACTATGGATATTGATAACGACATTGGACTTATACAAAATAGAAATGTTGAAGATTTAAAGACACATTATCAAACATTTAAAAAAGAATTACTAAAATTAGACACACATAATAATATTATTAATAGTGTTAATCGTTTTCGGGATGGACAGTTATCTACTAATGAAGAACGATTAATGAGTTTAGATAAAGATTTAAATTCTACACGCAGACAAGTAGAAATATCGGAAAATTCAAGTATTAAAAAATCAGATTGGATTAATGTATTGCGATATTTATTTTTATATTTAGCAATTCTTTTTATTGTCATTTATACATTAAAAGCAAATCCATATTTTATGTGGATTATAAGTGGATTAACAATTATTACTGCTTTTATTGTTGGAAAAGAATTGTATAGTTTTACACAAAGAGACCCAAATCGCTGGTCTGTCTTAAAATTTAAAGCGAAAATTAGAGAACTTGACCAGAATGAAGATGAAGATGATAAATGTTTAGTTGAAGAAGATGAAAATATTGCTGATGAATCTGAAAGAAATCGCTTATTAGCTGAAATTCTGCGTTTAAAGAATGCTGAAAATCAAATCGATAATAGTGATAAAAATTTATCAAATCGAATTAAGGAAATTGAAAAAAGAAGAAAGGAAATACAATCAAATATAGATAGTATACAACAAAATATGGCAAATCGTAAATAACATATATATATATATATATAATGTCTTGTCCATCTGAAAATATTGAATGTAAAACTCTATGGGCAGAAATTCCTTGGACTAGATTGAGAAATTTAGAAATAGGTTGTCCTGAAATTACACCTATTTTAAATAAATTAGTTCATTTAAATAATCAACTTAATCAAGAAAATATATATTTACCTCTAATACAATTTTATATCAAAAAATTAGAACAAAAACAATTAATATGTCCATTAAAACAGACAACATCAGTGTCTTTAAAAAGTGATGAAACTAAACTTACAATTGATCAAAAAGAAACTTCTAATTTAGAATCAAGTTTAACTCTAAACTTAACCAGTGAACTTCCTGTTGAAATATCTAGTGAACTAAAATCTATGAATGATATAAATAAATCTAAAAGAAATAATCAACGTATACCTAATAGAATAAGTTTTACTCAATTAAATGATATTTATACTGATGAATTTAATTTTTTAAAACAAAATATTATAAGTTGTCATATACATATTTCTTTACCATTAATGGTTATGTCAAATAATAATACACTCGAAATAATGAATATAAATATAGATACTCGACATATTTTACATAAATCAACAATACAAACCCCTATTGATTTCACCAAAATACAATTTCATAATATTCTTCCATTAATATTATGTTATAATGGTCATGGTGAAATATTTATTTATTCATATAATATTCCTACAAGAACAGAAGCTATACTAAAAAGCGGCATGTCATCCAGTTTAGCAAGAAAATTAATTATGAATATTCGAGGAATGAAAAAATTAGATCCGAGTGTCTCTACTGCGGATACTATTTTTCATGCTGAAATGTCCCTATTAGATAAAAAGCGAACACTATCTAAAATTAGAGAGTCTAAATATATAAGGGAAAAAATAGATTTATTGTTTAAAATAAGTTATACAACAAATATAAATTCACATATATCTTCCTTTCATCCTACATTACCAATATTTATTAAGTTTAATCAAGTTTCTAATTCACTAACAGTATGTAGACTTATTGATAATTATTCTAATATAGTTGAATTATTTGTTTTACCTATGTATATATCTAATTATTATACGGCATTTCATCCAAATTTACCTATTTTATTAATTACTGAAACCAATTCAATACACATATTTAAAATAGAAGAAAATTTTACAAATGCTACACATCAATTTAGTTTCAAGTATAGAGAAAATACAATTACTGCTATTAAATTTCATAATATCTTACCTGTTTTTATAGTTGGTTATGATGATAGTGTATGGACTTTATGGAGTTTAGAGCCTAACCTACAATTGATTACATGGTCCAATTCTTTACTAAATCCAAAACCAGTTAAAGATTTATATTTTCATCATACATTACCTATATTTGGAATTATTTATACTAATTATAATCAATTATGGCAAAATTCAATTCTATCCATGTCCCAACCATATAAATATTTACCTTCCAAAGCTTACTTAATACATATAAATAGAATAGAAAGCGAAACTAAAGATAATTTTTATTTTCATAATAATTTATTTGTATCCTTATCAACAATATATATAAACCAACCAGGCACTGGAACTTATACGAAAAGAGGATATACACCAGCTATATATAGTGGCCAAAGTAAATTAAAAACTACATTATATGATATTGACCCTCTACCTAAAATATTTATTACTGAAAACGAATTGAGAAGTGAAATAAATAAACGATTCGGATTATTAGAATATAATTCTAAAGAAGACTTAGTAATGCGTAGATGGGATTGGCACGAATATCACTCTTTAATCCATAATGTTTGTGATGAACAAGAAAAAATAATAATGAATGATACATTATTATCCGGAAATGATAAAAAACAAAAAATAGAAACACTACACGAATCGTGTAAAAAAATAAATGAATCCCATCATACCACTGGTGACCTTTATTGATATATACTTACAAATAGCCAAATAATTATTTATTTAGTAATTTATTTATACTTACATAACTTGATATATTTACTCTATAATCCGGATATAAATCATTATAGAGTAGATCCATATATTCATAGACCAGAAAAGCATAATCATGATAATCATCTTTATTTATAGTATTATTACCTACCCATAATTTTTGTTCAGTAATGCTTGGTAAGCTTATTTTTTCTAAAATAACATTAAAATACCATTCCGCTTGTAATTCAGATATTTGTATCCAATTAAACGTAGCAACAAAACCTATACATGCTAAACTAGTATCACCGCAAAATATTATATTTTTGTATAATTTAGGTATACTTTCTAAATAACCTAATAAAGATAAACCGGTTTTATATCCAGTAGCATCAATACAAATATCATATGCATAATTTGTCTCATCCGTTATAATACTGTTTTGAGTAATCGATTTAACATTTGTTCTTCTATATTCTAATAAACCCCTTTTATAATAATCAAATATGTTTTCATTTAATGTTATATTTTTTCTTGAGGGTTTTTCAATAGGAAATGATAAATCACTATCATATATAAAATACGTAATACAAAACAATAGGATTAATATTAATCGTAGTAATTGATTAGGTAATAAATAACCTACGAATAAAAAAATACGCCAAGTATAAAAATGAGTGCTAATACCAAAAGAATATCTTGGAAATATCCATCGAGGACTACGATATAATAATGTTGTTTTTTTAGCACCTGATTCTATACTTAAATTTGCCATATCACAACCACTCGGGCCATTCCCAATGATTACTACTGTTTTATCTTTTAATATATCTATATTTGTAATTTCATTTGGTAAAATACTATAGGATAATCTTTGATTTTTTGTGCCATAAAATCCAGTAGATATAATTACATTTTTAAACGAATATTTTTCATTATTTATATAGATTTCCCATTCTTGATTTGCTTTTTTTAACGATTGAACATTAGAATTATATTTCACATATTGTTCTAAATTATGATTTTTTATATATTGTTCTAAATATTTATATACTTCATTGCCACTTGGATATAATGGGTAATT
>Ga0194130_10004416_pt1 | contig 17898 bp, 14 predicted proteins | sample TA2KigsurfametaG_FD_160084 | JGI IMG/M metagenome (GOLD analysis project Ga0194130, IMG submission 160084) | Freshwater microbial communities from Lake Tanganyika, Tanzania - TA2015050 Kigoma 12 surface | ecosystem: Environmental > Aquatic > Freshwater > Lake | place: Tanzania: Lake Tanganyika... | reverse complement strand
TATTATATAGTATATAATATGGATTTTTATCAAAATATATATCAAATACAAAACAAAATATTTTAATTTACGTGAACAAACTGGTGGTGCTGGTGAGTTAAAAGTAATTTTTCTAAATGATGCTGCTGTAAAAAAAATATTAGAAGAAGATACAAGATTACTTGATAAATTAAAAGAAGCTAAAAGAAAAATTAATAAATATGTTGATAATTTAATATTATTATATCCAGCAAACCAAGTAGGAGGTATTGGAAGTATAAGAGATATTGGAAAAACTGCAACTCAAAAAGCACTTGCCGCAAAAGAAAGAGCAGCAAAAGCAGAAAAAAAAGCAACATCAAGTGTAGAATCTGCAAAAAAACAAACTATACAAAAAATTAGTACTAAAATGGAAGAATTAAAAACTTTACTCGAAGATACAAATACACAAACTACTAAATGTAATATTGTAGAAAATGGTATGCCATTTTATAATTCATTAACATTAAAAGAGAAATTAACATGGAAAGTTGAAAATCTTGATAATGTTCATTATACATATTATGGTAAAGATATGAATACAATTATTAAAGGCAAAGCGTCTGGTATATCTGCTAATCTAAAACTTGGTTACGGAACAGAATATAAAAACCTAAAAGAAATTTTACAAAATATTACAGATACTAAATATATAGTAATAGTAAAAGATTTTGCAGGAAGTCCAGATTTATTTATATGTTGTTTTAAAGTTGATGGTGAAAATATAAAAATTGCTGACCCAGAAGAATTAAAAAAAGAATTAGAACTTGGCGGAGAAGGGAAACGTATAAAAGAAAAAATAAATATTAAATTAAATGAATTAGACAACTTATTACCAGAAGAATTAAAAAAATCAGTGACAGGTATATTAAATCCATCAACACCATAACCATCAACTACAGCATAAAAATTGAAAAATAATTTATTTATCTAAATAAACTAAATAATAAACTATAATAAAATAAACTAAACTATAATATAATGAACTTGTCTTGTACACAATTTTCTTTTCTGACAAATATCTACACATTATCGTATATATGTGCAAATTATGATGTATATTGTGATGATTACTGTATAACCGATACGCTAAATAAATGTTATTGTTATTGTGATTCAAACAAAATATATTGTTATGAACATAATTATTTTCTTCAACGATTTTTTAGTGTGCTATTTGTCGGGATACTATTTGCGTTATGTTGTTATTGTTTCTTAATCTGTTTATGTAAACCTAAGCGCTATAGTCAGCTAAGAGATATCCAACAAAAAAATGAAACAATTCCTAATATACAAGAATTGCCAAAATATGAAGAAATAAAAAAATAATAAACAGATTTAGAATAATAATATTATATTCATATCAGAAATATTCTTCCATTTTATTATGTTATCTTTATTTAATGTTATTTTTTCGACTGAATTAATTTTATATTTTTCTTTATTTATTTTAATAAATTGTAATTTTTCATAAAATACTTGTAATCCCTTTTGTGAAATTTGTATTCCAAGATGTTTGAATAATAGTTCGTAAAATATTTTAGGTTCTAATTCATTAAGATTAATTTCAAGTGTTTTTGTCTCAATTATTTGTTTTGAAATATATTTTGCTGTATTTTCTGCTATTTTTATTAAATCACCTAGTTTATCAGATAATTTAAAAAATGATGTGATTGCTCTATTATCCCAGTTTTCAATTTGTGGTCTAATATTATCTCTAATTTTTCCACGTTGAGACCATTTCGGTGTAGAATCTTTGAAATAAGGGATTCCAATATATGATGCAATCTTATAAATGATTTGTTTTGGTATGTTTAACATAGGTCTAACAAAAGTTATATCTGTATTTTTAAACTTTTGTGTGGTTTTAATTTTCATTCCTCTTAAATTATCATAATGTGATTCTGATACAATATTTGTGAATATATTTTCAAATTGGTCATCATGATTATGTCCCATAAAAACATTATTCTCATCATTTCTAGTTGAATAATTAATAGTTGAATAATTAATATATGAATTGTATCTAACGTCTCTGGTATATGTTTCGTATAGATCGCGCATATTCCATTCCATCATATCTTTACGATTTATCTCGATAATTTTTCGTATATACAATTTAATTCCAATAAAATCACACCATTGTCTGATAATATCGCATTCATAATAACATTCACTACGATTGTTATAATTAATATGAATTGCATCAATGTGAATACCGATATATTTTAGAAAATAACTCAAAACCATCGAATCAACACCACCGCTAAGTGATATCACACCATTCATAACATCAATATTTGTTTTGATATTATCAATAAATTCGGTAATATATATTGGTACTGTTTTGTCAGTTATTTTTTTATTTAATTCTTCATATGTCATTGGATAATATTTTAAAGATTCTTTTTCACAAATTTGATTTTCATCAACAATAATAATGATTTCATTATTATTATTTGATAATAAAATATTTTGTTGATCATTATTGAGCTTAATATATCTTTCAAGGGTAGCCTTAAAAAATCTATTATATGTAAGATTATTTTTATTTTTTCTAATACGAATTTTTGTTTCTTCAATTACAAACATAATATTATCAAAATTATTTGTATGGCGAAATGGTAGCATTACGAAACAATAATGTTCATCAATCATATCATATTTATTTCTGGTGTAAAATGTTTTAGTAAAATCTAAAATATCATTTAAATGGATTTGAATTTGTTCTATATTATTATTTCTGTATATATGTCTTGGTATTTGGTCATGAAGTATAATCAAACCAAGAGATAGTTTGTATCTATCTAAAAGATATTCTTTCTCAAAATCGTTTAAAATTGAAATATCACATCTTGATAAAAGTGTTGAATATTTTATCTTGATTATTTCATCAAATTCAGGTGTAGAATCAAACCACTTGGTTTTCACATCGCCGCTAAACCAGAAATCAACCAGAGAACTAAGATCATTAAAATGTTCCATTTATAATATGAATTGTAATATAATTAATATGATTTTTATATTGACATTCTATAAATAAATTTATTCAATTTTTTATTAAGTTAACTATATAAAAATTTTATAAAAAATTGAACTCGTAAACTCGCCTACTTTTTTATTAGTTGGCTTTAGCCTACTTATAAAAAATTGAACTCGTAAACTCGCCTACTTTTTTATTAGTTGGCTTTAGCCTACTTATAAAAAATTGAACTCGTAAACTCGCCTACTTTTTTATTAGTTGGCTTTAGCCTACTTATAAAAAATTGAAAATATATAATCATTATATAATCTTATTATAAATATATATATATATTACACATAATGGCATTTACAGTCAAACTTACAAATTTTACCGGCACTTCCCACTTTACCCAAGTGGATGATGCTCTTTCTATTGAAGAGTTTAAGCAGTTTCTAGCAAAATATATGTATAATTGCAAAAATGTTGCGCTTTTCAAAAATTCACGAGAAATCAAAACAGGGACGATTGGTACAAATTTTATCAAACCGGATGACACACTAAATGTTGTATGTACATTGAAGACTGGATTTGATTTGAAACTTGCAACGGAGATGAAAAAAATGTATGAAGACTACAACACATATTATACCAAACTTAATGAAATGCGTGAAGAATTTGAAGAAGAAATTAATCTATATGAACAAGAAAGGAAAGAAAAATCTCTTACTCCTCTAGAAATGTTGAGTGATATCCAACGTGAACGGGAAATTACCATTGACGATTATCAAAGAGAAGATATGCGTATTCTCTTTCAACGTTGTAGAGATCAAATAGAAGACGAAGCAAAAAAAATGAAGCAAACAGAAAAGGAAAATGCCAGAACAAAGCAAAAACTTGAAGAGCTAAAAAAAAGAATGAGTCAAAAGAAGAGAAAATCAATGCAAAATAAGAATGAAATTAAAAAGACTTTCGGTGGTTTGAAGAAAGGATTTTTGCTTAAATAATTTTTTTATATTCATAATATATAATGAATGAAACAGATTTAATGTTAATAATAATATTATTATTATTGGTAATATACATTTATCAAAAACAAGAAAATTTACTAGCTGAATCAGAACAAGAAGCAATTCGTACTACATATTGTGTATCCGGTAAAGAAACAGATTGTATAAAAGACTCTCTCTGTTTTGGAGATGATATAGTATGTAATAAATTATGTATTAGTGGTAATTCTGAGCCACTCGAACCAGGAATGCAAAAATGTCTTTAAATTTAGTGATTCATATCAGCAGAATAAATTTTGTTAACTATATTATTTACTCTGATAAAACTTGAACATTTTGGTATATCTTTAAGATAATGTGCTCCAATATATGTCATTGTAGAACGGATACCACCAAGTATATTTAATATTGTTTGTTCTACATCACCTTTATATGGTAATTTAACACATTTCCCTTCAGCACTTCTGTAATGAGCTACACCACCATGATATTTATTCATAGCATTGGCTGATGACATACCATAGAATACTTTATATTTTTTTCCATTTTCTTCAACAAGTTCTCCACCACTTTCAGTATGTCCAGCAAACATAGAACCGCACATTACAAAATCTGCTCCTCCGCCAAGTGCTTTTGAAAAGTCGCCGACATTTTGAATACCACCATCAGATATAATATGTCCATTTAATCCATGAGCAGCATCAGCACATTCCATTACAGCACTAAATTGTGGATACCCTACACCAGTTTGAAGACGTGTAGTACACACCGAATTATGCACAACGTTTCCATTGGCTACAAAACTATGTGTATCACAATCAACAGTAATATCCCATACTTCTTCTAGACCATTATTTTCAATATAATAATTCTGGTCATTATAATAAGCACTTTTAGTAAAAGTAAATACCATATTTTCATTCATATATTGTAATTCAGACCAGTCGAAATTATTCATTTCTTTATCATAAACCCAAAATCGATGTTCTGGTGTACAAATAGTTTCAAGAGTTTTTGTTGAGTTTACATATTGAGTTAATTTAACAGTTTCTTTAATACCTTGATTTAGTACATTAGTGACAGATACGGGATTACCATTCATATTGATAACTTTATCTCCTATTTTTATATCTTTTATATTTTTATAATAAATTGTTCCATTATCATTCATCATTGTTATTTTGGTATCTCCTGAAAAACATCCACTTCCAATACCGACTTTTACAATGTCAACACCGCAATGCATTATTAATTCTTCAACTAATTCTTTTGTCACAACATTTCCAGCTACAATGACTTTGTCGGGATACTTTTCTTTTATTTGTTTTACTTTGTTTTGAAAATTGATTGAGTAACCATTTGCAACATCGACACAAATAAAATTTATTTTCTTTTGTGTAATAATTTTATCTAATCGTTCTAGATCTGCATCAGATATACCAGTAGAAATCATAAAATAATCAGGATTTAAATCATCAGGTATATCATCTGCTGTATAATATTTATGTAAACAAGTTATAACTTTATATTCTTGTAGTTTTCGCGCCATTTCAATAGTACCAGTCGTATCCATATTTGATACGATTATCGGCACACCTTTCCAAACATACGGAGAATGTTTAAATTTTATTTCTCGTTCAATATTTACTTCATTACGTGAACTCAAATCAGAACGTTTAGGAAGAAGAAGAACATCAGAGAAATCAAGCTTAACATCTAAATCGATACGCATTGTTATAATATAATAGTAATAGTAATAGTTAACTATATTATAATAGTTATTTGTTATTTGTTTTATTTTCAATTTTTATATCAAATAATAATATTATAGATATTATATGGACATATATGAAAATAGGTCATGCTTTCAAAATATTAAAAATAAATATAATCGATGTAAAATTAAATGTGGATATTATTATGATAATCTAAAACCATATATACGTTTATCTTTAGAATTTACAAAGATAATTATTGGGTGTTTATTATTTATTTTTGTACCACAAGTATGTAAAGGTCCAGATGATACAGTTCAAAATCTAATACATAATTATCATATTAATATTACATTAGATCAGATAAGACGCCCATGTACATTTGAAGATAACTTTTTTGATGTAAATGATTACAAAATATTTGTAATTACATGGAATTTTTTAACAGTAATATGCTTTTTAACTAATTTTTGTTGGGAAATAAAAAGAGAAAAGTATTTACAATCGCATTTTGAATCTACAATAAAAAAATCAATCACAAATATTAATGATGTATTTGCAGAGAATAAAAAATTAGATCATTCATATAGATTTAAAACAAAAATATTATATTATATTAATTATGTATGTTTATTTATGATTTTGACAAATATCTTATTTACATCAATAATGATTTATAAATATTATTATGATGGGTTTCGTTCAGTAACTGGATTATTAACTTGTGTTATATTAATTTTTCAAAAATTATATTATAATTATGATACATTAAATATATCATTAAATGAAGGATATGCATTATCAACAAGTTTGACAAAACCACATGATTATAATACATTAGAACCAATTAAATTTAGACAAAATGAATATATTAAAAAATATAATAAAAAAAAATCATACAGAATTTATTATTTGGGTAAAGAAACTGAAGATGATGTAGAGTATGATAAATATGCAATGCAAACATATAATGAAATTGATCCAACACCAATATTAATACCATATGACAAAAATAAAAGTAATACAAATAAATTGAATAAAGTAGTAAGACAAAAAATAAAAGAAAGAATTAAAAATGAAATCAGAACGAATAATGCTGATAATACTATGTATAATGATATTAAAAATTCTCTAGATAATAGAGAATTAAAAAAACGTAAAATATTATTAAATATATCTGAAGAAAATATTCAAACAGAACAAAATAATTTTGACAAACAAAATAATTTTGACAATCAAATAGTATTATATAAATCAAACGAAACAAAAACAGAAAATGAAACAGAAAATAATACAAATCAAATAGTTTTATATAAACCTAATGAAACAGAACAAGCAAAACAAGAAGTACCAAATAATAATGATATACAATCTAATTCTATTGAAATTGTTAAAAAAGAACTAGAACAACTTAAATCTTCAGAACGTTCATTGAGAAACAATATATGTGAACCTATATCCCCAAGAAGAAGACAAAATATATTATCTTTATCTCTGGAGGATGATATGGATATAGAAGAAATAAATGATATGATAAATATGAAAAGTCATGTTAATGATGAAATTAAATTAAAAAATACAAAAATACCTGACAATATCAAAGCAAAAATAAATGAGAGAAAAGACTTAATGAATCAAATAAATAATAATACTGTTACTTTAAATAAAATTTCTGAGACAATAGTATAATAAAAATATATGATAATTGAGTATAAATATATTAAATTTTATAAAGAATTTAAAGAACCAATAGAAAATTATAATATAATATCTTGTTCTATTTTTAGATTAATTGATAATTATAAAAATGAAAATATGTATACTAATGGTTTAAATTTATTAATAAATAAATTTCAAACTTTATTTCCAAATTTTTATTTACGTATTTATTATGATAAATCAGTTTTAGACTATACAACCCAAAATAAGATAAAAAATACAAAAGAATTATATCAGCCATTATTTGATAAATTAAGACGAAATCCAAAAGTCCAAATGATAAAATATGAAATGCCACAATTTATTTTTGATGAATATCATCACAAAGGATTAGTTGGAACAATTACAAGATTATATCCTTTATTTAATACAGAATACAATAAAAATATTAATACTATTTTAATAGCAGATGTTGATATGTATCAATTCGAATTAGATAATTATTTGATAAATTATAATAAATGGATAAAATCTGGAGTAGATTTTTGTTATAGAACACGAAATTGTTATGATTTGCAAGATAGATTTCAGATTTTAACAAAATATTTTAATATAAAATTTCCTATAATGGCTGGTACTATATTATCCAAAATGAAATTTCCAATTGAAATATTTGACAACTTTTTTGAATGTTTATTGAATAATAATAAAGAAGGTTGTGAATATTATAAAACATTTAATGAATTTTCATATACTATTTACCATCGGAAATTTGGTATGAAAATAGAATATAAATATGGGGTAGATGAGACATTAACAATGATATTAAAAGAATATTTATATAAAAATAAAATTAGACATTTAATATCAATTGATACTGATATTGCAAAACCATTTTATAATATGTACATTGCATATAATAGAAAATTAATATCACCAATACAATTTAAAAATACATTACAATATATTTTAAGAGATATATTTAATGATAAATTATCATTAAAAGACAATTATAAAATAATCGATGATACTGTATTTTATCAAAAGAATAATAAAAATATAACTCAACAGAATATTTTAGATAGATCAAAAGAATTAATAAATAATTTGAAAAATAATAAACTGAAAAAAGATGATTATGCATTTGATGATTCAATGATTGATTGTCTTTATAATAGCTTTCTTGAAAGAAAATATTACATTATAAATTATATAAATAAATTTGATAAAAATAATGTACAACAAATTAATTTTGAATAAAAATTGAAAAAACGAAGCATTAAATTTTTATTGTTTATTTACACTTTTAGAACTTAAAACAATGACTACTAAAGCATATTTCTATCAGATTAAAGCTTATGAATCGCAAGGAGATTGGATTCATGGTGATTATGTTATTATCCCTTAACAGCCTAATAGGTGTTTAAACACCTAGGCAGTTAAGACTCCTTTAACTTTTATATTTTTAGCCGTCGGATAAAGGATAAATCAATTTTATATTCCTAGTGAAAATTTACAATATCATTTTCATAAAAAATTTCTAATTATTGGTAATCCAGAAAAAGAAAATAATGTTGAACATCTCAAATCAGTTAATCTAAATAAAACAATATCTTATGAAGATAGTTGTGAAAATGTATCTAACCTGAAAGAAATAGAACTAAAAACAGATTTTGTAGATAAACTAAAACAATATCACAATTTTGATAAAAAAAGAAAAGAATTATTCGAAGAATTGGTTAATTCGACAGATTAATTCTTAAGATGATTTTTTATAATTCAAAAGACTTATTCATCATCGGAATCCTCAGACACAACTTCACCTTGGTCTCTTAACATTTGTTTATATTTTTGTCTGGCCATTTTTTCTTTTCGTGTAAGTTTTTTCTTTTGTTTAACTTTTGTAATATTTCCATTTGCATCTGTCATTTCTTCTTCCATTTTAGTTTCTATTTTTGTTTTTAATGCATTTGACATCCATTCTGGATCACCCTTTACATTTAAAACTGTGTTTTCGATTACCCAGATTTCTTTACAAATAGAATTACAGAATTGTTCGTCATGAGTAATTATAATAATACCCCCTTCAAACTCATTTATCGCCTCTTTTAATGCGGCTAAACCATCTCTATCAATATTGTTTGTTGGCTCATCAAGAATTAGTATATGAGGACACATCCATAAAGCCGCACCTATTACTACTTTTACTTTTTCACCATTAGAAAGTTGTTTAATTTTAACATGTGTTGCATTTTCTTTAGTCATACCAATTTTTTCGAGATGTGCTTCGACATTTTGTTGAGTTAGTGCAATTTGGAATCCTCCTTCTGCTGCATCACATTTTGAATCGATAATTTTCAGTAATTTACCATAACCACGTCTTATAAGATCATCTTCTCCAATCCATTGATTCATATCTTGTGAACAATTTTCAAGTTCAGCTTCATATTCTCGTTCTCTTTTTCCAACTCTACGTCCATATGTTAGTCTCTTAATTTGTTTTTTAATTCTCTGACCATTTTCTGTTTCAATAGATATTTCTTTTTGTAGTTTTGCTTCATCTTCATCTGACATTTTCATGGTAAGTTTTTTAAGATCTTCTTTATCTTCGCCACCTTCATATCGCCATCTGATATATTCATTTGGTGTTTTGTCTAGATGATTTTCAATATGAGCAAATGCATGTTGTGCGATATAACCAATCTTTAGTCCGGGATATGTCCACACTGTACCAACTTGTGGCTCAAGTTGTCCTGTAAGAATTTTAATTGATGTAGATTTGCCAGCACCATTTGGTCCAAGACACCCGATTCTTGACGATAGAGATACTTGAACTGTAGCATTTTTTACGGTGGGTGCTAAATTTCCGGGATATGTAAATGTAACATTTTCAAGTTTCATAAGAGCTTTTCCTTTAGATTTGACTCCATCAAGAAAACGAGGTTGAGGAAATTTAAAAGCATATTTTTCACTTTTAAGTTCAAAATATGAATTTGCTTCTGGATTTGATTTGACAAATTCACTCAGATTACCTTTACTTTGATGAAGTTTTAAATTTTGTATATGTATCATATGAGTACAACAATCGTCTAAAAGTTTTGCATTTTGAGAAACTATAATACACGTTACATCAGTAAGACTTTTTATGTAATCTAAAAGCCATTTAACATTCATAACATCAAGATGTGCCGATGGTTCATCCATAAGAAGTATATCCGCATTCTGCATCATTGCACGTGCTAAGGCGAGTTTCATACGCCAACCACCACTAAGTGTAGATACTCCACCGTTTAACATTTGATCGGTAAAATTAAAATTACGTAATGCTGTTTCAACTTTATCTTTTGTAAGATTTTCTTCTTTTAATCTATCATCTTGTAAAATATAGTCAACAAGAGATAAATGTGAAAGTTCACCAAGAATGTCAGTTTCTACATACACAGATTTTAATTCTTGTGGAAAACTTTCGAGTTGTCGCGTAGCCATTGCTTTCATAAGAGTAGATTTTCCTGAATTATTACTACCAATAAGACCATATTTAAATCCTTTATATAATTCAAGTCTTGTCTTATGAAGAAGTACTTTAGAACCATAACCTAATGTAAATTCACAAGAACATAATTTAGTAGCATTTAGTTCTTCTTCAACATTTTTAGATTTTTTAATATATGTTTGATATTCTGTTAAAACTTTATTTTGGATATCTTTATTATCTGTAATAAAATTTATATTTGATTCAGTTAATTCTTCCATATCAACCATTGTTTTTATTAATTCTTTTTGGTAATCACTAAAATCTGAAAAATTATATAATCTTGATAATCCTGTTTCCAATTCAAATTTAATCTGTAAACCTTTTGTATAAATTTTGTTAAGATGTGTATATGCTCTTTCGCCTACTTGTCGAACTTCTGGTTCAGCTATTTCATTTTTAGCATAATCTAAAATTGGCAAGAGTTTCTCAATAAACGATAATGCATGATATGCATCCTCTACTAGTTTTGTCATATTTTCTATAATTACAATTGTTTGACGTTTTACTGAATTATTTGCATTTTGAAATGTTTTTACAAGAAGTGGTACAATTACAGATAATGTTTGTGCATCTACATTCTGAACAAAAGTTGTACAACTTAATTTATCAATTGTTGTTGGTATAGTATTTATATCCGTTGTAGAATCAATCAGATATGGTATTAGTGGTGTTAGATCTGAATTATTTATTTTATCATATAAATTTTTATACAAATTTAGCGACATAGATACACAATCTTTATTAAGATCAAGTAGAGTATCACTAAGTGGTTCAATAAGATCGGATATAATAATACGAGAATTATTAAAAGATAATACTTTATTAAATAAATTTAGTGTAGTTAGTTTTGTTTTAGTATTTTGTTCATTTGATAAACCAGATTTTAATTCATTTGTTAATAGTTTAATTGAAAATTTATTTATATTTGATACAAAATTATTCAATATAAATATTGCTTTGTCTGATACAGTTTGATTACGATCTCCAGATAGTGTTAATAAATATGATATTAATTTTAATTTAGTTTCATCATTTGAATCTAATTCAATATTGTTGAGAATAGATAGTTTTTCATCAGGTTTAGTTTTTTTATTTATAGCTTTATCATAGAGTGAAGATTCGAAGGACATTTTAATATAAATGTGTAAATGTTATAATCTTTATATCCTTTAATCTCCTGAAATTAATTCTGTAACATCTAATAAAAATTAAAAATAGATACCCAGTCTATATAATCTCTTTGCCAATTAAATTCTCCAGTACAAACATAATCAGAATATGATATAAATCTAATTTCATATGCAACACAACCATACTCATTTAGTGATTTATACAACATATCTTTTTCAGATTGTTTAATTTTTTTATTATCACATCTAATAAATATTTTTTTAATATTTTCATCGGTAACAACATCATAAAATCTTTTGATACGACGTCTATATTTTTCCTCATATTTAATTTTGTCAAAAATAAATCCATCTGATTCGTGTGGCAAAATTATACTATTTCTAAGTTTAATTTTTATCCTAGATTTGGTATTTGTGTCAAAATTATCAAATTTATCAGATTGTTCAATCATATCATAATTATCAAAAAAAATTGAAAATTTACTATCAAGGGAGTCACATATCATATTAATCTTATCACTCTTAATCCAATCAAATGGATATGCTAAAGATGTCTTCTGATACTTTCTTGCTTGATATGCACAAGCGCAATCAGACCCCAAACTCATATAAACTTTGCATAATGAATCCCCAACGGAATTCTCTGACATTTTCGGATATTTATGATGAAAACATTGTAAATGATCAGATAAAACAAAAAATCAATTTTTTGAAGACAAAAGGATTTGTATTTGATAAGATTTGTGAAATAAAATGTACAAATTATACTTGGCTGTTTAAATACGAAGGTACTGTTCTAGTAAATGAATTTGACTTTCTTCTAAATGATGAGACTCTTGTATATCTTTATATTAATGGAATTACATATAAAAATAACAAAATGATTGATTATATTCATGATGAAAGGATATATTATGATCCTCAATCATTCCGTCAATCGGATGATTCTATTAAGAATGAATTGTATCAGATTCTTAAAGATAATATTATTCCGTATGGATTTCATAATAAGATATATTTTATTGGAGGTGAAATGGTATTTTTTGCAAAGCTTTTGAAACCATCTTGTTTTATAATGAATACTGATTTTCAATCAATCTATAACGATGCTCTGAGTAATTTTCCAGAGAATGTTGATAATATCCATCTTATTAAATATACTTTTAACAAATTGACAAAGGTAGATAAAAATTATACTTTGATTGCAAATACTTCGAGAAATGGTTTGGATAAGAATTTGTGTAAAGAAATACTTGAACTTGAATTGAATAGAATTATTATTATTAGCTGCAATAAGAAAAGTTTTATCAGAGATTTTAATTATCTTTATAATAAATATAAGATTACAAAGATTTTTGATTTGAATACAAATTATACAGTTAGTGTATATTTTTTGGATATTATTATTTAGTTTATTTATTATTTAGTTTATTTATCATACAAAACTTATAGTATTAGATAAATTTTCTAAATTATTTATATCTGAAGAATTTGGTGAGTTTGGTGTATAAGTAGGATATTCATCATAAATATCAGGTTGTGGATACCAATCTGAATCTAAATTTGTATTTAATCCTTCTTGATAATTATCATTTTCAAAATAAGTAATATTATCGTTATTATTTGATTCAGGCTTAATATAATTTATATTATTGATAACTTCGTTTATATTTTCTTTAGACATAATTTCTTTATTAATTGGTTTTGGTATTATTTTTTCATCAGTTTTAGAAATAGATTTTATATTTCCAGTATTATATAACATTTGAATAATATCTCTATTTGGTATATTTTGTTGTGATATATTATTTTCGATTAATTTTGGTAATAATTGTTCTCTACAATATGGACATCCAATATATTCAGAAAATTCGTTATGATGAATATTTACAATTCCAGATAATGCCATAACTGATATTTTATGTCCACATTCTAAATGTATACCAACATAAGGTGGTGATAAATCGGTAATTTCACAATGTTCGTCTTTTTCTAGATATATATTTATTATTTTTGTATTCGATTCAATTTGTTCATATCCATTACCTAATATTTTTGTTCTTAATCCAACAAAATTAACTATATTATTAAATATACGTGATTTTTCCGTAAATGTTAATGTCTTTGTTTGTAAATCCATAATCATTGACTCTGTATTCATTTTTAATATACCTCTTCGTTTAATTATCGATTCAAGTGTAGTAAAAAAATCAGATTTCGATTTAATTCCTTCATGTGTAATATATAATGTATTCACATCTATATCGTCATCTATATTATATTCTTTATCAATAATTGGATAACCTAATAAATCTATAATTATATATGTTGAATCATCTTTATTATAAAGAATTATATGAAAATGTGGTACTCCATTAAATTTTTGTCTTAATGATTTTTGTAAATTCATATCTTTTGTTGTAAATGTTGGCTGATAATTTTGTAAATATTGTGATAATTGTGCAATACGTTCTTCTCTTCGTTTTAGTTCGCGTTTTTCATAATCACAATTCATTGTTAAATCATATGTTTTTACAACAGTATAATCACCAAATGTTATATCATTTGATTCTGTGTTTATTTTTTCTAATAATTCTAAACTATCGATTACATTATAAAACATCTCCATATTATTATTATATGTTTCTTCTGAATCAAATATAGTAATATCAACATCATGATTAAGTGAATTTCCATAACCAGATTCATCGGGTTTTGATATAAAAATTTTTTCAAACATTTGTCTAACAAATGAACCATAAATTTTACATGAACTTTGTGGAATATTTGATTCAAAAAACTTTATAAAATTAATTAATGTTAAAAATTTATTTTTATTATATGTATCCATATTATTATATAATATTTTTTAGTTAAATATATTATATTTTAGTTAAATATATTATATTTTAGTTAAATATATTATATTTTAGTTAAATATATTATTTTTTAGTTAAATAAAATTCTTATATTAATTATATATGGATAATTTAATAATATTTAGTATTATTTTAATATTAATAATTATAATATATATTTATTCTGTTAATAAAATATGTAATTCAAATGATTCTTTAAAATATTATGAATATAATTCAAACAACGCAGGTCCAATAATAATTATAATGGCAGGAACTCACGGTAATGAGCCAACTGGTACACACGCTATTTATAATATAATTCAGTTATTAAATGATAATAAAATTCAATTGAAAAAAGGAAAACTTATATTAATACCAGAGGTAAATTATTGTGCACTAAAACTTGGCATAAGATTTATTCCATTTATAGGAGATCTTAATAGAAAATATAAACTAAATAATAATTGTCAACTAAATAATAATTGTCAACTAAATAATAATTGTCCAATTAATAAAAAAATAATTAATCTAATAGAAAATGCTGATTTCGTATTAGATTTTCATGACGGATGGGGATTTCATAGGATAAATAATGAGAGTATGGGATCAACAATAAGTCCAACTGATACAAAACAATCATATGATTTGGCACATATTTTTCAAAATAAAGTAAATACATCAATACAAAATAAAGAAAAACATTTTAATATATATACAAACAATGAAAACTTATTATCAAATGAATATTATTCTAAACAAAAAGATATTAATGGTTCACTTAGATATTATATGAATTCAAATAAAAAAAATTATATTTTAATTGAAACATCTGGACAAAATAATATACAACCTTTAGAAATACGTAAATCACAATGCATTTTATTTATTAATGAATTATTAAAATTTTACAAACTTGTTTGATTCATTAAGGACAACAAACTTATTAGATATTGTCTTTTATTAAAATCTTTTAATTTGATAATATCATTAATTTTTATTTTCAGTTTATAAGTATTAATATATTTATTAACTTGTTCTACAAATTCTTTAAACTCTAAATTATTTAACATCATAAGATTCGGTGTTTTTTTAACATTTTCTATGGTTTGGTTCATTTTATTTATCATATCTTCATTATATTCATTATAAAAACATTTTCCAATATCAATAGAATTATTAAGATATGTTATATGTACAATCCAATCAGATTCGTCATCAAATTCAAGTGTATTATATTTATTTATTGTTCTTAATATTTCTTCAATATTTTTATTTTCTAAAATATAATTTAGATATGATGTTTTCATATTATATTTCATATCTATTAATTTACTAATAAAACACACATTTGATGATTTAAAAGCGCTTTTAATCATATCATCTGTTGCATTTATATTATTTACAATATATAATGCCAATTCATTATTATTGAATATCATATCAACTAAATTTTTATTAGTAATTTTTCCATTAAATATTGTTTCAAAAAGATTAATTTTTTCTTCTAAATTCAATATTGTACTATCATTTTTAAAAAGATTAATATCGATTAATTCTGTTATATTTTTTTCTTTAATTATTTTTTTAGTCAATATATTCAATACTGGTAAACGTATAGTTTTATATAACATTTTTATGGTTTTGCCAGAAATATTAATATCTCCGAGTTTGACATAATAATACATATCATCTTTTATGTTATTTTCTGCAATAATATTTGATTTTCTTATTTGTCTATAACGTCTAATTCTGTTAGTTTTAAAAGGTTTATCAAATATAATTGGAAAACAATTGTTATGTAATGTTTGAGAAATTATAATGTCTAAATCATCAAAATCTTTAATAGTTATTTTTATGTTTTCAGCATAAACAGAAACAATTTTTTCATAATATAGTTTTACTGTATCTTCTATTTTTTTTGATAATGTTGATATAACATTACAAATATTCTTATCTGTTTCAACATCATCAACTTCTTCACCATTATCATTATATAATCTATAAAATCTTCCATTATATTTGTCTTCACTAAATAATAACAAAGGAACACATTGTAATATTTGTAAGATATATTTAATATCTAAATTTTTTAAAACAAATTCAAAAATATTTTCTAAACCATTTATATTATTATCATCATATAAATGTTTATCATTGATTAAGAATTTTATAAGTTCATCACCAATTCTATCTTTATTTAAATCTTTGATATTATTAAAAAATTTATCCAAATCTTTAAAATTATTTCTTTGGAAAGAAAAAAGAGATTTATTAATTGAATCTTCAGAAAATTCTATGTTGTCAAAATCGATTAGATCATAATAATTACATGATATTTTTTTCATAAATATTTCAAGTAATTTTTTTGTTTTTATTTTATAATTAATTTCACGTAAATATTCACAAATTTTTAATTCATAACCAGAAGTATTATAATTATCAAATGTACTTACTAAAATTTGTTCTGGTATTTCATTAAATTTATCTTTAATTTTTTTTAAAAAATTAACAATTATTGTAGATACTTCATCATTACATTTTTTTAAAATCTCATCATACATATTATCTTGTAAATCACCAAGTTCATCTTGATTTAAAGCATTATCTGCATTATCTACATTTAATTTTTTAAGTTCTTCTTCTTCATATAAACGTTGATATTTAATAAAATAATTACAGGAAAATAATTGATTATAAATTTTTTTTATATCATTTAGTGTAGAATATTTCGAATCAAATATCATATTTATATCTTCTACTAATTTTTTAATATCTTTTATATATTTGCTTCTTTTAGCTAAACGCCATGATTTTAAATATGTAATGTGTCTAGATATCATATTATATGATTTTGCAAATTTATTTTTTTCTGTTTTTGTTAATTTATTTTCTTTTTTAATTGTAACTGAGTTTTTTTTTAATATTTTAGCCATATTGTTATTTTATTAATTATAATATATAAAATATACTTATATTATTTTAGTATAAATTTATCAATTTTTTATTTT
>Ga0194130_10004413_pt1 | contig 17912 bp, 8 predicted proteins | sample TA2KigsurfametaG_FD_160084 | JGI IMG/M metagenome (GOLD analysis project Ga0194130, IMG submission 160084) | Freshwater microbial communities from Lake Tanganyika, Tanzania - TA2015050 Kigoma 12 surface | ecosystem: Environmental > Aquatic > Freshwater > Lake | place: Tanzania: Lake Tanganyika... | reverse complement strand
CGCTTGCGATGGATCGCGGGTGCGAGCTGAAGCTGCAAAAACTCGCTTTCGCGGCCTGCGCATCGCGGACGTAGTTCAAATGCCAATCGGTGAATTGCTGCGTTGCTGCGCTTCATGGAAACTGTCGGCACCAGAGCAAAAAATAGCTGGTGAACTGCTCCGCGAAATCCTCCAACGCATGCAGTTCCTCGTCGATGTGGGCCTCGAATATCTCACGCTCGATCGATCCGCAAATACGTTATCGGGTGGCGAATCGCAGCGCATCCGATTGGCCAGCCAACTCGGGAGCGGACTCTGCGGTGTCCTCTATGTCCTCGATGAGCCCACCATAGGACTGCACCCCCGCGACAACCAACGCTTGATCGCTGCGATGCATCGACTGCGCGATCTAGGGAATACCCTTTTGGTCGTCGAACACGATCGTGATGTTATCGCCAACAGCGATACAATCCGGGATTTCGGACCTGGCTCCGGCCCGTACGGTGGAACGGTGGTCGCCGCAGGTAACGCCACCACCCTTAGCAAAAATCCGCAGTCGATTACCGGCCCATACCTGAACGGGAATAAACAGATCGAGATACCCAACCAACGTCGACTTCGCATCGTGCGACCGGAACGAGGCCCCGTCAACGACTGGACAGAGTTTGTCGAGGATTCCATCGGCTGGCTAACCGTGCGCGGAGCTGCAGCCAACACGCTCAAGCACATCGATGTCTCCTTGCCACTGGGATGCTTGACCGCAGTCACTGGCCCGAGCGGAAGTGGCAAAAGCAGCCTGATCAATAGTATCCTCTACCCAGCGCTGGCCCGAAAACTCCACCGCGCCGACTTGCAAGCCGGCCCCCATCGAGCCATTGAAGGCATCGAGCAAGTCAACAAGGTTCTCCAAGTCGATCAATCTCCACTTGGACACTCTCCAACCAGCAACCCTGCGACGTATACCGGTGTGTTCGATTGGATTCGGCAACTTTTCGCAAAACTACCTGAAGCCAAGCTTAGGGGACTCTCCCCCAGCAGCTTTAGCTTCAACGTTGGGGCTGGCCGCTGCGAAAAATGCGAAGGGGCCGGACAACTCTGTATCCAAATGCACTTCCTACCCGATGTCTGGATCCAATGCGATGCATGCAATGGACGCAGGTACACCGAAGAAGTCCTAGCGGTGAAATACCGTGGCTATTCGATCAACGATGTACTTAACATGTCGATCGGACAAGTTCGCGATTTGATGAGCGAGCTGCCAAAGATTCATCAAATGCTAAGTGTCCTGTGCGATGTTGGTCTCGATTACGTAGCCCTTGGCCAAAGCGCGCCGACCCTGAGCGGCGGCGAAGCCCAACGCGTGAAACTCGCTGCCGAACTGTGCCGTCCCGCAACCGGTCGCACGCTTTACCTGCTGGATGAACCGACAACCGGCTTGCACTTCGATGACATCAATAAACTCATGATCGTCCTCGATCGGTTGGTCCATGCTGGGAATACAGTCGTCATCATCGAACACAACTTAGAAGTCATCCGGATGGCCGATTGGGTGATCGACCTTGGCCCCGAAGCCGGCAAATTAGGAGGCCACTTGGTGTTCGCCGGCCCCCCGAGCGAGATGGTACGCAATGCCCAACCCCAAAAACTACCTTCCCCCTCCGACTCACCCAAGCCGACAAAGAAAACAACACGAAAGAAGATAGCTGGCAAATCGGACGAGTCCCTCGCCGCAGATACCGGCGTCATAGTGCGTGAGCCGGAGCCACCCCACTACTTGCTCCCAAATCGCAGCCATACCGCAGATGCATTGCTCCACTGGGAAGAACGGATCCAGTCGCAGTCAAAATCTTAGATTCCTACGACATTAAAATCGTGCGATCGACTCCCAGTTCTCGAGTACCTCAACACACCAGGACCACTCGCAACTGCTAGAATGCATGAGAAACATCGAACCCATGGTTTGAACTCGGAGTTAGTGCATGGGGCCTGCAGACCGAAATTCCAAATTCTATCGATCGCGTCGCCCGCTCCTGCTGGAATTGCTGGAGAGCCGATTGACGATGACCGCAGAGGGCCAAACCTTCGCGGTCGACCAAAACGTCGATACTTCTGGCTTGCTGGGGACTATTTCAGGCACGATCGACTGGGGGGATGGCACAAGCAGTGTTGCGACGCTGCTTAATCCTCCGGCGGTAGGCAGCGTCAAAGTCAAACTGGACTACTCGTATGACCAATCGGGTTTCTTCAACAGCAACGATCGACGACTGCTTTTGCAAGCGGCTGCGGACCTAGTAGCTAGCAAGTTCAACGACACCCTCACTGCCATCCAGCCAGTAGGTACCGACATTTGGGATGCAAAGTTTAAGAACCCTGCGACGGGGGTAGATGCAACACGTCGAAACATGACCATCAACGCCAATGAACTTTTCATCTTTGCAGGGGCGAGATCACTCGGTAGCATCGAAAGTGGCAACGGAGACCGAGGTGGTTACTTTGTGCAGTCCAGTCGGCAATCATTCATCGACACCGTGCAAACTCGAGGTAACCCCGGTGCACTCGCATCCCCTGCAACGGATGTTGGCCCCTGGGGTGGCTCGATCGCATTCGATACGAGCAAGCAGTGGTATTTTGGCACCGATCCTTCCAGTCTCAATTCCCAACAACTCGACTTTCTCTCAGTCGCTGTGCATGAGTTCATTCATATTTTAGGATTCGGTTCAACTGCAAGCTGGGACAACAAAGTTTCCAACGGAAAATTCATCGGCACCAACGCCATGGCAACCTACGGCGCCTCCGTTCCGCTAAGCGATTCTGATCATTTCGCCAACACCATCACTTTCGATGGGCAACGCCCCACTATGGTCCCCGTGCTGAACTCGGGGGAACGATTGTTTCCAACCAAACTCGATCTAGCAACTTTGAAGGATGCCGGTTGGCAACTCATCACACCCTCCATCCGAGTTACAGGAAACCATGTGTTCGGGGACAATGGTAATTATCCCGGACAGATAAAGCTCAAGGGTTCGCAACTCGGCTCCAAAACAGTTTCGTTACCAGCAACGATCACGAACGCCAATCCAGTCCTGCTCACCCCACCCAACGCAACCGCGATCGCTGGCCAAGTCTTAAGTTTGTCGCAGGTCGGAAAATTTACGGACCTAGGCTTCGGAACACCGAACACCAATCCACCCAAAAGCGAAACGTTTACCTACCGAATCGATTGGGGAGATGGGTCTACGGTCGAAACGGGGAACGCAACGATTACCACAACAGGATCCTCGACCCAACCAACGGCGGGCTTCTTCGATGGTGCACATACGTATACTGCGCCGGGCACTTACACGGTGTCCCTTCGAATCACCGACGATGACGGCGGCTTTGCGAACCAGTCTTTCCAAGTCGTCGTATCGGTGCCACAACAACTCATAGTTACGATCTCTAAAAACACGTTTCCCGAAAATAGTGGTGCTGGCATCGCAACACTCACGGTGGAACGGATCGGTTTCAACAACGCTGTGTCCTTGGATGCTCTCCTCAGCAGCAGCGATACGACCGAAGTCACCGTCCCGGCAAAGGTTACGATTGCTGCTGGAAGTTCCAAGGCGAGCGTCGACGTCACCGCGGTCGATGATACACTCCTCGATGGGACCATCCGCGCTTTGCTATCCGCTTCTGTCGGAACACTGAAAAGCAACTCGATAGAAGTAAACGTGACCGATTTTGAAACCATCCGTTTGTCCCTCAATCGCACCTCCATTTCGGAAGCAGCAGGGGCTGGAGCGGCACTCCTCACCGTAACGCGTTCGAACACCGACAACGCTAATCCACTCACTGTGCAGTTGACCAGCAGCGACACCACCGAGGCCACCGTGCCGGCGAGCGTCACTATTCCGGCGGCCTCGGCAAGCACAACTGCGGGGATATCCGCTGTGGATGATGCATTTTGGGATGGAGATCAAACGATTCGCTTCGCCGCCATCGCGGCTCTTTACCAATCGATCGATACAACCCTTTTGGTTACCGACTACCAACCCATCGAACTTGCCGCGGTTCGAACAGACTTGCATGAAGACATCCCCGACCTTCGATCGACAACAGCATCGGTTTCGATCCGGTCCCCGGCCCCTGCCGGGGGCGTCACGATCCGTCTGTCTGCATCGACCGATGGTGTATTGAATTTCCCAAGTTCGGTCCAGATCCCAGCCAGCTCGTTGCGTGTTGAATTTCCCGTAAGTGTGATCGACGACACGTTGCCTCAAGCCTTTCGAATGGTCACGCTGCGAGCATCGGGGACCGGAATGGTGGCTGATACTCTGGTCTTTAACATCCGCGACTCCGATCCAGCACCATGGACGAACCCTGCAAACCCGTTCGATGTCGACAATTCGGGAAGAATGGATCCTTTGGATGTCTTGATCGTCATCAATGAGATCAATCGCAAAGGCTCACGGCAACTCGATCCTGTCCTCGATGCTGGATTGCCCTTCGTCGACTCGACCCGTGACGGTTGGCTCGACCCTCTCGATGTTCTCGTGATTGTGAACGAAATCAATCGAGGATGATCGATCTTCATTCGTCGCTACTTGGTCGGTAATCGCCGGTCATCAAGTTTCTTGCTGAGATAAACGACAGAGCGTCGAATCGCCTCATGATCGGGGACTGCACCTCGTTTGGGGCGAATGATCAAATCCAATCCTGCCGGCAGTGCGTCTTGTTGGCATCGAAAGGCTTCTCGGATGAGACGCTTCCATCGGTTCCGGACGACTGCGTTTCCGACACGTCGCGAGATGGAAATTCCGAGTCGGGAACGTCCTGATTCTGCTCGGATGGCATGAACCACAAGGACATTGTCCGCAGCAACACTGCCTGAACGAAAAACAAGCTCGAAATCACGTTGATGCGTGATTCGAGCTTGTTTCGGAAATCGTTGATTGGATTGAGAAGGCACAGCGCGAGCCTATGGCTGGCTAGTCCAAGATTTTCGCGTTTGCGATTAGCTTGAGGAACTCTTGGTTGCTTTGAAAGCGGCTCAACTGTTTGGTGAGTTGCTCCATCGCATCGACGGGATTCATCGAGTTGAGGGTTCGTCGAATCATCGTCACTGCATGGTAGGTTTCGGGGTCGTGAAGCAGTTCCTCACGACGAGTACCTGACTGAGTGATATCGATCGCAGGCCAAACACGCCGATCAGCGAGTTTACGATCGAGTACCAATTCCATGTTTCCAGTACCCTTGAACTCTTGGAAGATCAACTCATCCATTCGCGATCCGGTATCGACGAGCGCCGTACCGACGATCGTGAGCGACCCCCCCTCGGCAAACGCCCGAGCGGTCGCGAAGAGCTTCTTGGGGATATCCATCGCCTTGATGTTCACACCGCCGGACATCGTTGGACCTGAGTTACCCACCCACTTGTTGAAAGCGCGAGCCAATCGAGTGATCGAGTCCATCAGCAAGAAAACGTCCTTGCCCATCTCCGCGAGGCGACGGCAACGATCGACGACCAATTGGCTCAGTCGTACGTGCGAATCCACATCTTCATCCAGGCTACTTGCGATGACTTCACCACGCGTCACACTGCGACGCATATCGGTGACTTCTTCCGGACGCTCGTCGATCAGCAGAACGATGAGTTCTACATCGGGATAGTTCTCTGCGATTCCCCGCGAGATATTTTGCAGCATGATCGTCTTGCCAGAACGCGGGGGTGCGACGATCAAAGCACGCTGGCCGCGACCGAGTGGTGCGAGCAAATCGATCACACGATTGGTGATCGGTTGCTGGCCAACTTCGAGCCGCAACCACTTTTCAGGGTTGATCGGCGTTAATGTATCGAAGGTCTTCACCGAGGCGTAATCCTCCGGTTTCATCCCCTCAACATCGATAATCTCGCGGACGCGTGGACCTTGCGATCGGCGTGTTTGTTGCATCATCGCGCGGATCTTAAGACCTTGGCGCAAGCGAAACTTTTCGATCATCGTTCCAGGGACAAATGGATCGGAACGCTCTCGGGAGTAGTTATTCTCTGGCGATCGGAGAAAGCCGTATCCGTTGGGATGCATTTCGAGCATCCCGAAGAACTCAACGCCCGGTTCTTCTTGAGGTTGTTGTTCCGTTCGAGGAATCGGATTCCCCTCTTCGTCCAACTCTGGTTCGGCCGAGGCATTTTCGTCCTGGGCTGGCGATTCGTCATCACGACCGAACGCTTGTTGGTAACCAGGCCCATGTCGCCGACGAGGCCGTCGAACTCGAGGTCGGGGCCCACCCCCACCCGAGGAGCCTACATCGTCACCATGGATGCGAGAACGAAATCGCTTCTTCTTAGGCATAAATACGCAAATCCAGCAGAATGTCGTGAAAGGAATCGGCCCACCTGGAAACTGTTCGAATCAGCAACTGCGCGATTCAACCACAGCCAATGGGAGCGGATAAAAGGTTGTTTAGATGAAAGTGAAAGGGCTTGAAATTACCCGAAATTGCCTGGGCCCACCTCGCTTCGCAGCATTCCGCTGAGGAGAGGGCTGTTATGGCAGCAATCGCTTCCTGAATTGCTTGTTTGCCGCGACGGGGAAATCCAACGAAGGGAAGGGAACCCATCACCAAGATCGCGGAACCATCGACGGAATCGACAACGACGAAAGGCAAACTGACCAATGACCCCGGTGATACTTCTTGGAAAACCCTGGTCACATCAGGAAACGGGAGAGAACTCCACTGCCAAATGAACTGGCCGAATCAAATGTTGGCGCCTACATGGTGGTAGAGTGCGTCACGCGCCACAAACCTTTGTGGCTCACGCGTTGAGACGAAAGCCGTCCCTCACCAACTCCAGCAATAGTACCGCTAAAGCTTGCTCTGTCAAGCTCGATTGGGGGAACGATGGTTATTCCCCCTTTTTTTTTCCCGATTTTCCCTAAACGGATTCACCCGGACAACCGTTGCAACCGATGCGATGATTACGGTCCCGGTTGGATAGCGCTGATGCGGAGATCCTGCGCTCCAACCGACCATAGCTTCTTGGAATAAGTGCGGCGATGGTTCGAACAATCATGAAAAACCTGTCGGGATTCGCCTTGATCACCCTCGGTTTGCTTTGGGGAACGGCCACCGATTGGAACCCACTAGCGAACGTGCTTCAAGCTGCAGGTCCGGGAGCCGCACTTCGCAGTAACCGGGAAATCCAATGGACCGAGAGCCTCGAAGATGCGTTCCAAGCCGCCCGAATCTCGAACAAACCAATTTTGATCCATTTCTACGGTGATAATTGCCCTCCTTGCAGGTTGCTTGAAAAGAAAGCATTTAAGGACCAAGGACTGATTCAGGCGATGCATGCCAACGTGATCCCTGTCCGTATCAATGCGGAAAAAGATCGCGCTTCCCGTGAGAGTTACAAAGTAAACCGCTGGCCGACCGATGTCTACCTCTTCCCGAACGGAGACGAGATCTATCGCGGCACGAGCAACCAAGACCCAACCGTCTTCGAAAAAACGCTGGAACGCGTGGCCCTTCGAAATCGCGATTGGAACCTAGAACAGCGAAGCATTGCAGAGGCTCGCGAACATCGCCAAGACCGTCGACTGGCAGACATGAGCCACGCCTCGCGGTCTGGAATCCCCGGCAACGGCACTGCACCAAAAAACCCTGTTGTTGCGAAATCCTCCCAATGGACTACCGATGGCCCCCAAAAGACCACTGATGGCCCCCAAAAGACCACCGATGGCCACGGTACAAACACCACCGTCAAAGTCTCCCTCACCGGATCCAACGATCCAGGAACCCCATCGGAATTGACGCCGAACAACCAACCAATTGGCCCTCGCGCGGTATCCAATCCTTACGCGAACCAACCCGCTCCAACCGCCCCCAATCCAACCGCATCAGTACCCATCCCACCAGCAACACCCATTGCGGCAAACATTATCGCAGCAATACCAGTCGCGACTACTCAATCGGTTGCTGCTCCCACTGGAGCAACTCCCTCGGTTGTTACCCCAACGGTTACGGCTCCAACTGTTACTGGGCCATCGGTGGCTGGCACCACTTCGGTGCCACCGGTTGGTGGCCAACCACCGATCACGCCGCCACAAGCACCCTCAGGGAATGATTCGACCGGTGGGCAAATCGCACTACTCACTCAAGCCCCAGGTTTGAACGGTTATTGCCCCGTCGCACTTCAAAACGCGATCCGAAACCCCAATCCCAACGGTGCGACATCCCCGTGGGCTCGAGGTAACCCTCAATTCGCAGTACGCCATCGCGGTCGCATCTACCACTGCGAGTCGGAACAAGCGAGAACAGCGCTGCTGGCCAACCCAGATCGATACGCACCAGCGTTAAGCGGGTGCGACCTCGTTGAGTTTGCCAAGACGGGTGATTGGGTAGACGGTAACTGCGAGTTCGGATTTATCGAAAAGCGGACAGGTCGGGTCTTTCTTTTTTCAACGAGAGCGAATTGCGAAGAATTCGCTCGCAACTGTGAGGCATACTCTCAGATGGTGGGGACACCCGCCGAGCGAGTTGCATCCGACGTCGCCGGCCCAGTCCAACGCTAGCGGACGGAATCCATCCGGATGCACCACCGAGTACGGTTTATAGGGATAACTGTTCGGCGATAACTTTTCGGCGATACGTTTTCAGGGAGAGGATTGCGTTGCAATTCGACTCACGGGATAAGACTTCCTTTATGAGTGTATATACGAAGCTGGGACTTTTGGTTTGTGGCGGCTTGGTAAGCCACAGCGTTGCGCTCGGCCAAGTTCCTATGCGGGATCGCGACAGCCCGCAACCGATCTACTGGCCACGCCAAGACCTCATTATCCCCTTTCAAGTCGATGTTGCTGGTGAAGTCCCCGCTGAGATTCAGCTGGAACTGTCTGAGGATCAAGGCCGTAACTGGACGCTATACACGCGAGGAGATGTCAGGACGAAGCAATTCAATTTTCACGCGACAAAGGATGGGGAATACCTCTTCCGCCTGAAAACACTGGATCGCAATGGAGTCGCATTCGACAATCCTGGTGCACCACTCTTGATCGTAGTCGATACCAATAAACCTACCGGCGAACTCCTCGTCGATATGGATCCACGCGGTGGATTGCAAGGTGAGTTTCGGATGGTGGATGCATCACTGGATACATCCTCAATTCGAATGGAATACCACACCGACTCCGACCCGGCGTGGCGAGAAATCCCGGTGGAACTCGAACGCGGTGTTGCCGCAGGAGAGTGGATAGGATTTGGCACGTGGTCGATCCCCGCCCATGCAATGCAATTGATGGTGCGAGTCACCGGTCGCGATGCTGCCGGCAACACCATCGAACTTACACGCATGCCACGACTGCCCCGCTCAGCAGCTAATCCAACAAGCATGAAACTAGCGAGCAACAAAGGGGCCGAGGATGCATCACCCCCAATTGGCTCCGGACTTGCAAGACGCTTTCCAACCCAGAGCAGCCAATCGCTCATCGTCCCGACGAACAACGGCCCTACCGAAATGCTCCTCAATCCTCCAAGCAATCCCATAGCGGGGCAAACCTCTCCGCAACTTGAGATTGGCAATAACCCCTCGGAGCGATCGACGCTGAGGACTCCAGCCTCCTCGATCCAATCCGCCATCCGCGAAGTAGCGCCGAATACCCGCGAAGTGACACCGATCAATCCTTCAGAATTGAAAGTCTCCTCTCCCCCAACGGACCTTGTCAGCATCGCGGATACTCCCAAGTCATCATTCCCAACTTTTGAATCACCGCGGCCTGGATTTCCATCGAACCCCGAGTCCCTACCATCGGGCCCTTCGGCTAGCCTACCGACGAATAGCGTTTCATTGGCGAATCCTCCATCCGGAAACACACTTATTTCTCCCACGAGCAAGCCCCATGGGATCGAACCTATGCATTGCAGTAGCCGGGCCTTCAGCCTCGATTACGCCATCGATAACGATCCCGGAGCCCCGATCGCGAACATCGAACTTTGGGGAACGACCGACCATGGGATCACCTGGGAACGCTGGGGCACCGACCCGGATCGCGAAAGCCCTTTTGACATCGAAGTCGCCTCTGAAGGATTGTTCGGATTCAAAATGGTCATTGTCGGAGCCAACGGATTGGCAAGCCGAAGACCCTTGCCCACCGACAAAGCAGACGCATGGATCCTGGTCGATACCGCTATCCCCAAAGCGAAGATCTTGAGCGCGCTCAGCGGAAAAGGCCCCGAGGCGGGTACGATCGTCATCGAGTACCAGGCCATCGACGACCATTTCCCAGAACGGCCCATCTCCATCTACTACGCGGAATCCCCCAAGGGACCTTGGATCCCCGCCACCCAAGGAGCCCGCAACAACGGTCGCTTCGTTTGGACCGCGGACCCATCACTTCCAGAACGAGTCTTCTTGCGAATCGATGCCGTCGACTCGGCAGGCAACGCTGGCACCCACGTGCTCGACCTCCCCGTCGACGTCCAAGGGAGCGCGCCGCGAGGCCGCATCCAAGGCTTCCATCCCAGACCTCAGTGAGTCCATCAGGTCACGCTTTACGAATAAAGTGCGCCGCATAGCTTCTCACGTGCTTACCATTGAGCACATGAAACATACGCAATTGCTGAACGACCGATTCCGCAAATTGCGCCAACGGCACATGGACTAACTTTCGCTTGAATCGCTTGGCGATCTGCTTGAGTGCTAACCCAGGTGCTGAATGGCTTAGCAAGGCGATGTGACGCGACTCGGTGTGCATACACGCTGCCGCCACGAGGCGTTGCTCAAGTGTATCCGCGAAATCAAGCCTAGGATCAGACCAGATATCTTCGATGGGCCGAGGTGGATACAAAAACATCGCCCCACCGTACGTGGATACGGCTACTCCCGGGCCGAGCATTTCTTGGTGAAACGGCGTGGCAAAAAAGGCTAAGGTCGACTCTTCGATATGCTCTGCAAACCAGGTCGCCCGCCACGAGTACTCCCGCGGATCGGGCTCCCCATCGAATAGCATGATCGTTGCGTCCAAGTTCCCGATCGACGGTGGCTGGATTTTGACATACAACGATCTATCGTACCAATGCCGCAATGTCTCCCGCAAATCGAGTCCATCCATCATGCTCGTCGTGAACTTTTCGGTCCTCGCCAGATCCGCTCCGATCGCCGCTCTCGCTCGCTCCATGATGCGGTTGCGAAAACTCTCGATCTTCTGATCCTCTTCTGGCCATGAGCATTGCTGGTACGGATTCCAACGACTGGTCCACTTGCGCTGATCCTGTTTGCGAGCTGGCCGTTGCAATTCCAGTGAATGCCATTCCATCGGGTTTCCTGGCAGTCGCGATGCGAGCTTAACCACTCCGTGACCCGGTATGTCACCTTGGTCGATCCCCATTTTCATCTCAGGCCACGGCAATGGTTCATCAAAGCAGTAGTCTTTCGCAGAGCTCACCAAGTGGATTGCGAAACTATCCCCCATCATTTGCTGAGCAGATCTCACGATCGTGTAAAAGCTCGGGGTCATGCGACGATCGAGCAACGTCTGATTCCGGATGTACTTCAGGCATTGCGAGATCAACTGCGGCGTGATCTGCCGCGCGCGATTCCCAAGGTCTTGGCGGTAACTGCTCCGTGCCGCGAGGATTAACTCCTTCAATGCATGGATCCCCAGGTTCGCATCGTCATCCAGGTTGAGTCGAGCTCGCTCGTACAACCCAGTGATGAACGGCAGCTCGCCATGCAAAAACAAATGGGTTCGCGAGTCGAGGGCGTAGTTGATCGCCTCTCTTGGCTCTACGGCGGGTGACTCCAACGAGGGAGCAGAATACTGGCTTTCTCCCTCGTGCGATTGCAAGCGAGCTAACGCGTCACGGATCCACGGCCAATCCTGAAGATGGCATAAACAAACCAAATGGCGATAGCGATGCTTCAAAGAATGCAACCTCGCCGCCATGCGCTCAATCCGCTCCCGATTCCATTCCGATTCGAGACTCCCGCCCGGATGCCCTCCACGGGAATCAAGTGACGGAATGACTGGCAACATGGCGCAGCAGTACCGCTCGAGCGTCGTATGCTCCACCGCATAGGGATCGGGAAAAACCATCCCGCCAAGCCAGAAACCGTCTTGCTGCATCTCCACCGATTCCGGTTCCACCCACTCGAGAGGAATCTGCTCTCCCATCGCAAAACGAATCGCGGCGACGACACCCTGACATGGGTCAATGGGAACGTATGTCCCGCTTCCAGCTTCCCCCTCGTCGAGGCCCGAGGGTTCGAACTGCACTACAACCGAAACCGCAGGAAGTGCCCCGACTCCGTCCAGTACCGCATCTCGGAAGGACTCCGGCAACGGAATCGCCAATCCATCATGATGCGTTTCTAAAAGCCACTTCCGCAACCCAAGAGCGTACGAAGCACTCCCGTGAATCACTGGAACCAAACTGAGCCAAGACTCATATTGAAACACGTTTGCTGGAAACCCAGTCGCATTTTGAGACGCGGCCGGTCCGTGGTCGGTCATGGGCTCTCCAACTTCACTCAAGGGTAAAAAATGATGAGTCGCGGTCGTCGAAAGAAAAAAGTGATTTTCTTCGACATTTATTGGTTTTGAAACGTCATAACCCTCCGTGAACAGCCGCTGAACGCCGATGCTATTCCATTTTGTGTTCGCTTGGCACAGGCGTTGCAATCACAATGAGGGCATCTGACGAGGAGACTCGTCAAGGTGGTCGCTTGAGCGGTGGCCGTGGCCTATGAGGTTCCTCGTAGTTTTCGGCACCCGGCGCGTTCATTATCGAGACAGGGATCCATGGGTGAAGTGCCCAGGGGAACGGTTTCGACAAATAGATGCCTACCGGACTGTCACGCCTTCGCTGCTCGCATCACCTGAACGATCCAGTGTGCGATATTCCCTTTTCAGCTTGTTAGGTTGTGTGTGTGGGGCTGTAGAGGGAAGAGGCTGCCGAGGAGAGGGTTCGCGAAAGTGAATCCTCTCCTCGGTTTTTTTATGGATCCGTTTTTGTAGCTTTTTTGTTTTCTCGGAACGTCTCGTTTTCGTTCTTCGTATCCCCATCAAACCATGGGAAAGCCCACTGGACTCATTCAGAGCCTAGGGCTCGCTGAAGCCTATTGAAAATGATCTGCCTCGAGTTCGTAAAATACACCCTGGAGGCCATCGATGGGCTTCAAATAAGGCCGGACTGAAAGCTTGCCTGCAAGCGAATGCCGCCGTAGGCTCTTGGATGCGAACTGATCGCCAGTGAGTTTTACTTCGATCATGTGGGTAAGCGGGGGTTGCTGGCCAAAGCAACACGTTGCCCAATCGGGCACAAGGATGAACGATTTGGCTGAGTTGCTCGAGAGGGATGTCGGGTGGATGTACCCCTTCATAAAAACCATCTTTCCATCCAACTCCATCGCGGTCATCGGTGGGATGTCAGGGGCTCCCACCGGACTCTTCAGCGCTGCAAATGAAATGCGTTCGTACCCATCAGGCAACTCCGTGTAGTAAACATACGCATGCTTTGCCGGACAAACAGCTAACGTCAACAACGCCGTCAGGACCCCGGTGACAGCAACCGGCCGACCACTCAACTCCGTCGGATAACGCTTGAGATTTCCAAACGCGACCAGCCCGAAAAACAGGGCTACCGCAGGAAGCAACAGCAACAGTGGGGAGTACCAGGACAACAGCCCCATCAAGGCGAACACCAGACAAAGCACTGCTGCGCGGCTCACTGAGCGGTATCCGTAATCATCCTCGTTCCCCTCGAAACTAGGGTCGATCGCATTCGAGGAAATCGCAGCTGCTGGGTTTGTGCTGTTAGTAACTGGCGTCGTGGTGCTCATGCTTTTTGGGTAGGCTCGAGTCGAATCAGAGATGGCACAGGTGAGGACAACCTCCGGCGTAGGTGGGAATTGGCGATTGGGGGCACCAATTCGGTGTTACACCTAGCCATGGGAAGCATGGCCGAGATTCGCCATTCAATCGATCCGGGGCCGGGCTCCGAAAGACAATCCCCTCTTTGCAGCGAGGCGTCCAACGAGGAAACCAGCGACCGAACTAGTTTTATCGACGAACCACAACCAATCCCTGGAGGATTGCAAATTCGTAGGCGAACATACCGCACGCCACCATCCACATAAGCGATGCCACAACCGCTCCTCCAGATCCTAATACGGCGAGAAGGGTAAAAGAGTTCACCGCAGCTACCCGGTCTCCGTTGCCATTCTCGAAAAGTTCCTCCGAGTTGGCAAATCGGGATGCAGTGCTATTCCTTAAATCCGTGCTATTCCTGAAGTCTGCGTTATTTTTCAGTACGATACCGCCGGTAGATACCATGCCGCCGGTAGCTGAACTGCCGGTGGATGCGTTACCTGAGGATTCTGCCAGCCCCTGTCGGACGGATCGTTCCCCCATACCGTTGAACTCCGTAGCGAACCGAATCGGCCGCGTCTCTTTTTGCTGCAGTTCCAAACCTTGATAGGCCTGCCCCACCAACCGCGTTTGGGGCTTGGCCACTTTCCCCGGAAGCATATCGGGATTCAGCATCGACGAGGAATTCGGATCCTTCTTGGGGGGTTGCGGAGCAGGGCTGGGGATCGGGAAAAAGGTCGCCGCCCGTTTGACGGCCTTCGGATCGATCTTTTCCAGTTCCTTCAACTTTTCCTTGGCCTCGGGGAGTGGACAAGCTCGCAAGTAGTTCACGACGGGAACACGCACCCACGAGTTGTCGTCATCGGACTTTTTGAACAGTTCGGTCAACCGTTCGATCTGGCTCCAATCGCTCCACCTCGCCAAATCGGGGATCACTAAATCCGCCAAGTCCGGGGCTTCGATCAAATGCCTCATCGACTTGAGAATGTCTTCTTTTGGGATCACATTTACGTCAGTCCCATGGAACCGCAAGGCCATCACCGACGAGTAAACATCGGGATAACTTGCTTTGCGATTGGTCAAGAATTGCTCGTCGATGAGCTTCAAGCCTTCGGGGCCACGCAGCATCAAGTACGAAGCGATCAGTGCATCGAGACCAGCCCGTTTCTCTGGGTCGTTGCTTCGAATCATCGATTCGAATTCGACTGCGTCATCCTGTGTACCGCAAATTCCGAGCATCGTGTAATACAGCCGTTTGCGGTCTGGAGATTTCTCAGGATCTCGGATCCACTCCATCAACTGCTCCCGGTTCATTTTGTCCTTAAACTTCTTTATATCGTCGTACGGGGCAAGCGCGAACTCGTCATAGCTATCTCGTGCGAGCAGCGAATCTGGGTGCTCAAAATGCTTCTGATAAAATTCGAGCCTGGCGATGGGATCCTCAGGTAACTTCTGAATGGCATCGATGTATTTCTCGGCATCCTCGGACAAGGGAAGAGGGGAAGACCAAACGAGGTTCTTCGGATCAACACCCAGCAGCAGGAAGTTTTTGTTCGACTTTCCTGGACCAAAGTAACTGGCTTCAACCTTCTGACCTTTTTCCAGGAGCGATTCACCTCGCAGCACCCGCTCCACGACAAAGGTCGCGTTGCCATCGATATCGGCGCGTCCGTCCGCTTGAAGGCTCGCGATCGCGACCGCATCCATCGACTGGCTTTCTTGGCGAAGCGTTTGCGACGCCGCGGAGCAAAACGGGCACTCTCCCATCGCAGCGATCGCATCCCCCGCAAAGCCCCAGAACCCTTGTGCGAGGACGAGACTAACGAGGAACAAATTCGCTCCGGTTACCATACCGACAGGACGATTCTGCGGAGCCGCCCGTTTGCGAGTCCGTGAATTGAGAGATCGGAGACCACACCAAAGACTGGACTTCTGGGCCGTCATTTTTGCTCCAACGCGATTCTTCGTCATAAGTGCTAAAAGACGCACGATGCATCCCTTTTGCCCTTAAATGTAAGTCAAAGACCACGTCACTGACCAGACGAACCTCCGGATTTTCACAACTCTCTCCGGTTCTTTAGCTCGTCAAACCCTAGAAAAATCGCATGATTTCGATACAGTTCCGAGGGTTGGACACCACCGAATCCCACCCGGAAATCGTTTTGTGGATTCCGTTCGCCTCGACCGACAGTCGAAATCCACCCGTGAAAACTCCACCCGTCGAAGCCTCCTCTGTTGATTCGAGCTTCTTCATCGAGCCAAACCATGCAATTGCCTATCCTCAAGCCCTTCGAGTTGCCGGTTGTCGAGCGTGAATCCGCGTTGAGCGAGCAGGATGGAGATACTCAATATAGATTGGAGGCCGCCAGCAACGCTGCCGCAACCAGTTGTGGTTCCTCCGGCTCAGCCGTCTTTGAACCCAGCCGCCGTCTTCCGCCATGGTTGCGTCGCGAAGTACCCAAAGGAAACGCAAATCATTTCACTTGGGACACCCTCCGGGAACTGAAACTCGAAACGGTATGCGAAAACGCGAAATGCCCGAACCGCATGGAGTGCTACTCGCAGAAAACGGCCACCTTCATGGTCATGGGAAATGTGTGCACTCGCCCCTGTGGATTCTGTGCCGTATCCCGCGGTCGCCCCGAATCGCTCGAAATCGATGAGCCGGAACGTGTCGCTGAAGCCGCCTTGCGATTGGGACTGCGGCATGTCGTCATTACTTCGGTAACACGAGATGATTTACCCGATGGTGGTGGCGAGCACTTTTATCAATGCGTGCTCGCCGTTCGCAAGAAAACAGGCGCCACCATCGAAGTTCTCACCCCCGATTTTATCCGCCACCGACATGGACTCGATCGCGTGATCGAATCTGCACCTGAGGTTTTCAACCACAACATGGAAACGGTACCGCGACTCTATCGCCGAGTCCGCGGTCCCAAAAGCGATTATCGCTGGACTCTGGAATTGCTTCGCCATGTCAAGCGATCCAATCCCAACATTCGAACCAAAAGCGGCTTGATGCTCGGGCTCGGTGAAACCCGCGATGAACTGCTGCAGTGCCTCGCCGATCTCCGCGAGTACGAATGCGACTTCTTGACCCTGGGCCAATACCTGCAACCGGGACCCAAGTACCTGCCCGTGGTCCGTTACATTCCCCCCGATGAGTTCGAAGAACTAGGCGATCTCGCACAAAGCATGGGATTTAAAAAAGTTGCTTCCGGCCCATTCGTTCGCAGTTCGTACCACGCTCGCGATATGGCGGAATCGTAACTCATTCGCCACGCAACAACCAAGCTTGGTTCACACTGAGCAAGTACCTCAGTAAAGCAGGCATCCCCATCGAGGCGACCGTCATGGTATGATCTTTGGATCTACCTCGAGCGGAGCGCACCATGACCCTTCCTACCGATGATGCTTGTTGGACGAGCAGTTCGGAACGAATTCTTTCGTTTTCCAACCTACTTTTGCAGCGGACTATCGACGCGTGGACCCGACTCTTGATCGATCGCGCCGACGATGATGCTATGGTTGCCAACGATAATGCCATCGGTATGGTTTCCTGGCTGGAATACCACGATCGGCTTGGTTTCCCCAACGATGACTTATGGCAATCTCTTAAGCCCAACAATGACATCGGTGCACTTCGATGGCTTCTCAACCGATGCGAAATTCACGCCTCGCAGCAAGCCACACAGCGGGCAACCTTGGAATCGTCGGTCGCGTTACCCGAATCCGCTGCACCTACGATTTCCGACGATGATTTACCTTGGCAGGACTTGATCGAATCGATCCACCGCGCCATCGGACTCCTCAGCGCTCGCGACTCGTTTTCCGAAAGCGTCGAACGATCAGCCCGCCGGCAAGTCCATAACTTGGCGTATGGCCTGACTCACGAAATCAATAATCCGCTCGGCAATATAGTCGCCAGAGCCCAACAGTTGATTCGGGTTGTACCCACCGAATCGGATCGACGGTCGATGGCGACGATTGTCGATCAAGCCATGCGAGCTCATGAAATGCTTGCTGAGGTAATGCGCGCTGTCCAACCCAAGCACCTGCAACTTGCGACCACCGATCTTGCAACGCTCG
>Ga0194130_10004411_pt1 | contig 17912 bp, 35 predicted proteins | sample TA2KigsurfametaG_FD_160084 | JGI IMG/M metagenome (GOLD analysis project Ga0194130, IMG submission 160084) | Freshwater microbial communities from Lake Tanganyika, Tanzania - TA2015050 Kigoma 12 surface | ecosystem: Environmental > Aquatic > Freshwater > Lake | place: Tanzania: Lake Tanganyika... | reverse complement strand
TCAAACCAAATTCCTATTGATTCAATGGGATCATCTCAAGACACCAACGGATCATGCACAGATGCGTATCTGCCCAGTTAATTTCTTGGATCAACTGACTAAAGAAGTTATTGTTCCAGGTGAATGATATGAATTACAGAAATGAAACCATTGCATGGTCAATTGCCATTATTAGTTTTTTACCTCTTACTTATGGAATCATTAATAGCAACAATGAACCAACAGAAAAGTTTAAGGTTATAGACAGATATAAGAACTGTGACGTGGTCAGATACACTGATCCCAGCAATCAATGGCATTATTTACTGCACTGCAATCCATGAATACTGAACTCATTTGGTCCACACCCAACGCAGAAGAACTGATTGTCAAGATGGCTCGGGTATCAGCCCCGAAAAATCAAGACAACATAGATACTGCACCACGCCTTCTTAAGTACTTGATCAATAACAAACATTGGTCACCATTTGAAATGGCAAACATGTGCGTTGAGATTGAAACAACACGTGCAATCTCACCACAAATTTTGCGCCATCGTTCATTTTCATTTCAGGAATTCAGCCAGCGTTATGCGGATACCAAAGAGCTTGGCTCTGCTGTAGTACCGCACCTACGCCGTCAAGATTTTAAGAATCGTCAGAACTCTACTGATGATTTAGTTGATAAGCTTGGCCCTGAAACATTGGCAAGTTTTTACCGCCGCACCAGCCAACTATTCGAAGATGCAGAACATTTGTATTCTGAGATGATTAGCAATGGTGTGGCAAAGGAATGCGCTCGTTACATTCTGCCGCTTTCAACACAGACACGTCTGTTCATGAGCGGTACACTTCGTTCATGGATCCATTACCTTCAACTTCGCTGTGACCCAGGAACTCAACTCGAACACCGAGAAATTGCAGAAGCAATCAAACAAATCTTCTGTACAGAATTTCCTGTTATCGGGGAAGCCGTTTTCCAAGGAGAAACAACTTCCCAATAATGATATGGAAGAATGGTTAGCCGAGGGTCACGGCCGCTTGTTTTTTTAATTCTTTGATGGCGTGTTTAGATTCATTTTCTTGACGCGCCCTTTTTTTCTTTTGGCTAACCAGGTACACAATCAGTGCTTGTTTCATTTAATTTGTCCTCCAACAACAAAAGGAAAGTAACAGACATTACGGTACTTCAAACACAACCAAGGGCGATGGGCCAAGTTCCACCAGTTTTGGTCAATCTTGGCTTGCTTGGCTTGATCATACCGACAGCCCCGATAGGTCAAGGTCATTGTTCTGTGTCTATTGATACAGAAAGTATATAACCGTTGATGTATATGCGGTAGTTTGTCAGGTAACATTCCCGAACAGGAAAATGGACCTGAGATGTCCTTAAACTCATTCATAAGCTCAGCTTATCAATTCAATTCAATTCAACTCATGAAACTCCTCAAGTTTTCTACTGGCAACGGCAAACTTAAAAATCGTTTGATCTTTTCGTTGCCCGCAGGTTATGCCTGCCCTCATGCGGGTGTCTGCAAAACATTTGCTGATCGCACCACAGGGGCCATCACTGATCTGCCTCAGTACACAAATGTAGAAGCAACCAATGACTACCGTTGTTTTGCGGCCATGGCAGAAGTGCGCCCTAACGTAAGGGAAGCACGTTGGTACAACTGGGATCTGTTGCGTGAAACCATTCACATAAATGGGAACCAGGCTTTGCTTTTGCGTGATTTGATTGACATGTCACTTCTCATGTATCCACCCAAACAACTGGTGCGCATCCATGAGTCCGGTGACTTCTGGACTGAGAACTACATGAAGGCTTGGATGATGGTGGCCCAAGAACGGCCACAACAGAAGTTCTATGCCTACACCAAATCACTGGGCATGTGGTACAACCTCAGAGATTCCATCCCATCCAATTTCTATCTCACTGCATCCTTTGGCGGCACTCTTGATCACTTGATTCCCAAGTATCCGGATGTGTTCCGGCGCATTGCTTATGTTGTCTACACAGAAGAGGATGCAGCTACACAAGGGCTGGACATTGATCATGACGACAGCCATTGCCTGGGTGACAAGCCATTTGCACTCCTGGTGCATGGCAGCCAGCGTGCTGGGTCAGGTGCAAGCCAAGCTATTGCTCAACGTAAGAAAGAAGGTAAATTTGTGGGATACGGCAAATCAAATCCTTATAAATCCTAAAAACACTTGCATAGATTGACGGATTAGATATTATCTGTCCGTCTTACATCTTTTATATGTCTTACGTGATTGTTACTTGGAAAGACGGCAGGCCGTTTGCTATTACGGCCTGTTCTAATTCCAAGCAGTTTCAGTTAATTCCGTTAGATTCAGAGGTAGCTCTGAACAAGATTTTTTCCCATCCATATAGGGCTGGTGCACAAAATATTTTGACGTGGATTAACAGCAATGACAAACAACTCTCCGGTGAAGAACTCTCAATTCAAGATGAAGCCCGTTTCAGAAAATGAAACTTGGTTAATCTTTGACCTCGAATCGGATGGTTTGTATGACAAGGTTACGAAAATTTTCTGCATTGTCATCCACGACATTACGAGAGCAGAAACTTTTACTTACGGGCCTGATCGCATTGATGCTGCTATTGCTCATCTGGCAACCGCTGATGTACTCATTGGCCACAATGTGATCTTTTATGATCTACCGGTTCTGCAAAAACTACATTCATTCTCCGCCAAATCATGCATTATCGACACACTAATTTGCACCAGATTGATCTGGCCAAAGGAAGTATTGGAGGATTTAGACGTTGAACAATATCCGCAGGTTCCAGCGAAGAACAGAGGATCTGCTTCTCTTAAGGCCTGGGGATGGCGCTTGGCCGATCATAAGATCGAGTTCAAGGACTTCTCCCAATATTCTCAAGAGATGCTGGACTACTGCGTCCAGGATGTTCAGGTCACCACAAAACTCTGGCGCTTCATTGCATCACAAAACTATCCAGCCCCAGCACTCAAACTTGAACATGACTTTGCCCTGGCAATTAACCGACAAATTAGAGCAGGTTTTCCTTTTGATGTTGATGCATGCCTTGATCTTGTGGATGTCCTTAGAGCAAAGCAAACAGAATTGGAAGGTCACCTAAAGGAATTGTTTCCGCCGATACGGCATGAAGAAACCTTTATCCCTAAGGTGAACAACAAAGCTCGTGGCTATGTTAAAGGTCAGCCCTTCACGAAGGTTCGCTTTGAGGAATTCAATCCGGGATCTCGTGACCAGATTGCAGAAAGACTGCGATCGAACTACGGATGGACGCCTGAAAAAACAACGGACAAAGGAAATCCAATACTTAACGACGATATACTCGCGGCTCTGCCCTATCCCGAAGCACAACCCTTAGCTGAATATATGTTGATCAAGAAACGTCTTGGTCAGATTGCTGATGGTAACAATGCATGGCTCAAGCTAGTAAACAATGATGATCTATGTATTCACGGCGATTTGGTTACTAACGGCTGCATTACTGGGCGCTGTGCTCACCGTAATCCAAATATGGGTCAAGTCCCTGCGTCTTACTCCCCCTATGGAAAAGAATGTCGAAATCTTTTTCACGCTCCTTACGGTTGGGATCTTATTGGGGTTGACGCTAAAGCACTTGAGTTACGTTGTCTCGCTGGATATTTGGCAGTCTGGGATAACGGTGAGTATGCCCGTCTTGTAACAGATGAATCAATTGATATTCATACCTATAACCAAGAACAATTTGGTGTAGCAACTAGAGATATTAGTAAGCGTTTGCTTTACGGGATGCTGTATGGATGTGGTGCAGCTAAGGCTGGTGTCATTATTGATCCGAATGAAAAAGATTTAGATATTCTGCGTCAAACAGGAAGCACTGCAATCAATTCATTCATGAATGGTGTGCCAGCATTACGTGCCCTTAAGAACAACCTGTCATTAACGATTCAATCCCGTGGTTATCTACGTGGCCTGGATCAACGGGCATTGTTTTGTCGATCTGAATTTAAAGGATTAAATGTCCTCCTTCAAGCAGCGGGTGCTCTCATCATGAAACAAGTGGTGATTAACTTACACAACAATCTTGATGGCATAGGTTTAATCCATGGCAAGGATTGGATTCAGCACGCCATGATTCACGATGAGGTCCAGCTGTCCTGCCCACCTGACCTAACCGAAACGGTACAGGAGCAAGCAATGCGTGCATTCCCACAAGCTCAGGACTTTTTTGGATTCCGCTGTAAGATTGAGGGCGACTCCAGGGTCGGTTCCACCTGGGCAGAAACACACTGATGCCAATGGATTCTTTTCAATACAATTTATTTGGTGGTACGCCGCCACATGTGCGCAATAGTGCAACATCACAAGAAGCTGCTGAAAGCATTGCTCCAAAAGTTGGTAAACTTCAAAATCAAATTCTTTCTGTTATACGAAAAGCAAAAAACGGTTTAACCCGTGATGAAATAGAAATTATTACTGGGTTGCCGCATACCACAAGTTCGGCTCGTGTTCGCGAATTGTTTCTTAAAGGTTTATTAGAAACACGCATTAATTTTGAAACAGGCAAACCTTATTGTCGGCCTACGCGTAGCGGTAAAAAAGCAGAAGTTTGTTTTGCTGTTAAGTAAGTACACGTCCCAGGTATGACGTTAAACTGCCTTACACCCAACCTCTCGAACTCATGAACTTTGCATGCATGTACGCGTTTCTTTCCGAAGATCCGCGTGAAGTATTTACTTCTGCAAACTCAACTGCTATGCGCTGCAGCGTCATGCTGCCGCCCGTAGGTAACAAAGCACCAACTCAACTTGACTTCAACATCTATGGCAAAAACTCTGAGCGATTCTCTCGCCTCCGCAAAGGAACCTACGTCTACGTACACGGCGCTAAGCTACGCTTCGACCTTGAGAGCAGGACACACTCGCTCCATGGCGGCACTGTTGTACAGGTTAATGACCAGTTCCCGATGCTTAACACCGTCATCCTCGGGGGCCGTTGCGTTAAGGACATTGCTACGGACGATGCCAGGGCGTTTAAAACTACGGAAAGTGGGTTGATGATCTGCAATCAAACCCTGTCTGTAAATACAGGTAGAAATCAGGCGGATCTTTTTAATTTCTATGCCATCAATACAGCAGAGGACAAACTTAATAACGCTGAACTTCTGGTGAACTTTACGAAGAAAGGCGTGGGTCTTACGATCCAGGGCAGGCTAGTCACTGATGCATGGAAAGATACCAATGGTGAAAAGAAGTCACAAACCAAAATTCAATTGGTATCTATGACGTTGGCTCCCAAAGGCAACACCGGTACTCAACCACAAGAGATCAAACCATCAACCACCATCTCATCTGAATCTGCTGCTCCCCTATGGGGCGGGCGTGGAGCAGAAGAGGAATCGGATCCTTGGTCTGTTAATTCGGGTTTGCCTGATCTTCCTGGTCAATACGGCGCAGCACCTGAACTTGAGGAGGCACCTTTCTGATGGAATCACCTACAGATTTTGAAGTCGTAGTACCAATTGGTATTGAGCTTCCACACGATACTTTTTATTTGTTGCACCAGGATGGCAATAGCCAAAACCTGGCAACATTTACAGAAGTATTTGCAGACAACATTGTTCGTCACATTGTTGATTTCTTGCGTGGTTGTGGTCATTACGATGACGTGATCTACAGCTGCATGCGAGAGATTGCTGACGAATACTTTGATTGTCAAGAAAAAAAACAGAAGCTTGAGCCTTTAGATCCCGAAGACCTAGACTCTGGCTCCGTCCTGGGATGACGTTAAAAGCACCATGCCCAACTCTGACCTAACCATGACTGCAACACCGACTGACATGATGACCGATCAGTGGATGGATGAACTTGAATCCGAAACTGCTACTCCCCCTTCTCTGAAGACTCTCAACAAAATGACCGTGAAGAAAACCACTGCACTTGCAACCCGTGGCCTGGAATCTTTCAAGATGTTCCAGTCCAAAGAATTTGTGTCTGGCTACCAGAATCTGGTGACCATTCAACCGCTCAACAAGTCCAAGACCCGTGGCTGGTTTGTGCGTAAGTCCGATCTTGATACCTGCGGCTGGTCTGCAACTGAGGATCAGTTTGCTAAGGGTTCTGTCATCTGGAACTACAAGCAGACCTTTGGTATGGCACCTAACACCTCTATTGAGGAGGGCTTAAACTTTGCCGAGCCTCGCCTGCAGATCCTGCTGCGTTCGCCACTGATGGTGGAAGAAACTGGCGGCATGCGTCAGACGATTGGCACCTTTGATAATCCTGAGGTCAAGGCCCTGTTCGATGACGATAAGGTTGCCTCTGACCTTGCCAACAGCAAGGGTGAGATGTACAAGCGCCGCTACAGCGTGCGTACCAAATACTTGGTGTACATCCTGACCCAGGACAACAAGCGTGCTCACAAGATCCCAATGGTGCTGACCCTTAAGGGTTTGAATGGCACTGACGTTTCCGAGAAGGTACGTTTGTACGAGAAGGAAATGTCCAAGTGTCTGAGCAAGGCACTGGATGCTGAGGTCCCTTTGAATTTCAATGAAAAGTTCTACGCCACTACCGTATTTGCTCCGGTACTTGCCAATGAAATGCGTGGAGCCAACAACGTTGAGATCTGCGCAATCGAATCTTTTGACATCCCTGATTACAGCACTCAGGAAGATGCCATCGAATCGCTGAATCGCATGTCGATTCCTGATGAAGATCGTGAATCTACCTGGAAGTTCCAGGAGCTGTTCAACGATTACATCAACCAGCACGCACGGCAGGACGCTGAGAAGCTGGGTGGTGCTTACGGCATCAAAGATGGCGTTGAGATCCTGCCCGTTTCACGCACCACAGATCCCGTTGATGTGAAGGCACTGCCTGCTCGTGATGAACTTACTGGGGAGGATAGTTCACTCTGATTTAATATTTGGGTTAGTCAGATCTTCTTGTTCAACTGCAACATTGTTAAAGATGAACATATCCTGCACTAACCCACGAATTACACCTTGACGTTGAGTGGCGATCCGCGTAAGCAGGGTCGCCATTTCTTTCAAGGTACTTACCGAATTACATTCATCTATTGATCTTTTAATCTTCTCTTCCCAGAACTTATCCTCCATTGAAGGTTCGATCTGGAATTCACTGAGTGGGACGTACTTAATTTCCATTTGTACACCACTAAACAATTCATTCTAGTTCTACTAAAACACATGAACCCTAAAGAAAAAGCTGCAATTGTTACCGCTGGTACATTCGGTGTAGTAGGTGCTGGCATTCTTGCAGTCGTGGGTAACCCCGTTGCTTGGGGTGCACTAGCCTATGCAACTTATCGGATTGCTAAAACTGCTTATGCCAAAGCCCAAACGCCTAGTAAGCTCAAGGTACAAGAAAACCGGGACACCAACCTCTTCATCTGATTCAACCTCAATTCAATTCAACTCATGTCAACCCAAACAACCCAAAACCTCAACCAGGCGCAGGCGTGCATCTACACGCGGACTAATCTCCGTCGTGCGTTCCAGGATTTTGACGACACTGACATCTCCGGCATATATCTGCGAGATGATCTTTGCCTTGTGGCTCGCCGCGATGGTAGTCAGCAAACTTACAACCGGCAGATGATTGTATCTGCGTTCCAGCAGTACACGCACCGTCTAAAAGATTTCTTTGCATACCTTGGTCCCAACTACAGGGGGCCAAGCATTTGGCACAACAGTGCCTACATTATGTTCAAGGGTTGGCACTATTCCCATGCACTCGGACACATCACACCAAACGCACAGTTACAAACTCACTGGGCAGACAAATTTATACATCTATCAGACCCTGCCAAACTCACCGCCCTCTTGCAGTCGGACCAGACGGATCTTGGACATCTGGTGGCGCCGGACGGGTTGCGGCTTGCGAATCGGCCCGTTGACCTGGAGTCTGAGCTGGAGGACGAAACCTCGGGCCTACAGACAATCAATGCTGAACCTTATTGCTCATGTGGGTCCTTTCAGCGTCAGCTTCTTAATGTTTCAGAGTTTCAGCAGGAGATCCAGGGATTCAAACCCTGGTGCATCCACCTGACTTGGTTCCACAAATACCGTGAGCTGCTGTGCAAACGGACTGAAGCACGCAATGCAAGCCCTGGTGGTACGCCTGATAAGTGCGTGGCCTGGTGGTATGCACCGCCTTCTGATGCCACCAGTGATGGGCGTTTTGTTTTGCTGCACACCAAATCTGGTGCACAGGCACCGCTTACCCACTGGCGTACCTACAAACCTAAGGAGACCTTTAACCAACGGGATGCATGGGATTTGTTTTTCAATATGTTGGAGGCAGGTTACGTACCATTCCCTGGTATTGCACTGCCCCAGCTTCAAGCTGCGGTCAAGAAATCATGACTGATAACACCAGGCAACTTTCTGATCAGCAAGTGAAGAACTACATTGATCGGGCTATAGCTTTGTTTGACAACTGCCAGCCGTACACCACCATGTCCAAAACAACTGAACGTTACGACCTAGAGTTGGATCAAGACACCCATTGGGGTCTTGTAAAACTAGGTGCAGAACTTAGGATGCATGCAGAATCCTACGCAGAAGAAATTCTGAAGGCACATGTTGAACACGAATTGGGTAAACAAACTACAGATCCAAGTGATTGATGAGGAAGACGGTGGCTGCACCATTTCTATTGAATGGGATGACACTGATCCTGACCTAGCTGAATGGACCGGCTGGGGTGAAGAAGGGCAAAAGTCCTTTATCATAGATGCGTTAACTGATGCCCTTGAGTGCTACACCTGAGCTATGGCGTTTCAATCTGTTTGGTACGAAACTGAACTGCCGTCTGAAATCGTAAAAATTCTTGAGGGTGTCCTTGAGGAAAAGTACGACGAAGAACTAATTAAGTCAGTGGTAGGCGAAGGTGGTGGTGGCACCATTAACGAAAAGATCCGTAAGGCAAAAAATGCATGGCTACCTAGCACCCATTGGGTAACAGGGTTTGTGATGCACTTTGTCAATTTGGCTAACCTCCAGAACTTTCGTTATGACCTCAAGGGTTTAGATGGACAGACTGTCCAATACACCGTGTATGACAAAGGCGAGTTTTACAACTGGCATTGTGATCAAGGTGTATCCAGTTACTACAAACCTGAAACCAACAACACCCATGGGTTTTCGGAGGAAGCAATCAAAGATGATTTGATTGTGCACAACGAATTAGTTCGTAAACTTTCGTTTTCTCTTCAGCTTTCTAATGAAGATGAATACAAAGGTGGTGAACTGCAAATCATGGATGAATCAGACAGCATTTATGAAGTGCCAAAGAAAAAAGGATTGTTGGTTTGCTTTGATTCCAGGGCTCGCCATCGCGTCTCAAAAATTACCTCTGGGCGCCGTAAATCCCTAGTGGGCTGGGTGGTCGGACCTCGCTGGCGTTGACAACGCTGGTAGACTGACACTGCTTGCAGGTGAAGCCGTCCTGTGCATGACGTAAAACTGCCCACCACATCACACTTCAACTCATGTTTGAATCTCTTCTGGGAATTGTTCTTCCCGTCCTTAAAGATCTTCTTTGGACAGCAGCCGTAGCGCTGCTGGCCTACACACTCAACAAACTTCAATCCCATTTCAACACCATCTGATCATGACTCAAGTCACTCAAACTAAACTCAGGGAACTTAACGTCCTTCAGTTATACGAGCACTATGGTGCCCTGGAACGCTCTCTTCCTTTGCTTACTCCTGAGTCCCAGGATATGGCACGAGCGGAACTGGAGACTTGCGCCAAGCTACGGTCTGAAAAGATTGATCGTATCCATTACGCGATGGCGTCCCATGAGGATGCAGTGGAACGCGTTAAGCAAGAGATGGAGCTGCTGAACCAGGCCAAGCGGCACCATGAGTCACAGTTGCGTGGTCTTAAAGGATTGCTGAGCTGGCTTAGGCGTGCACTACCTAAGGACGAGAACAAGATCACTGGCCGGAACTACCAGTTTGTCCTGGTCAAGAAGAAAGATTTAACAGTTGAAATATCAACGGATGTAGAGCACTGGCATACAGATGAGCGGATGCAATTCTGTATTGAACAAGAAGTAACCACAACCAAACAAACCGTGGTACGTTCTATGGACGGGACGATTCTTGAAACCAAGATCGAACCCAAAACTAAAACTGAAATTATCCCCAATCTAGATGCCATCCGCAACGCGTACCAAACCGGTCAACCCATCCCCCATGGAGTCAAAGTCACCCAAGAATACAGCATCCGCACCAAACGAATCGTTGGTGAACCCGACGTGGATAAAGGCTTGGTTGCCGTGGAAACACCCGAACATCTGGGAGAAGTTCTATGAGAAGCTGGAGCCACCGGCTGATCTAGAAGATGCTCACATCAAAATGAGTTGTCACAACCATGCCGTTGATGACTGCAACCTGCAACTGCAGATCAATGAGCTGGAGACATCCATGCTCTATGACGGTGATCAGGTCCCCCCGTACCAGGTCAGTAATGCTGAGGATCTTGAATACAAGAAACTAAAGCTGCTGCAAGGTAAGCGTTTTCACCAGAACGCTGCTCGTGCTTATTGGTATTACATGGTACGGGCTGATAAATAACAACTCATACAATGAATAAATAAGTAAGGGGAACCATGATTGACGGCAACGTATCCAAGCTATTGGCTGGGTTTACGCATGATGGCACTCCCCTTGCCGCCATTGTTGGGAGCAAGCAAGAATGGGGCGTCACAATCTTGTGCGCCTCAATGCTTGCAAATGAAAACCTTGCATCCCAGATGACAGCAGAAGAAATAGTTGATGCTGCTATTAACTATTACAATGTGATTCAAGAGCGGTTGGGTTATTACCAGCAGCAACAAGCTCATTCCCTTGAACGTTTAATTAACAACCAATGATTCTGCGGGAAGATTGCTACGCACCCCTAACGGTTAAAGCAGGATCACTTTTTAAATACTTACAAATGCTTGCTCGATCCCCTCAGGATTGGAACCAGCATTTTGGTTTTGATTGCATTGAAGTAGATCCCAACTGGATTGAAAAGGAAGATGCTTTGTTCCAGGTCAACCGTATCCACCCCATCAAACAGCTGGGCTTACTGCGCATAGCACCGTATTCTTTTTATGACTGGCACGTTGATGTGTTTCGGCAGTCTTGCATCAACATGCTGATCAACATGGAACACAACAGCCATACGTTGTTTGGCTACCAAATGGATGATCACAATAAAGATGTACTAGAGCTGCGTTACCAACCACGGACTTTTTATTTATTTAACAATCAGATTGAGCATTGCGTGGCCAATCTTGATGGGCCGCGCTATATGTTTTCACTTTACTTTGAGACAGAAACCCCATTTACGTTTGTCAAAGAAGATCTGAAAGACGCAGGTTTAATTTGATTTTGCTGCTAATCTGTATGGGTCTTTACCTGAATCAATGGAACCTATTGTTGTGCCAAAGTTAACTGTGTCTTTTGCGGTTGATTTGGAAGTGGATTACGATCCGTTTGTTGGCAAAACACCAACTCAAATTGCAGCTGCACTCCAGGATGAACTGGATGAGCTACTCTTTGAAACCAGCCCTGATGTGGTTGGTGTTTGCACTTCCGTTACTTCCATTGCACACAATGAATAACCTGATTGGCTGGGACATTAAAGAACAAGAGCGGCGTGTGGAATTCATGGAGCACATGTACGCATGCTCTGGACGCCAAGATCCAAACCATCCCCTGTGCTGCAGGTACACCGGACTGTGGCAAGAGTTTTGCCTTAAGGAAGCTGGTTATGCCATGCGTGATCGGTGGTTTGAGATGAAGGAAGCTGTCCGCCGCTTTGAAGCAGGAGAGCTAGAGCCCACCTTTATCACTGAAGGTTTACAATAAACACCAAACTTTTGGAAAGCGGCCCACACTAAGTGGGTCGCCTTTTTATTTATGGACACCACCCAAGAACCTGTGGATGCTGTTAAATCCTGGCAAGACTGGTATCGTAAGCACCAGCAAGTTGCTTCAATGGATGAGCCTATGGCTACTAAAGACAGCAGGGAACAATTGCATGACACCGCCAATGCAGTTCAAAATCTGACTGCAGCCGTAGAGGAAGAAGCCATTAAAAAAGCAACCATGTGTTTTGCTGACACCATTGCTGAGTATGGGTGTGAACTGTCTGGTAAGCAGCTGTACGCCTGTTTCTATTCTGCTGCTATGGAAAACCTGGACTATGCAGATAAGGAATATAGGAAAGCAAAACAGCTAGTGGACAGTCTGCGTTGCACCCCATGAAGACTGCCTATCCCACCTGGATCTGTGATGAGTGTGGAGTGCGTTGGGGTCATTGGTACCAGCCCGAGGCTGTAGCCCCCAAGCTACACTGCGCTACCTATCACTACGGTGAGTGCGACCTTTGTGGTTGCAAGGATACGCCCGTAACCGAACCAAGAGATTACGGGCATCTCATCAAAGGATGGAAGCAGGTCAGCTCACCCGTACCTTGACAGCAGAATCAGTACGGTACAACTGACCCACTACAACACCACTGGCTTGTGCTGCCGTGTCATCTAAAGCGTTGATCAAAGTTCCGATAAACAAACCGCTGGTTGTAGTAAAGTTACCAGATACCGTAACTGCACCAGTAAAAGTTGCGCCGCTCAGAGAAGCTTTACCGGAAAGCGAAGTATCAACTTGAGCCTTGGTATAAACGTTGCCAGATAAAGTGTTAAGGTTGCCAGAGATTGTTGTAACACTACCCGAAAGAGAAACAACCTGACCGGATAACGTTGCTACATTACCAGAGATCTGGCCGGCATTGCCGGACACGCTGGCAACTTGATCGGCACGCTCTTGAATTTCTGCACGCAGAGTGCGTCCAACGCGATCTAGGTCGCCTGGTTTATAGCCTTGATTGATAAACGATACCAGATCACCGTTAATAGGATTAGCCACTTCTTTTTTCTTTGTGTTTTTTTATTCTAATTCATGAAATTATTTTGTACTAAACTGGTCGTATTGAACAAACGTCATGTATACCCCCGGTCCTGGTCAGCCCCAGCAAGCTCAAACCCCTCCCCCTCAAACTGTTCCTCAGCCACAGGACAAGCCCAAAGCCCCTGGTAAATCAAAAAATGGTGATGTTGGCGCCTTCATTCAACAGTGCATCTCTCTCAGCTCCTACCTCAAGGAACTTGAGACACAATCCCATCTTATTCACCTGAACTACGAGGGGTCTAACTTCCTCGGGGTGCATGCATTCCTTAAAGATCAATACAAAGCTCATCTCAAACAGTTCGATACGTTGGCGGAATTCATCCGGTCGATGGACTATCTGATGCCAATGTGCACCAAGGGCCTGGGGGATGCCAGCCCCGGAATCCAGCACGTTACCAGCTACAAAGGAACGGATCAGCTCGCTGTGTACTACAAGAACCTGGAAGAGCTGGGCATGAAGACCAAAAAACTGGAGCCCATTGCTGCCAAGGTGGGTGCCATTGATATCCAGAACTACATGGCAGATCTGTGCGGCCAGGCCTTTAAGGCTGCTTGGTTTATCAAAGCAACTCTTCGTAATGGATGAGGCGGTGGCAGTTGCAGCAGAGCGGGATGCACTTTTCAATCTCCTGCTCTACTCTGCTCCAGCCGTAACCATGATTCACCATGTCGGATACGTTCCGATCTTTATCACCAATGTGGTGAAACTCTAACAAACGGTGATCATCCAACCCACACTTTTGGCATTGCAAAAGCTTCTTGTACTCCAGAAGCTTTTGTCGATTCTTATCGATACGTTTTTTGGCATTAGCCCAAGCCACGTATAGTTTTTGTGCATGCGTAAATATAATTTATCAGAATTCTTGATAAATGCAATTTATTGAGATTCTCGATAATCGGAGATGCAGGATTTGAACCTGCGGCCCTCTGCTCCCAAAGCAGATGCGCTACCAAACTGCGCTAATCCCCGAATATAGGGCCTCCTTCTAGGCTATCTGCCTAGCGAGTACCCCTGCTGCCCGATCAAAAGAGAGCGGGAACCTGGTTATTCTACTTGCTCAGTTGGAGTTTTCCAATTGCTCAGTTGGAGTTTTCCAATTGCTCAGTTGGAGTTTTCCAAAAGTAATCATCCTGTTCTCCAAGGCGACCCCACTTGGGTGCTTGTTCTACATCAAAGTAACGAGTAGATACCTTGAAATCTGGTGTCTTTAAGTCGTGATTGGTCAGTGATGGATCGCACATGCGACAACGGTTATTGGGATAAGCACCAATTTGACCGTTGTCCAGCTCCACGATGTTATGGGATTTGTGTTCATCTGGAAACTCGGCAAAGTAAAAATCTGGTTCGTTTCTATGTGGATGATAGTTGTCAATTGTAAATAAATATGTGCCGCCCATTACACCAGCACTGCGTGTCATGACTTCAAAACGCATGTTGAAGATCAAGTTTTTTTCAATAACTGTAAGGCCATGATCAAATCCATTCCAGAACTGCAGATCGGTTAGCTTTAGATCTGGAGTTGGTGCCACGGGTTTGTCCGGATGGTCAGGATTCCAAGACAAAAACGCACTAATAGGCAGCTTGTCATACAACGCTCCATACTCAGTTAAATATGTCTCGAAATATAACGCTCTGCCGGTAAGTGATTTACAAGTTACCCAATAGCCTGGGGTGTATTCACCGTGGCCATCGCGCAAGTCACGCAAGTATTCACGGCGAACCCAGACCTTAACTGGTGGTACGTTGGCAACAAGTGTTGTCACAAAAAATCCCGGCTGCTCATACCGGGATTATAGCTTCCTTCCTGCCCTTGTTTTGGGTTAGCCTTTCGGTTTCGCCAGGAGCATGGACATTTTGAGCGGGTTAACTATACTTTATTTTTTCTTTGCAGCAGCTTCTTTCTTCTTTGCAATCATTTCTTTAAATTTGTCGCGAGCAGCAGCTTGCTTGTTAGTGGCACCACTTTTGCCTTTGGTTGCAGGAGCTGGTTTGCCCTTGGGGGGAATAGCTTTTTTCTTTTCCATAAAAAGATTTATTCTTTAGTAATTATAGTTTATTTATTTGCTTTGTAACGCTTAGCTGCACGTGCTGCTTTACCAGCTTTTTTGGCAGCATCCGTATTAGAAACAAACTGTTTACCTTCTCGACTAGCGGCACGTTTCTTTTGATCTGTCTCCGCACGTTCTTTTTTTGACAGTGAAGCCCAGGCGCTCTCTGGTAGGTAACGCTTGGTATATCCCTTCTGTATAGCCTTGTCTGCCATTACTTGGAGTCCTTGTATTTCTTGGCAGCAGCTTTAGCCTTACTACGCTTTTCATATTCATCCTTTGTCATCCACTTTTCTTTCCCCCACTTCTCTAAATTTTTTTGTTTCTCACCCTTGCCACCTTTATATCCACCACCTGCTTTCTCATACTGTTGAGCAACAAGTTGAGCCTTACGCGCAGACCACTGCCCAGGTTTGCCACCTTTAGATCCAGCCATCACGCGATCTTTAATACTTTCGCGTAAACCTGGCTTGGTGTACTTACTGTCGTCCTGAGCCATCCGGATTGTTTTTCTTTTCTTCTAATATTTTAGCCCACTTACATGGACGAGCAGACTTGGCCCAATCCTTGGGAGGATTAGGAATCATCCGCTCTAGTTGCCAAAAGTATTCTTCTAGCCGTTCTTGTTCAGTCGGGCCTCTATACTTCTTTCCGGACTGCTTGTCCACCGAAACGTTCCATGATTTCGTCTATGTGCTCCAGGGATTCGAGCCTGGTTAGCACCTCGGCAATCATGTTAATCGTAATCGGGTGTTCGGCTCGTGCAGCAAAAGCCAGTGCGTCACGCAACGCTTCCGTCGCTTGCTTCACTGACTCCTTCACTTGGTTCGAGAGGGCCATTTCCGATTCCTTGGGTTCTCTCAGTATAGGTACGATTATCAGCATGGAGTTTAGAGATTTTTAAACTGTGGAGAAGCTGATTGTGGTTATTGAGAAACTCATAACCATTGCTCAGCGCATTTTCATATTCTTGCAAGGCCATAACTAAATCAAATGCCGGTTAACTCAATCTTACTGGTTGGAAAGTCCGAACAGATCACATCTGCATAATCTGAGCAGATTGAATAAATGTTTTTGCTCTTCCATTCTTTTACCTTCTCTGCAGTAGGCGGCTCCAGGTCAACCAGGATGCAGTCGGGGCCTGCTGGACAGTGGGGATACGTCCAGATTTTGCCCTTACTGGTGAGGGTATAGGTATCAGTGTGATGCCAGAAACAGTGGTGCTGATCCTTAAGCAGATATAACGCTGCCAAATTCTTACAGTGGAAGATTAAAAAATCACTCCTCTCCTTAATCCAGTGCAGATCAATGAAGTGCTCTGGCTTGTCGTGACCCAGGTAGAAGCAACCTTCGACAAAGCGAACGTCAACTTCTACCTCGTACAACTCATTGATGGCAGCATCAATATAGTCTGGGGTGTTCTCTAGTTCAGGCTTCTGCCCGCGCAGATTACCCCGGTGGGAGATTGCACTTAAGAACATTACTACGCAAACTCTTTCAGGAATACATCAAGGTCTTCCGGTGTACCAAGCCCGTGCATGGCCCGAACTGGGACTGCGGAAATTTTTTTGCCTTCCTTGATCGCATAATTATATGCAGGACAAATGTAAAACTCACCAAGCGTACGGTCATCCGCCGTAATCATTTGGTCTACATACTTAACGAAGTCGCTGCCCTTGCGCCACCAGTACACACCGCAGGTGGCATCGTGGCTGATGGGTTTCTTCTCGGCTACTTCAACAATGTCCGTAGAGCCAGGGGCACGCTTGACGTAGCTCCACTTCGGGTGGGTGCTGTAGAACGTGAAGATCGCACCATCGGCATCGGTGTTCTCCAGCTGATACAGGCTATGGATTAGATCCCACTCCAAATACTGGTCGCTGTTTAGGATCAGTAGGGGCTTGTCATTATCAATGGCTTCACGTGCCAAGAGTGCTGTACAGGCTGCACCTTCAGTTACACCGTCAACTGGAACGATGTTTGGACTTGGAGTGATCAAGCCCAGAAGGCTGGGAAGGCTGTACTTTTCAATGTGTTCTTGTTGGGCAATAAACGTGTAGTTGCCTTTGATGCCAACATTTTCGACCACCCACTGAATCATGGGTTTGCCACGCACATCAATCAATGGCTTGGGAAATGTGTAGCCTGCTGCTGCAAACCGGGAGCCACGACCGGCCATTGGGATCAAGATATTGAGATCATTCATGTGCGGTTTAGCGCGAAACTTTATTTCTTCATTGAGAATACTAAGACCTTTGTGAATCTTTTCTGAGGTCAGATCCAGGCGATTCTTGACACAGATCACATGAGCGCCAGAGTCCAGGGCAGCTTGTTGGCCGACGTGTGAATCCTCGAAGACTACGGTGTTGGATGGGGTGGCATTGCAATGGATCATGCACTGCCAGTACAAATCTGGGGCTGGTTTCTTGCGTTTGACTTCATCGGCGCTGACGAAGTAATCAATAAAAGGAAATAGGTGTAAAGAGTACAGGGCGTTTTGAACTGACGGGCGGATGCAGTTGGATGCCACTGCGGTCTTAATGCCTGCACTTTTGATCTCGATCAGGAGTTCAATTAACTCTGGATCAATTTGAAACTCATTGAAATAATCGGTGGTGATCTTTTGTTTTAGCTCCCAGATGCGCCTGTGTTCCTCGATGGGAAGTCCTTTGTCCCTGCTCAACATCTCCAGCTTGACGTTGGTGGAGAGACCGTCGTATCGGTTGAGATGTTCTTCGCGAGTAATAATGTATTTCGGATCAACGTCCGCAATCGCTTCGTTGAGTGCGTGGTAGTGAATCTCCTTGCTATCGATAAGGACACCATCCAGATCGAAGCAAATGAGCTTATTCATGAGTGTTTACCGTCCAGTTTTTCGAAAGCTGCTTG
>Ga0194130_10004410_pt1 | contig 17916 bp, 12 predicted proteins | sample TA2KigsurfametaG_FD_160084 | JGI IMG/M metagenome (GOLD analysis project Ga0194130, IMG submission 160084) | Freshwater microbial communities from Lake Tanganyika, Tanzania - TA2015050 Kigoma 12 surface | ecosystem: Environmental > Aquatic > Freshwater > Lake | place: Tanzania: Lake Tanganyika... | reverse complement strand
AGCAGGTGGCTCGCTGGCGGCAGGCCGCCCAGGATGCCAATGCCCAGCCGCTGCTGACGATGGCCGACCAGAAGGACCTCCAGAAGCGCCACCAGGAGGACCAGCGGGAGATCAAGCGGCTGCAGCAGGAGTTGCGCCGCAAGGACAAGGCCCTGGCGGAGGCGGCGGCACTGCTGATCGCCTCAAAAAAGATCCAGGCCTACTGGGGCGAGGACGAGGGGGATTGACCGCGGCCGAGGATCGCCGAAAGGCACTGGAGATCCTCGATGCCGCCATGGCGGCCGGTGCACGGGCCCAGGAGGTGGCCGCACTGCTGGGCGTGGGCCTCACCACGTTGCAACGCTGGCGACGGCAGTTCGCGGGTGATGGGGACGGCCTGGATCGCCGCAAAGGTTGCCAGCGCCTGGTATCTCACCGCCTGACTGACGAGGAGCGCCAGCGGATCCTGCTCACCTGCAACGAGCCCGAGTTCGCGGCCCTGCCGCCGGGGCAGATCGTGCCGATCCTGGCCGACCGAGGGCTGTATATCGGCTCGGAGCGCAGCTTCTACCGGGTACTCCATGCCCATGGCCAGGCTCATCGCCGTGGCCGTGCACGGCCGCCCCAGGAGCCCCGCCCGGTGCCACGGCTGGAAGCCAGAGGGCCGAACGAGGTGTGGAGCTGGGACATCACCTACCTGCCCACCACTGTCCGTGGCGTCTGGCTGTACCTCTATCTGGTGATCGATGTCTGGAGCCGCAAGGTGGTGGCCTGGGACGTGGCCGAGCGGGAAGACGCCCAGATCGCCGCCGATCTCGTCAGCCGCGCCTGCCTGCGGGAGCGGATCAGCAAAGGACGCAGGCAGCCGTTGATCCTGCATGCCGACAACGGCAACGCCATGCGTGCTGCCACGCTCGAAAGCCGGCTGGAGGAGCTGGGGGTACTCAGATCCTTCTCCAGGCCACGGGTGTCCAACGACAATCCCTACTCGGAATCCCTGTTCCGCACGGCCAAATACCGGCCTGACTATCCAAGGCGATCATTCGCCAGCAAGGAGGAAGCCTGTCGGTGGGTGGCGTTATTTGTGGATTGGTACAACGACCGGCACCGCCACAGCTGGATCAAGTTCGTGACGCCTCAGCAGCGCCACAGCGGTCAGGCCATCGCGATCTGTCGGCACCGGGCTGCCGTCTACGAACAGGCGCGCCAGCGAAATCCACACCGGTGGTCAAGATCAACGCGTTACTGGCGTCAACCCGAGGTGGTCTGGATCAATCCGCCACCCTCAGAAAACGACATCACTCCAGCTACGTTGGTGATGGCCGCCTGAGTGGCGACAGGGGCGTCATCTTTCCTGACAGTCACCGGATGGGCAGGCACAGACAGCTGTGCTCATCGATCACATTCAAGAACTTCAACCGCCGAGCATCGGCAGTGGCATCGAACTGGAAGTCCATGGCCCAGACCTGATGGGGATGTTCGGCCTGGTGACGGCGGATAGAACAATCGGCAGGTCGAGCACGTTTCTGCATTCTGGGAGCGGGCCGCTGGAGGCCCTTCTCCCGCCAGAGCCAGTGAACACGCTTGTGCTTCACCAGCCAGCCTTCCCGCCTGAGCAAACGATACGCCATCTGCCGACACCTGGGATGTGCTCAGAGGCGATCTCCCTGAGACGCCTCCGCAGCTTGGCCACCTCGATGTCGACAACCTTGATGGCGTGTCGCTGGGTGCTGCGGTGTTGACCCACGACCCTGCAGGAGGACCGTTCTGAAACACGGAACATGGCGAGCAGGCCTCTACAGCTCTGCGACGTCGTTACGGGCTTAAAAGTTTCCCCCGCGAGCTCCTTGAACATCGCCTTCTCCAGCTCGGCCTCCGCCAAAAGCTTCTTGAGGCGGGCGTTCTCGCTCTCCAGTTGGGTCAGCCGTTTGGCTTCCTCTGCCTGCATTCCGCCGTACTGCTGCTTCCAGCGGTGGTAGGTGGGCTGAGTGACCTCGATGGCGCGACAGACATCGACAACGGTTTTGCCTTGGGCAATAAGCTGCTCAGCGATTTTGAGCTTGCGGATGATCTGCTCGGCTGTGTGGTGGAGTCATTTCATGGTGAAATCTCCGGCCCAGTCTGGCCGGATGAGGACTCTTATTCACCGTGGACATTCTGCTGGGGGCCACGTTAATACGAAAAGGATTGAATAAGGATTCAGAGCATTAAACAGATTGCATTAATGCGGGAGGGCAAAAAAACAGGTATAGATGGGGGAACAAGTAATAGTATTGCAAATGTTAAGGCGCGAGAACGGGAAAAGATACAATCGATGATATATGTAGAGAATAAACTAAGGATTTAATGAAAAAGTGTGATAAAAAAGCTATGGAGCAAGAAAAGAATAGGTTACAAAACACTTGAGAAATGTATTGCATACATAGCAAAGGAAAGAAATCGAGGTTGGGTAAGCTAATTATAGAACTAGTAGAAAAGACTGAATTTACCTGATTCATAGACAAAAGACAGGAGGTCTCTATGTGCACCAGGCTGCAAAGGCGTGCCCCTGTGAAAACCAGAAGTGTCTTCAATGATAATAGTACCAGCTTTACCCACATGTTGTTTTATGGAGTGCTCTCCATATAATAGGGATATATCAGCCTCATTAATCCTTAAAGAGGGTGAAAGGCACTTAATAAGGGCAGTGGGATTTTGGTAAGGGTGATTCGAACCTGAAACATAAGCATGTGGCCCGCAAGAAGAATTAACGTCACTGAGATAGATAAAGACTTTTAGGAAGCGGAAAGCGTCAAGATCAATATGGAATAATTGGGCATTTGAACTAAGTTCATTATGGTTAAGATTTGGGCGACCAACTGAGAGCCAACCGCGAGAACGGAAGGTTATGGTTTTTGACCTGAGGTAAGTATATATAATTGCAAGTAAAGAAGGATCATGTGCGATAGATAGTACAAGAGGATGATCCATTAAGGATTTTGAGTAAAAATATCTAGAGAACGTAGAGCTAAATGCGTCTACACGAGAGATACTATGGTTGTCTGGAATTTTTTGAAAGGGTAGCTCTGGTATGAGAGGGACATTATTAAGAAGGGAAGATATATCCGATAAGATATTGAGAGGGAGAGTATTCTTAAAGATATAGAAACCGTTATGATTGAGTGAATGGACAGCGGCAAGGTATTCGCTAGAAAAAAGTCCTTTAGCGCTGAAGCTTGTCTGGGTGATAATATAGGGCTGGTATGCTAACCATGCAGAGGTAAGGCTCTTGTTTGATGAGAGCCAGATATTCTTAAGGAGGGGGCTCAAAAGAGACCGGTTATATTGCTCTTGGTGCAATAGACAAAGAATAGAGGATACTAGGTTTGGACAGGCTTGATTAGGATATAACTTTGCAAAAAAACGTATAAAATGGATAAGATTAAGACGCTCAGACATAGTATGCAAGAGAGAATGAGTTAAATCGATTATAATGGGAATGATCCAAGAACGGTAACGTCGTAATACTGAGGATGAGAAGCGCTAACCTTATCTAAGAATGCCATGATACTAGAAGGTGAGGAATCTTGAAGTGCCGGTAGATGTGGTCGGAATTTGATATGGCTGTAGCTATACCCTATTGGAACAGGAACGGATCCTTTTTGTATTAGGTCGCAGGGTCGGTAGTAAGAGTGGTTAGAGAGAGTGTGAGAACCCGGGTCGAGAGAGTAAGTACCAGAAATAATGGAGGTATCAAATCGACTTGTTGGGACTGCCTTGAATCCGATATCAAGGAAATGATTTCCCTGGAAACGAACTGAGTCTTCGGACAATGTGTTATTCAGATTGAAAGCAAGCTTGAGTCGATACAAATCACTGAGCATAGTGCTCAACAACTGCTCGGTAGGCACTACGGAAGAAAGATCTGAAGGAGAGAAGTGCTGATAGAAATAATCACGAGTTTGAAGGTAATGGGTAGATGCATGACGCTGATTGTGTAGATACATTGAAAGCATTGAAGAGTCTGGATATATCTTTCTGAACCGCGAGAAAATAGTTTGGATTGAACTTGAAAAAGAATTATTAAACTCTGCTGCAAAGCTAATAACAGGTTTATGGCAGGTGAAAATTCTAGTATTAAAATTAATAAAAGGATAAGAGATAGTCATGAACTTATAGTTAGCGTAGGTGGTTCTGATAACAAGTGGGACTTTATCGAATGTGTATATTATGAGCCTAGTTCGCGATGCAATAATGAGCTTTTCGAAGAGATTAAGAGATAATATTAGATCATTAAGACCATTAAAGATTATGAGATGCAGTTCGTAGGGCTTAAGATTGAGGGATTCGAACAAATGAAGAGCGTCAGGATCCGAAGACCATAATAAATATTCTTGACCAGCAACAGAGGCAATAAAGTCTTTAAATAGTTGTGGTGTGGATGAAAAGTCAAAATATTGTGTTGGGAACGGATGCTTTTCGTATAATAGTTCTGCAAGAGAATGCATAGGTATCTGCCGCGAAGAAAATATATTGAGAACAACGTTAAGCATGATTTTTATGGTACAATAAGGATAAGACCCTGACCTGTGGGTAGGTTAAGCGGCAAAGGATAATTATGTTGAGTGCAAAATTGATCTATTGCTAAGCGTTGCCGCGAATGGCCATTAAATGAGTAGTCGTCAAGCAAAATAAGTCCTGAAGAAATTCTAGGGCGAAAATAAGCAAGTGCATGACGCTCAGGTACGTCATGATTCATATCTATATGAAGAAAGCTCGGGCTTTGCATAGATGGGGACACCTGGAAGAGAGCTTTTGGGACAGGCTCGGCAATAATAGTGAGGTTAGGTATCATTGAGAATCTGTCAACGATAACGTCTAAGGTTGCCCCATTATAAGTAGCTGTTTTATAATTTGAATTGTCAGAAGGCTCTATAAGATCTGGGTCAACACCACTAAAGGTGTCAATGAGCAAAAATTCACCAGAGAAGAAGTGATGAGATAAATAAGTCAGATTGGAAGCAAGTTGACAGTTAAAATAGTTCCATGCTAGTAACAGTGTATGACCTTCACCAACGCCACATTCGAGATATTTAAAAGGTTTTCTATTGATTAGGCTAAAATAGACAGACTGTTGAATAAGCTGGAGTGACAGATAAAGGCGCCATTCATGGTATAGAGAATGTTTTACTTGAGATCTGGTGAGAGATAATGCTTGCTGAAAACACTGATCATGTGAGCCACCAAAATAATGAGATGTTACGAGGCCATCCGCAGCAAAACTGAGTGCCTTATCAGAATGGAAAGTACCATCGGGAAGTGAAAGATTTATCATGGGGAAGATAGTTGAAGAGATTACGAGCTGCCAGTATGACAGGAAAGATTCACAGTTAGCACAGAAAGGTGCGTATGAGGATTAACCTAATAGAGGCAGGAACAGCAATGGTACTAAGGGATAAGTAGGTGGTGATCAACTTGGCGATCTCATGAGTTGGGATTGAGCAACAAGTTCAAGATATGGTGAGACAAGGCCCAGGAAACTTCCAGCATATCTGTGTTTAGGGGTAAAATATTTAAAAGGCAATGAGGCGCATTGTCGCATGTAGGCATAGTAGTAATAACTTGACGTGACGTCCGGCTTGCAAAATAACTTTCTAGAAGGCAATGAAGCTAATATGTAGCAAATAGTATCTTCAATTTGACTGTATGTTTTTATACGATTAATGTGGCTGAGTGAATCGTAGAAACAACGGCCAAAGACATAAACAGGTAGTCCCATATAGGCAGCTTCATATCCAATCGAGGAGCCATATGTAAAGACAGCGGAGGATTTCTTGATAAGCTCATAGGAATCAATAGAACTGTCTGCTGGAATAAGAGTTACATTGGGAGGTATAACCAAACGATGGATACGCTGCTGATCCATTAAGGCCTTATTAAGATTGTTTGGATGAACACGGATAATGAGGTGAACGTCACTATAGGTACTAATAATTGTGAGTAAGGCTTGAAGCACAGAATACTCGTCAGGCCATACGCTACGTGGATATATTGAAGTTGGTAGTGAGGACCACTCGTCGAATGAAACAGTAAAATAGGATATTATTACTTTATATTTGGGGTCTAGAATCGAGTCGATCAAGCCAGAGACTGTATGAAGACCAAAGTTGACTGATTGCGTGTCTTGCTTATTGATCTTATTGATAATCCATGTCTCGGCCAGAGAAATTTGAGAAGATGACAAAGAAGTAAATGTGGTTTCAAGGTACTGATAGCCACGAACCCAGGAATGGTAGTCGTGAGGCATGTGGTCAAGAAGCTGATATTCGGTTACTTTTGAACCACGTTCATGATAATAGACCTTGAGACCATGAAATAGAAAGTACTGTCGGGCTGCCCAAGCTGCAGGATACCTGCCGTTGAAGACAACAAGAGCAGAAACGTCATGATGTATAGCGTAGTACTCGAAAGTATCAATTACATGTTGAGCGGTGATAAAACTCTCTTGAGCAAGTGATTTAGCCTCAAGCAAGGATGGTGTAGCAGTACGGAGTTGATCAATTACATAAGACTTAATGCAGGGGCCGATAATAATATCATGATATTCAATCGAGTCTAGATCTTCAATATCAAGTATGCTATTAATGTAGTTAATGGACTGAGTGTGTGGGGGTAGCTCTCGACAACTTGTTAGAAAGTGGTAATTAGGGTAAGAAGAAAATATATTATGGATAGAATGTCTATAGATATTGGTATCTGGATGGGTACAAGTTTTTACTGATAGTGTTTCAGTTAAGTCTATATGGTATACAGATATGGATCTTTTGAGTAAGGATAAAATAATCTCAAAGTCTGTTTCCAGATGTGGGGTTGCATGCCAATATGTAAAAACAAGAATTGCACTATGGCGGACACTAAGATTATCGAGAGTCTGGTCGCAATTATGCGATAATAAAAAGCTCATGGTTAAACAGAATAGAGATGATAGCAGTCATCAATATGGTGCCAACGAAGGTCAAGATTATAGAAGTAATCACTAAGGGTGTACGATATTTCTGTAGTCGGAAGTAAGGAAGGGCGGCCAAAAAACAAATGCAGATCTGACCGAAGACGATATATCCTATCAGAAGAGTGGTACTTGCCAGTAAGCTTGACCCAAGTAAGCAAGGTAGTCATATCAGAACAAAAAGTTTGATTAGATGAAAGCTGGGATGATAAATATTGAAGGTGCTCGCGCGGATCAGTCAAGTCACACTGATACTGATAAACAGTTGCAAATGGTATTAGTGAAGCAAGGCATCCATTGGCTGTGATACTAGAAAGCGAACTTGTCGACAACTCAGACGAGATCGTGCTCCCAAAGGAAATGGGAATAAAGCTTTGACCAGTCGATGTAATATCACGGAGAAACTGTGAAAACTCCTCATTAGTACGCAATTGAACAATGGGGATATTGTATTTTTCCGAAAGCACATTGAGATAGTTAGCAACCAAAGACTTTTCATTATAAAACTCGACTTCAGGATGATGTCTAATTGCAATAGGCATGCTGTAGTGAGAAAGTTGACTAAAAAGGGATTCAATCCACTCATGCTTGGACTTGAAGTGGGTATCAAGGAAAAGGTCTTGGTGGCAGACTTCTCCTAAAATTGGCATCATAAGAATGTAGATGATATCACCTCTATTACTAAGAGACTTAAGGTAAAGATCACTAAGTAGTTGACAAGAAGAATTGCGATGAGCTTCAACGCCTTCCATTGAGTTCCTATGGGTATTAATATAATGTAGAAGGTCCGAACGTAACGGTAAACTTGGGGTTTGATCAGAAGAAAGAGCCTTAAATATACGTATCTTTTCAGCAGAACTTGAATGGTCTGTGATCTTACCGTCGTTTCTGATGAGCCAACTTCGATTAAATCCGCCGTTAACCAACAACACAGGTATGCTATGAATACGAGCTGCAAGGTACAGGCTTACATAGTAGTCGTAATTGCCATGAGATAGCGTAACGATGTCGGGCAGAGTTTCGCTAATGAGCTGTACATAGTAGTTAAAGAGTGCATAGGCGTATTTTTTTCTCGTATTGTAGACGCGAGTGAAATAATCATCCGATTGCGAAAGATAGAGCTTTATGGTTGAAACAGATGGCGACAATCCACGATATAAAGAGTCACGTGCAGAGTTATGGAGCAGATTTAATTCGGAATCGTCTAAGGGATAATTAGGTAAGCTATTAACTTCAGATACCGGTGATGCTAAGTAGGAATCGAATGAGTGAAGGTAGTTTGGTATTAAAATGGATTCTGATGACCGTAAAGGAGGCGCTAATGAGTGTATGAAGTTAGCATAGTCAGGATGAGTGCCTAAAAAATTTGAACCAATGATGGAAAAGAGTTCTAGGTCAGAAAGGGCTTGTGAGTAGATTTTCGCTGTTTCTACAATAGTGCGAAATATGTGGCTTCCTTGGGGATGGAAATGCTGTAGTATCTTCACTAGTTGTCCAAGAACTGTTGTGCAAAAAGTTCGAGATTCACAAGTTGCCAGATAAAGAAGCTGTTATTATGCTTGATAGCTAGATTGCCGTTAAGTGCGTCAATAACAACATCAGGAGAAACCCAGCCACGATCGAAAAAACGAGCATTACAAACAGTTGATGTTACAAGTCTCTTTAAGTCGTTGGTTAACCATTGAGTTTGAGGAGTCTGAATAGAGGCTTTTAAAGAGAATGCGTGCTGGTAGTTGCAAGTATATTGGGCGAGAATTTGGCGTATTGGTAGCTTACCAAATTCAGAATTCATAAGTGCGGCGTCAGGGAGAGTCAGAGAGTATTCTAGGATTGATTTTCTGAGAAAAGGAACACGAAGCTCAACTGAGTGCTGCATAGAAGAGTGGTCATTAAAACGTAAAGCTCTAGGTACTTTCTCAAGGAAAAGGTCGTTAAGAGCTTGATTGCGAGCCAGGGAGAATCCATCTATATTCAGGGGTTTATATTGCAATGAATCTGGGGAAGGCATGTCACGTGAAAGGACATTAGGAAGAATCCCTATGGTGCCATCATGATGAGATTTTTGTGCTATTAAATCTGCGCTTAGATATTTATTATAGCCGAGGAACATTTCATCCAAACCATTAGCATCCATAGACACGCGTATGCCTTGCTCACGCAAGGAGGAATAAAGAGCGGAATATGCAACAACAAATATACCGCCAAAAGGCTGTGTTTGATGTCTTACAACATCTTTTAAGTGCTCTAGGATGGTTCTTTGATCTATGGTTATTCTGCAATATTGAAAACCTAGGCAAAATGAATCAATGTATGCTGCGTCGAGACTGCTTGGGAAATTAACATTGAATGCAGGCAGTTTGTTGCTTTTGGTGTTAAGATAGTAATATAGAAGGCTTGAATCCACGCCGCCGGAGACGTTCGCACCCGTAGGAACATCAGCGACAGAAGCACTGATCGCACAATCTCGAAGCAATTCGGAAAGTTCTGTCAGTATAGATTCAGGAGAGTGTGTTGAAGATCTTGTGGGTGACAAAGAAGTAGGATCATAGAAAGAATAGGAACCCAAGAATCGTGAGCTATCTAAGGAGTAGGTATTTACAGATGCTGGTCGAACCGATAAAATTGACTGAATAAATGTATAGTCTGTATGATCGTACAGACCGTAGTGAAGGTAATGACTAATGATCTCTCGATTCGCACGAACGTGTGGTAGATGGGGAAGGATTGCTCTAATTTCACTAGAGAATATAAGAAATCCTCCAGAAGAATAGAAGAAAAGGGGTTTAATTCCAAACATATCCCGAGCAGTAGTGACTGTTCTCTTCCACCTGTCAAGTATCACTAAAGAGAACATTCCATCGAGCTGATCGAGACAGCGCGGCCCTAGCTCACTCCAGAGCTCTGCAACAACTTCAGTATCTGAACGGGTTTTAAATGTAAAGGATGACAAATACTGTCGAGCCAACGCACGATAATTGTAGATCTCACCGTTAAATACGATGGTATATCTCTGGCAGAGAGTAGTAAAAGGTTGGTTTGAATTATGATCATGGTCAACTACCTCCAAACGAGTATGGCCCAAGAAGAGCCGTTCATAGTTAAGGAAGTTTGAGCTGTCTGGCCCACGATGACTTAGCAGGTCTAGTGAAGATTTGTTAAGCTTCTGCTGGTCAGGCGAGAGGTTATCATCAGATAAAGAAACGAAAATGCCGCACATAGCTGTCTGCCTGCTTCCAGTCGGCCTGTGTATCAATGTTAATACTATATCCCATACCATCCACGCAGAGGGCTAAGGGCTGGCTGCCCAAAACACGATTAGAGAAGAGAAGGTTTCTGCTGGTAATATAGATAGAACCTGACCGGTAGAAAGTTTTGGGTAGGTCCTGCCTTCGAGGAACGACCTCAGTCTGAGGATTTAAGGCCAATACAGAAGTGATAGTGGTAGGATTATCTAATACTTGCTTATATTGCCAATTTGCATTGAACTCATGAGGGACAGATCTAACAGATACTAGGCCATGCTCAAGACAGTGGCTGGGAAACAGATCAGCGAGTTCAAGGGCTTCATCAAGCTCCATTTTTGTAGTAAAGGGTGTTGTTGGTTGGAGAACTAGAATGCGATTAATTTTATGTGAGATATGAGCAGAATTCAAATGAAAGCTTAATGATGAATATGTTGGCGACGTGGAAGAGCTATGTTCTATTGGGCGTAAACCTAAGTCAATGCCACCCAGCATCAAGGCGTAAGAGTAAGTTATAGGGCAATCAGTTGTCACAGCCCATTGATAGTTATATTTCGACTTGAGATAATCAGCTTTTTGTATTGTATACCATAGCAATGGCCTGGCTCCGAGAAGTTTCATATTCTTACCAGGTACACCTCGAGATCCACCTCTCGCCGGGATAAAGATGAATGTATCCACGTATTAAGCAAAGGGTAATCCGAATATAATATCATAAACCTCTCCGATGCAAACAACAATCTGCTGGATCAGATTAAAGAGTATAAACAAAAGGTACGCAGGTAAAAGGTGTTGAATTGCAAATTTGCTTGGCGGAAAAAACAGTTGGTTGTTACGTGAGTCTCAAGTGAGGCTGGATTAATACTTTTTAAAGGCTCCATGTGATTAAAACGAAATATGTGAACGAGTTGATGGGTTCGCAGTCTTGCACTCACTGGTCCGAGGCGTGAGTACGTAAAACATGGGAATGTGCTAGAGTGTGTCTGCGACAGAATTTCAAGGTGACAAGAGAATTGACACTCACATTGGAGTCTAAAATCAAGTCTTCTGAGTTTTCCGTCGGCATTGTGGGTTTGGGCTATGTAGGGTTGCCACTGGTGCTGGCCTTTTTAAGTTGTGGCATAAAGGTGGTAGGTTTTGACATCTCTGAAGACAGGGTTAGCACCTTATCCCGTGGCATTGTTCCCTTTACACATTTAAACAAGATTGAAAATATTAAATTACTTACAAGCGGAGATTTTGATGCTTTCACATCATTTGAATACCTCAAGAGTGTGGACGTAATAATTATCTGTGTTCCAACTCCTATTTCAAAACATTTAGAGCCGGATTTATCTTTCGTCGTAAACGCTTGTACAGAAGTATCAAAATGGTTGAGACCTGGTCATTTAGTTATACTTGAAAGTACTACTTACCCAGGAACTACAGAGGAAGTTATCGCTCCTCTCCTTGAATCTTCGGGTCTAGTTATTGGTGACACATTATTTCTTGGATATTCACCAGAACGTGAGGACCCTGCGAATATAAAGTACAAAACGAAAAATATCCCTAAAATTGTTTCGGGTATTACTGAAAATTGCCTTTCCTGTACCAAAGCTGTTTACAGCCATATAATCGATGAGACAATTCCAGTGTCGACAACAAAAGTAGCAGAGCTTACAAAACTGGTTGAGAACATACATAGATCAGTCAATATTGGTCTCATGAATGAATTGAAACCATTATGTATTGAAATGGGGATTGACATATTTGAGGTTATACAAGCTGCCTCGTCGAAACCATTCGGATTCACGCCCTATTATCCAGGACCTGGCCTTGGTGGGCACTGTATCCCTATTGATCCTTTTTATCTCGCCTGGAAAGCCAAAGAGTATGGGGTCAGAACAAGATTTATTGAATTAGCCGGGGAGATTAATACGGATATGCCTAATTTTGTTGTTGGGCAAATAGTCAAAGTACTCAACATGGTAGAACTGCCTGTAAGAAATACGAAGATTTTACTACTTGGCTTAGCATACAAGAAGAATATTGAGGATATTCGAAGTTCACCATCACTTGCAATTCTTGAAATGCTTCAACATATGGGTGCATCTATTACATATAGTGATCCCTTTATCCCTAATATCTCTACTGCGACTGGAGAGTTTCTTGCATCCGCAAAGCTAAATGAAACTTTGCTGAAAGAAAATGAAGTTACGGTATTACTAACAGACCATGATTGCTTTGATTACAGAATGATAAATGATTTTGCAAAAATGATAATTGACACCAGAGGTCGCTTTAAAGTGAGTAATAATGTGGTGAGGGCATGATAAGATTTAGTAATTTTGGAATTGGAGTGGGAAGACCTTCTTTCATTATTTGTGAGGTTGGCCAAGCTCACGATGGATCACTAGGTATAGCGCATTCAATGATAGATGCTGCTGCTGATTCAGGTGCTGATGCGGTTAAGTTTCAAACTCATATTGCTACCGAAGAATCAACATATGATGATAAGTTTAGAGTAAGGTTTTCATATTGTGACAAGTCTCGATATGATTATTGGAAGAGAATGGAATTTAGTCCTGATCAATGGTCTGAATTAGCCTCGCATGCACGAGAGCGAAATTTAGAGTTTATTAGCTCACCATTTTCAGAAGCAGCTGTTGAGTTATTAGAGCGGGTCGGAGTCAGATTATGGAAATTAGGATCTGGAGAATTGTGCAATATACCTCTGCTTCAATGCCTAGCCAAAACTACAAAGCCAATAATTGCAAGTACAGGACTTCATGGATGGTCAGATATTTCCTCATTTGCCCAGCAACTTGGGGTTTCAGGATGTGATTTTGCACTGTTACAGTGCAACTCTACATACCCCACCAAATTAGAGGAAGTTGGGGTAAATATTATTGGAGAAATTCGCAGGAGATTTGGTTGTCTTTCGGGATTATCTGATCACACTGGTAATATTTCTGCGCCATTATACGCAATCTCTCATGGTGCTGATATTGTAGAAGTTCACTGCACGTTTGATAAACGAATGTTCGGACCAGACAGTAGCTCGTCAATTACATTTGATGATTTACACCGTCTTGTCAAGCTAAGAAATGATTTCTATATACTTAGTACAAATCTAGTGGATAAAGATCAACTGGCACAGGAAAAGCTACATACCAAATTATTATTTTCGCGGAGCCTTGCTCCGCGCATAGATCTTCCTGCTGGTCACATTATGCGAAGAGGTGATTTTAGTGTAAAGAAGCCTGGAGGCGGAATTGAACCTAGTTTACTTGAATTATATATTGGCAAAAGTCTATCTAGAGATGTATCTTCGAATTTCTTACTTAAAGAGTCGGATTTTATTACATGATTAAAAAAGTATGCGTTGTGATTACAGCACGTCCAAGCTATAGCCGAGTGAAGACGGCTCTTTCTGCAATTTTAGAATCTACAGGCATGGAGCTACAGATTGTTGTTACTGCCTCTGCACTTCTAGACAGATATGGCAATGTCTCAAAAGAAATTGAATCTGATGGATTTACCATAACCAGTCGTGTCTATTCAGTTTTAGAAGGGGAGTCACCTTCTGCGATGGCGAAGACAACAGGTATAGCCATCATTGAATTAACATCAGTATTTGAGCGACTCAAGCCAGATATTGTTGTTACAATTGCCGACAGATATGAGACAATTGCCACAGCAATATCTGCAACATATCTTGGGATACCATTGGTTCATTTACAAGGTGGAGAAGTTACAGGGTCAATAGATGAACGTGTAAGACATGCGATTACTAAACTATCGGACTACCATTTTGCCTGCACTCAAAATGCAGCCGAAAATATTATTAAGATGGGTGAACATCCTTCAAGGGTATTCGTAACAGGGTGTCCGTCAATTGATATCGCGAACCAAATTGCAGATTATGCAGATTTAAGTTTTGACTTGTATAAAAATTATCATGGTGTTGGAAATCCTATTGATCTATCTCAGGAATTTGTAGTATCACTTCTTCATCCTGTTACAAATGAATTCATGGATGCTGAAAGACAAGCCACAATCCTTTTGGAGACACTCAATCTAACTGGTAAGCAAGTCATATGGTTTTGGCCAAATGTTGATGCCGGTTCCGATGGAACATCAAGAGCCATTAGATGTTTTAGAGAAAAAGATCATTCGTCTCCCTTATATTTTATAAAGAATATAAACCCTAAGCATTTCCTCGAATTAATTAAGAAGTCCTCCTTCCTTATAGGCAATTCGAGTGTTGGTATAAGGGAGTGTTCATTTCTTGGGGTTCCTTCCATCAACATAGGCTCTCGGCAGCAACACAGAGAGCGTGGCTCAAATGTTATAGATTGTGATTGGACAGAAGATTCGATCAGCAGAGCGATCTCAAATATTGGCAAGCGCGAATACAAGGAAAAAAGTTTTCTTTACGGTGATGGATACGCGGGTGAGAAAATAGCCCATATTCTGAATGAGTCTAACTTCGGTAGTTTGCTCACTCAAAAATGTCTTTTTATAAACTAATTACTGACCTCTAGCTTCATAATATCATGATTGATCTTCATTCCTAAGCCTGGTTACCCTTTCCAGTAGAGTTCAGTGTGTCGGGGTTGTAGTTAGCATAGCTGATGCCTATGCCATTCTTGGGTATATATTTTTCTGATAAAATTAAACGAGATTCGCCTCGTTTGTGCTAGGTATAGTTATCTAACGGATGCTGAGCATTGAATGTAGATGATATAAGTGCTGCGGTTCACAAGCGTGTGGTATAATTTTTGCAGTTCTGGTTATTTTATGTCAAGAAACGAGATCGAGATCGACATTACGCAAGCTTTCTCAGAGGCAAACAAGAGGTCGACAAAATACGACTCTTATTTCTCTGCTTACGCAGACATTTTCGAAAAACATATTAAAGCTGCAAAATCAGGTAAGTCCATCAAGGTCCTGGAAGTAGGAGTTTTAGATGGTGGCAGTTTAGAGGCCTGGCATCGTATATTTGGTCCACATTCGACAATTGTTGGCCTCGATATTAATCCACAGTGTCAGACTCTTGAATGCAAGTCATTCAAAATTAGAATTGGTGATCAAGGAGAGCCGGCTACTTGGACATCATTGAATGAGGAGTTTGGTAATTTTGATATAGTTATAGATGATGGTAGTCATATAGGCTTCTCTCAGATCCGAACCATAGAAGGCGCAATTTCGTCAGTATTGTCAGAGGGAGGCCTTTTGGTAATAGAAGATACACATACGTCATTTTTGCCCGATTTTCCTGGCATGAATGTTGGTCGAAATCTATTTCATCTACTTCAAGAAATCATTGGATGCATGCATTCACGTAGCTGTCGGTTATCAAATAATCGTGATTCTTTTCTAGCTCATATCAAAAACGACAATATTTATAAACGAAAAGTCGGCAAGGTATCAATTTACGAATCCATTGTCGCTCTTTCTATATATTCAAATATTTGTGACTCTGCGTATTTTACGAACATGGATCATGACAACTTACGGGGCATGCGTGATTATCGCATGGCCTCTAAGTTGATTATCTGAATCTTTCGGATAATTCGGAATATTCAATGTATAGTTGTTGTCAAATATCTAGATACCATTCTACACCCTGCAAGAGTTTATGTATCAGTTTTTTAAGTAACTAAACATCATTATGGTTAGCATCCTAAATATGCACTAGTGTCTAACCTGATTCAATACCGCTATTCTATTGTGGGTATTATACTTATAATGTAAGGACTAATCATTCATTGTATTTTTTTCTTAATCTTTGATTGTGATTATCTGGTAGTCGCTTCAATTAGTAAGCTTACAGGCTTTCCTTATATACTTTTCAAGGTTAATTGACCGAGATACAAACCGATCATCAAGACAGTAAAAATGTTGGTTTATGCTAAAAAGTTCCATTAACTTGAGCAGTCTTGTATAGTATGGCTTAAGTGAGTTAATCTTTAATAAGTCAATGCCAACTTCAGCGCCGATCCATAAATCAAATACATCGTGATATCCTCTCCTAACTACATCTCTAACAATCTTATACTCACAGCCTTCAATATTTAGTTTTAGGATTCTATAAGTGCTCGGATCATCTAGAAAACCTCCATCTCGGAGAAACTCGATGATACTGATAGCTTTAGTCTCTACCCACTGATTTGAATCTACATTGTTCTTATCGGGAAAAATAGAATTACCAGGGCCGCCGCCATAATTTAAATAAAGTTTTACATTTTCTTGGCAATCTGTAACTGCTAAATTCAAGATGTTTACACTAGGATTCTCCGCATATCGATCCCTACAGTAGCTTGCAAAATGTGGAAAAGCTTCAAATCCTAGAATTCTATATTGAGCCATTGTTAAGCCTAGATTTTTGAAAACATCGATATATCCCTGTATTTCATTCCCCTCACATAAGCCAAGGTCAACAACCAAAAAATTTGTTTTCATACAGCGATTTCGAGCTATGAGCTACTATGGCTTATGATATCATATAGTAGGTCTGGTAAGATAGCTATTGTCTTGAACCATATGCAAATTTACCATCTAAATTGGTGGTTTCAATCGTTGTTGTATTCTAACTTACGTTAATCAATTATATTACCTATGGAAAATCAGCTATACTGGAGATAATTAGCAAAATTCCTGAAGACTACAAAATACAGTAAAAAATATATTTTATTAATCACGAGGTCAACATCCAGACTAATAAGAGTGATTATTGTTATTTTGGTGTTTCAATCCAGCTATTATAAATGGCCAGAATCAATGAGAAAAATCTTATCGCTACAGGAACGTGTAAAACATTTCGATGGTTTATCTTGAAGTTTGAGCCGAGAACTTTTTATTGGCATACTTTAAGAAGTCATCATGGCACATAAGTCCATCTATCAGTCTTTTTAAATGATGCATTGGCTTCAAAAGCATTAGTGTGTTCGCTTCTATTGCCATATATAGTCGTTATTAGGAACATCTCCGTTTATATATAGCTTTAAGAAAGAAACGCATGGTATATCTTTGGTTTGCAGATTTATCCTCTGTCTTGACTTTTTAAAGTTTAAGCTTACGTTGTAATCAAATAACTCCTAAGCCGATCTATTATCAGCAAGCAGTTATCCTCCGTCCCTTTGCCAGGTATCAACACAAGTGACGTTAACGTGTTTAGCTTGAGTCCCTAAGATTAGGGCTGAAGGGCATGCATGTTTTTGGCCCCCGTACAATCTGATGGTGCTAAATTTTCTAGCATTTTCTGCGTAAAAATCCTTTAACAAGAAAGTTAACTCGACTCAAAATAGTTGCTCGATAAATAATGATCAACAAAGGAAAGCTTTTGTTTAAATACAAGTCGTCGGTATAGCCGCCTTCCATTTCCTGTCAGTGATTACGCCTGGGGCGGGCGCTGCTCCAACACCTGCTTGAGATAGCGCCCCGTGTGGGAGGTGGGATGCTCCGCCACCTCTTCTGGGGTACCCGTCACTACGATCTCGCCGCCCTTATCGCCACCTTCCGGGCCCAGATCAATGATCCAGTCGGAGCAGCGGATCACGTCGAGGTTGTGCTCGATCACGAGCACCGAGTTCCCCTTATCAACAAGACGTTGGATGACATCCATCAGCTTGTGCACGTCGTAGAAGCTCAGACCCGTGGTGGGCTCGTCGATCAGATAGAGGGTCTTGCCGGTGGCGCGCTTGGAGAGTTCGGTGGCGAGCTTGA
>Ga0194130_10004409_pt1 | contig 17917 bp, 8 predicted proteins | sample TA2KigsurfametaG_FD_160084 | JGI IMG/M metagenome (GOLD analysis project Ga0194130, IMG submission 160084) | Freshwater microbial communities from Lake Tanganyika, Tanzania - TA2015050 Kigoma 12 surface | ecosystem: Environmental > Aquatic > Freshwater > Lake | place: Tanzania: Lake Tanganyika... | reverse complement strand
TGTAACTAAACGCCGCCGCCGCCGTGGAAATGCCCGCATTTGCTGAATTGTTAAACGGGTCATTCACGGAAATCGCGTTATTGTCCGACAGCCGAATGATGGTAAAGGTGCTGGTGTTTACACTGGAACCGAAATACGACGCCAGCAAGTAGCGGTCATTGCGGTCAATCCATACAGTTCTGCCATTAGTAGGCCCGGTATATATGGTGGTGGTCGCAGTTCCCGCAACAATGTTAAATCGCACCACTGTGCGATAATCGCCGCCAATCGCATACAAATTATTGCTGGACGAATCAATGACGGGATTATACATGCTTCCCGTAACAATATTGGAGGTAACCGCCGCTAAGTTGGTGCGCAAGTTTATAACAGTCATTGTAGTGTATCCCGTGGAGGCGTAGCCCGCAATATACGCATACGCCCCGTAATAATCCACGATTGCCCACATTGCTCGGTCCACATTTGTGAATGCGGTATTTGTGCCGGTCAGCATATTGCGAATGGTGTACGAGTAATTCGTGCCGGTAACACCATTGCTATAAAAGTCGTACATAACCCGCGCCGCATAACTGGCGAATGAACCCATCGCCGGGTTCTTGTTGCGGGTGGTGTCGGCGGTATTAAACGCATATGCCGAAAGAGGTGGAAACGACATCATGTATGCCGGCGGCAAGGTGGTGGTGTATCCGCGCGCATTCATGAGCCTTGAACCCGTGAGCGTAACATTGCGTAAATAGGTGCTTGCTGAAAGCGTAAGACCCGACGCATCCACGCTATTCATATACCCGTATAAAGGATAGCCCGCATACGACACCAAATCAATGACGCAACTAACTTTGGTCCAATCATTGTTGTGTGAACCATTGCAATTCACAGTAACATACAGCATCTCTCCGGCCTGAATTTCCACATTTGACAGCGTTTCAGTTACAAGACCGGACGCAAACACCACATTATTGGAGGCGTTGGATTGATACAAGGCATACCGCGCATTTCCAACAAACCCGCGCTGGATGTAATACAATATGTTTGCGCCGCCCGCCGCAGTTTGAATCATTTGAAATGTGATGACGGCATTAATAACCACGGATTGGGAATACGTGTTTCGCCACGCCAAGCACGCCGACCGGTTGTTGTCATTTGCGGGACAAAGAACCAGCGTGTTGGACGTCATTGGCGTCCCGATGGATAAATTGCTTGCGGTATAAAAATTTAAAGTACCGCTAGGAATGTTAGAATAAAATACAACCGGATAGCCGTTTGCTGGGTCACCCCACCCATTCGGTGCTAATGTTGGCATCGCAGAGGTGCCGTTTCTTGCCAAATTCATAATCAAATACTGCCACTCGCTGGTTGCGGTGGGCGCGGTAACTGAATACCCTTCAAACGCATCCCGACGCATCCCCACCAGGGCTCCGCTCATATTTGCGCCATCAAACACCGCGCTTGTCAAATTTGCGCCGGTCATATCCGTGTTTGTAAGAACCGCATTGGTAAAATCGGACCCAATCAACGACGCGGCAATCAAGTTGGCGTTTGTAAAATTGGCATTTGCCAAAGAAACACCGCTCATATTGCTGGCCACCAAGGTGGAGCCCGAAAAGTCGGTTCCCGTCATGCTGGTGGCAATAAATGACGCACCCGTCAAATTCGCGCTTCTAATAACCGCCGAATCCAAGGTCGCCGATGTAAAGGTTCCGCCCGTGATGGTCGCCCCGGACAACGTCGCGCCCGTCAAATTAGACCCCGAAAACACGATATTTGCCAACGACGCATTGGTGAAGTTGCACCCCGTCATAATGAGCGACGCCAAATTCACGCCGGTCATAATCGCGGATGTAAAATTTGCGCCAGGCAGCGTGTTAATTGCGGTGACAAACGCCCGGTTCAATGTGGCCCCCGCCAGCGTGGTAGTGGATGTAACATTCAAGCCGCTCGCCGTTGCCAATGTTCCGGCATTTGCATTGGTTAAACTCGCCCCGCTGAAATCCACATTAGACAGCGTGGCGCCCGATATGTTTGCGCCACTGATATCCGCGCTGATAAATCCGGTGTCGGTAATGGTGGTGTTGGTCAGCGTGGCGTTGCGGAACGACGCGCCGGTTCCGGTCACACTAAACAGCGTGGTTCCGGTGAAGTTTGCCCCCGATAAATCGGAATTAGAAACATTGGTGCCATTCAGCGTGGTGCCAAGAAACGACGCACTTCGCAAATAAGACCCCGTCATAACCGCATTTGTGAGGTTTGCGCCGGATAAATCAACGCCCGACATGTCGCAATTCACAAATCGTGTTCCGGTGAAATTAATCCCGGAAATGGTTGGCGCCCCCACGCCGCTAAATACGGAACCGCTGAGGTCTTTCCCCGATAGCGTAGTGCCCGTAAATGAAACGCCGCGGTAGTTTATGCCGGTCATGGTGCTGGAGCCCAGGTCCACATTTGGGCCGACAATAATCCCGCTACTGCTAAACGCGATGTCATTGGACGTGCTTGCTCGCCCGTGTGCGTTCAACTCCACGATGGAATACACGTTGTTGTAATACACCTTCACATACACGCGGCGTTCCACATAATTGTTAAACGTGTTATACACGTTCTTGTATCCGGCGGGCAAATTCTTGATGACAACGGCGGCGGTTGCGCCGCTGGCATTGGGGTCAAATGCGACATACGTGGTTGCGTTGAATACTAGGTTTTGCCCGGATGATACCCAACGCGAATCCATGGTGTAATTGGCGCACTGCACAAACCCGTATGCGACATTGTCAAAAACAACCAACCCGTTTTCAATGATGTATGTTCCTGCTGGAACCGAATACGTGGTAATCAACACGCCGTCGCTGAGGCGGTATTTATAGATGCTGACCGCTTGTCCGGCCGTATATTGGGAAGTGGTGACATACGCAAACGTGCTGGCTGGGTCAAACGCAACACTGGTGACATACGCCGTAGTAAAGGCCGTGGACACGGTTGCCACCGCCGTGGAGGTGGTCAAATTAAATATGACAAACGAACCGTAGCGACCATACACCAAAAACCCGTTGTTTGGTGAAATATAGGTTTGAAAGCCGTTGGTATATGTCCCCGGCAAGGTTGTCCACGCACTTGTAGAAACCACAAATTTATATACAACGGTTGGTGCGGCCAAATACAGGTTTGCATTGCTGGTATCAATCGCAAGGCCGTGCAAGCGGTCGGTGGTTACATCATAATTCCCGACAACCGCCCCCGTGGCAAGATTAATCTTTTGTAATCCATAAATGGCGGGCGAAGCCAACCGAACATTGGCAACATACGCAAAATTTCCACTGTAATCAAACACGTGCTTATTTACCCAACTGACGCCGGATACATTGAACACCCGGTTTGTGAGTAAATTGTTGTACATAAACGACCCAGTTCCATTTATCCGGCGATTACACAACCCGTCAAAATATGCGTTGTTTTGACGACTGACAAAGAAATCGTGGCAAGTTAACCCGGTGTATATATCAATGCCATTTATGTTATTATACGCGTAGGTATTCACATACATCGCCTTCATGGGAGACGTAATCAAGGTATATCCCGCGGGCAATGACGAAATAGGAAATCCGACAATGTTGTTTGATTTCACACCAGTCAAATTGGTGCCGGTAAAGTTGGTGCTGCCCATTGTGGTGTTTATGAAATTGCACCCCGTCAAATTGGCGCCGCTGAAATCGCAGCCCGTCAAATTGACGCCGCTGAAATCGCAGCCCGTGAAATTCGCGCCACGCAAATTCGCAAATGCCAGTTTTGCGCTAGACACATTCACTCCCGAAAAGTTGGCGTTGGGTAGCGTGGCATACACAAACCGAGTGCCGGTTAGCACGCATCCCGTAAAGTTTGGCGTGCCGCCGTGCACCACTGCTTCCAAATTATAGCCGCTGAGGTCCAGCCCCGACAAATCCACCGCCGACAAATTGGCGTATGATAACCGGGATGTAGTCTGGGCAACGGATTGGAATGCGGCGCGGGTGGAAATTACGACCCCCGACAAATCCGTGTTCGCAAAGGAAGCCCCGCTTACATCCACGGCTGCGTCAAGAACCACGCCGTTGAGACGCAACCCCTTGAACACCCGCCCTCGCAAATCGGCATACGACCCGCCACTAATGTCGCCCCCAATAAAACACCCCGTTCCAAACGTGGTCTGGCTGTCGTTGAATTCCACAATGGCCGGCGTGCTGCTCGCAGTGTTAAACAATTTGATGTACAGGCGGGCTTCTCGGGCGTTGTAGTGCTTTGCGATAAAGTTGCCGTACCCGCTGGGGAATGTCCGCACTTCAACGGCGGTGTCGTTTGCCGACGCCAATGGGTTGAACCGCACATACGTGGTGGTCGCCTGCCCCGCGCCGTAATTTGCTTTGGCAAAGGCATATCCCACGCCATTGTATATTTCAATGCCCCCGGCTTCCACATAAAACCCGGCCGGCATGGTGTAGGACCCCATTAACGCGCCATCCGACACCCGATATTTATAAATATCATTGACATACGTGGTTCCGCCGCTGGTATTATTGGACTGCGAAATATACACAAATTCGCTGGCGTCGTCATACGCAACGGCGTCAATTGTGCCGGTGTATGCCCTGGATGAAAATGGACTCGTGATGGTTATGGCCGTCACATTCAGCGCATTTACGGCAAGTTGTGCGACTTCCGTCGCAGTCAAAGCCCGGCGGTAATGGCGCACATCAGACATGTAGGCATTACACCCACGATACAATGCGGCACTGCACCCAATGTATAAGGCGTCATACAGCAAGGCGGTGTACGTGGTTTGCATGTTAAATGTCGCCGTTTGAACGCCGTTGATGTATAGCACCGACGCATAGGACGCCGACGCATCGATGGTTATAGCAACGTGATACCACGTATTGGCCGCAATGACACCAGATGAAACATATGCCCAATTCCCCGCGCTTGGATGCGTGCGATAATAAATTAACATTTTGGTTGTTACATTGTCATAATCCACTTCAAGACAATGGTTATGGTCGTACCCAATTCCCAATCCAATAAATGTTTGAAATACGGAACCATTGGTTAAATTATACCAAAATGAAATGGTTCTAGACCCCCAGTATCCTTTGTTATAGGAGCGCACATATGTAGCAGGCGTATAAACACTGGAAGCATTAATTGCGTGATTAAAATACACGCAATTCTTTCCCGTGGGACCGCCGGTCACAACATCCGGCATTGTTCCGTGTTTTAAGGACGAGTGATTGTTATACACGTCGTTTGCGGTAACATTCAGGGTGTCCAGCGGAAAATAGGCGTCCAGTGCGGTGTTAGATACCGGCGTGGTATTCACGCCAATGTATGGAAATGCTAGCAGCGTCATAATATCCACGGGGTTCAATACCCGGCGATAGTGGCGGAAATCATTCACATACCCGTTAAACCCGCGCACCGGCGCAGACGACCCTCCGATTTTGACGCGGTCCATTCCGCCGACCAACATATCGGACTGGCAAACCGCGGAACCAATGACATTTCCGTTGATGTACAGCACCATCTCTCCGGCGGTGTTCATTGTGAACGTCAAATGGGCCCACGCCCCGTTTTTGAGGATGGTTGTTGCCGACGCAATGCTAAAATAGGTTCCTACCCCGGCCGTAGTGTAATACCCGTTGGCGCCAGACGCATACACCATGCCGTTGTTTCCCACTTCAAACACCAGCGTCCACGCCGACTCGGTGGAATTTCCAAGCGAGCACACCGTTTGATACGCCGACACGTCGGACACGGAAAACCAGAATGCGATGGTGCGGTCGCCGGCGTAATCCCCGACATCCACCACCGTGTAATTCGTTGGACGATTGGAAATGGACGGCGATAAATTGTCATAAAACGCCGCATTTCCAACCAGCCCACGCGCGTATGATATGGCGCCCACTTGCTCTACCACCGCATTTCCGCACACATCAGAAACCGTGTTATCAAAGGACAAATAATTGGTGGGCTGCATAACTGCCGACCCATACATCCCCTTGATTTCGCTGGCAGACAACGTGCGACGGTAATGGCGGAAATCGCTGATACACCCGTTATATCCGCAATTAGACCACGCGCCACCGCCAATGCGCATTGTTTCAAATCCATAAGTACCTGCTGCCCCATTCGGCGGAACGCCCGACCCGAATCCCACGCCATAAATCGCGCCATTCACATATAAGCGTGCTTCGTAGGTGGTGTTATTGTATGTCGCCGCAACGTGATACCACGTGTTCGCAACCAATTTATAATCAAGATTGGAGACACTGACAGTCCATGCTGCTGGCGCAACAACACCAAGCCATAACGTTCCAATCTCTGCTCCCGATGACCGAATGTCAATGACAAACGCCCCGCTTGTCATGACATTGTTCCCAATCCCAAAAACAGTTTGATAATACGCATTTGCGGTAGTATTGGTTGTTTTCATCCAAAATGACACCGTGCGGTCTCCCCAGTAATTCCCGTTTGTTACCCGGACGTCGTTCACCGAATTCGTGTTAGTGGTGATTACATTGTTGAAGTAAATGGCGGAATCCGATACAATCCCCTTTACAAATGACGGCTTGCCATTCACGGTAAGCGTGTTTCCGCACAAATCCACAATGGAATTATCAAATGGAATGCGGATGTTTAAACTGGCGTCGCTGCATGCCGGCGCGGTATACGAATAACTAGACGCCCGAATCGCGGTTGGCACAATTGCGACACTCCCCCCTGAAATGGAGGTGCTGTATGTTAAACAAGACCCATTCTTATCCATCCACACCGACCCGCCATTTCCAAACCCGCGGCTGTAAAAAGTCGCATTATTCACCGCGGCCTGCATTTGGCTCAATGTGTCAAGGCGATACACATTGGAGGCGTCGGCGGTGTAAATATATCGTCCCGTTGCCTCGGCCTGCACATTGGTAAGGCGCGGCACCGTGGAAATATACGACGCGTCCACCGCCATTGTGCTCAAATTCAGTCTGCGAATGCCGCCGCTGGTCGCCCCTGCGCCGTAATTGGCGAAATAATAAAAACTGCCGCTTGACACGGCAGACCCCCAATACGGCAAATTATACCCCGATAATTGCGTTGAAACCCCGGTTTGAAGATTTTTGGCTGTTACATAGCCCCCCGTCCCCGACGCATAATACGACGCAAAATCAAACATACGATTCTGGCGTTGATTCACAATAAATCCCGCATTTGGCACGGCAGATGCGTCGCTGGTGTTCCAAGACGCCGGCTCCAACGCATCAAAAAACTCGTAATACTGCGACGGCACATTTTGCGCCATACCGACAACCCTGGCAAAAACGCACCCCGTCAGCGTAGCGCCCGAAAAATTGGTGTTTGTAATTGTCGCCCCCGTGAAATTTGCCCCGCTTAAATTCACACCCGTGAAATTTGCCCCGCTTAGATTAATGCCCGAGAAGTCTAGGCCGACCAACCCCGATGCGCCGGCATTGGAGACATTCACGCGCGCGCCCACAATAAACCCGTTTCGGGCAACATACCCCGTCGGCAACGTGGCTGTGGCTGCGCCGATTAATGACCCCGACATCAAATTCGTGAGCGTTGCCCCCGTGAAATTGCAGTTTGTTATATTACACCCAAACAAATTCACCCCCGTTAAGTTCACGCCCGAGAAATCCACGCCCGAAAAGTCGGAGTTGCTGATGTCGCCAAATGACGCAATCGCAATGCCAACCGACCCCGGCGTTGTTACCAGGCTGTATGAATTGTCAATCAAATACCCAATGGTCGGAACATTCACAACATTGTTTTTCCACAGCGTGGAGAGTGTATAAGCACTTCCGTTGTAAGTTCCAAGCACTGCCGTGAAGCCGCCTTTGCGGTCAATCAAGTTGGAACTGTTGTCCGTGCACAAATAATTCGCCACCAACCCCGTGCTGGTGGTGGGCATAATGCGGTGCCTGTAATTCAGCACCTGTGTCGCCGAGCGCGCCACGTTCCACAAACGCAAGTCATAGATGTACGCATTATTCAACAAGTTGCAAACACAGGTGGATGGCGACTGCATGCCAATGGACATAACGCCGGTGTCGGTTGTGAAGGTTGTCGCATTTGTGAATGTTTGCCTTAACACGCCGTTAATATAGTATAAACAACTGGAGCCGCTGCGAACAAACGCAATGTGCGTCCATGCCGCACTGGGAACCACCGCCGACTCCGCATACTGCCAATCTGGAATTGCCCTGTTATAAAAGGAAACACCAACTGGATTGGCCAAATTGGAGTTATGAACCTGGAACGTCATCTTGTAATCGCCCTTGTCAATGATGTTGTTTCCTTTTGTATAGGACAACTCGTAATACCAAAACTCAATGGTGAAATCCCCTGCTTGGAAATTCAAGGCGACGTTGTGCGCGACGTTTCCGCGCATAGACGCATTCCATTGCAACCCGTAAAACCGATTATCCACGTAATAAAGCAAATAATTCCAGTTCCGAATGGCGGACGTGAAATAAATCGGCTCTAAATTCACGGAATCGGTTTCCATAATCCAGTTTCCGCCCACGTTGCTTGAACCGGTGTCGTCTAATGACGCCCGAATTTCCACCCCCGTCTTATGTTCTAATTTATCAATGACCGCCCGCCACCGGGGGTCGCTATACAACGCGCACGCCATCAAATCAAAATTCGCGGTTCCGTACAGTGTTTTACAGTGCGTAATCACGCTCTCCAATGTGGACCACGTATCCAAGCCGGCGCTGTCATCCAAGAGAGAAGAAACCGGCATTTCGCGCAGCATGCTGTAATCATTGGATTCCTTGTCATAACTGCGGTGCTGCAACAAGGCAACATTTTGAAGGACTACGTCGTGCCACGCCCCTGACGCCAAATACTCGGCCGTCAATGTGGCCAGTTCCGACACATTTGTGATTGCGCGCGTGTTTGGAGTGCGCCTCCATTCCGGCGACTCTGATAACCCTGACTCTGACCCCAATAACCCCGACCCCAATTCCGACAACCCGCCGACTGACGGCTCTTCATACACAAACGGCGTTTCGTATACAGACGAACCACCACTCATATCCCCCCCACACGGTCCGCCCACACAATTAAAACAAAGGTCCTTTTCCGATAAATAATTGAAATTGTCATAAATAACATTGTTTTCGTCGTTCAAAAAACACATTTTCTGAGAAATCGTTTCCACGGTATCGTAGAAATAGTTGAAAACCAAGCAATACGTGTCTTCTTTTGCGGCGGCAACAATGGTGTCAATGTCTTGAACCCGATTATCAATGAGCAATAAATTGCGAACCGGAACAACGGTAGAAAACCATTCATCCGGCGAAACCCATGCTTCATTAAAATAGGGCATACGGTCATACGCAGTTGCAGATGTAGACATAGGCTGAGACATAGGCGCCGGAGCAACCACAACAGCCGCATCAACCACAGCATCAACCATAGCATCAGCCCCATCAACCATAACATCAACCACAGCAGAAGACAATAACAACCAATTTCCCGATAAATCATCTACCGAGCCAGTGACAATGCCATCCACAGTTTCCCCAATCCCGAGAGAACATTGCACACTGACTGGCGAACAATTTGTTCCCAACCCCAAAATAGCGGCTTTCCAATTGGCGTCACTGCTGAAAGCCGCACCCAGAAAGTGAAAGGCAGTGACACCATAAGTGGAGTGAAGCGCATTGATAAAATCACGCACTTCACTCCACGACCCCCAAGACCCCCTAGACCCCGTCCCCATATCCCCGAAATAACAAGGCTGCGAAGAACGCAGCATCTTGTAAAAGGTAGGCTGTTGTTTGTAAGGCTGAACGAGACCAACTGTCGTGAAGGCGCTCACCGACAACGCTGAAATCTTCTCTAAGAGAGATGCCAACGTTTCGGTAGCATAGCAAAAGGTAACGACACTCGTGTTGATTGTGGCTGCTTGCGCAACGCACTGATAGCCGGAGATGCTATCATCAACGAGTAGCAAATGAGTAGTCATTATAACATATATGAGGATTATTATTTTAAATAAGAATTCATTGTTTGTTATTTTGTTTTTTTGCGATATACATACAATGAATTCTAAGACTTAGAGAGATGGACTTACGGACGACGAAATGTTAAACAACAAAAGAAGTGGGGTTTGGTTTTTTTGCCGGCTGACAACAATTAAATACCGAAGCAAACCCCGCCATACATAGAAAAAAAATACAAACAGACCCTGCTATAATAAATACAAGGTGGTCTATTCGCATTTTTTTATTATGATTAACGAAGTATTAACGAAGTATTAACGAAGTATTAACGAAGTATTAACGAAGTTATAACGAAGTTATAACGAAATTATGAATAACACAGGTATTATTATAATTATTTATTATTATTTATTCATTGATTTCATTTATAACTGAAACAGGCAAACATCCAAATCGCATTAATAATTCCGTATGTTCATCGGAATGCGTTCCAGAATTCGGAGAAGTTGTGCTGCGATTTTCAATATCAGTGTATGGTTCTTTTTCCACCTTGGAAAACACGTCTGAAATAAGTTGAGGCAATCGTTCCTTCATTTTGGCTTCAATATATTCCCATATTTCTTCTTTTATTGTTGCCATTTTCATTTCATTTTCGTGTTGTTGTTGTTGCTGCTGCTGCTTTTGTTGTTGCTTTTGTTGTTGCTTTTGTGGTTGTTTTTGTTGTTGTTTTTGTTGTTGCTTTTGTGGTTGTTTTTGTTGTTGCGACTGTTGCTGAGATTGTAAATGTTGCTGAGATTGTTGATGTGATTGGTGCGATTGTTGAATATAATATTGAGATGGTTGATGTGATTGGTGTTGTCTTTCAAATCCCGGATATATGACCATATACCGACCTCCGCCATTTGGTTCAGGAACGCGGGCAGTTCCATATGATACCAGATTATTATACAAATCAATAGAATTCGGCGTTGAATACCACTTTTCAACATAAATGTAAACCGATTTATACATAGAACGGGCATTGCGGTGGTCATATTGAGGCCGATGCGGAGCGTGCACGATTCTTTTAATTTTAAAGTATTGGTATAGATTTTCAAACATATGCACGATTTCTTGGTCGGTAAGCGTGATAAACACACTAGGAATGTAAATGTTGATGTTCTGGATGCTTCTCATTGACGCCATATAAGATGAATTGGATTGTTCTGGTGTTCTGTTGTTCTGTCTTGTATATAAGAATACTATAATTTTAAAAATCAATTTTTTACACAGTGTGCCCCAGTCCCCCCTTCCCGTAAAAAAATTGATTTAAGTTTTCAAATTTATTGTTATACTAATTCAAACCAAACCAATCAATTCATCAATTCATTAATTCATCAAATCTCTCTAATCAAATGATTGAAACCCAAGAAACTTGTATTATTTGTACCGACCCAATCAACCCAGAAAAAAACAATGTAATCACACCTTGTCGGCATCGGTTTTGTATGTCGTGTTTTTTGAAACATATGTCAATCACAAACACTTGTCCATTGTGTCGGTATGTTATATATGTTTTGAGAAATCAGCAGAATGAGGAAGAATATGAAGAATATGAAAGCCAGGAAAATCAAGACGAAACCCAGGAAAATCAAGATGAAAATGAAGAAACCCAGGAAAATGAAGAAACCCCGGAAAATGAAGAAACCCCGGAAAATGAAGAATTAAACGCGCGACAACAATCTCTTGAAGAAGCAATCCAGAGAGAAGAAGAAGAATATGAAATATTACAAAAACAAAAAGAAGAATTATACGTATTGGAGAGAGAAATAGAAGAAGCAGAAAGGCGAATCATGGAAATAGAAGAAGAATATGAAAGAGAGATAAATGGGTCCCCATAACCCCTCCTCTCATTCTATGAAAAAAACACTTGTGAAAACTACTAACTTTTTTATGTATATCCTACATCCTACACGTAGTATCCACCCCTCACAGAAACCCAAGAAAATTGATTTAGATTGATAATTTATATACAATCAGTAACTACATACCCCACCCCCACCCCTAAACATAAGATTAAGATAAGATAAGATGGTAAAGAATCAAACCGGAGGAAACAAGAGCAAGCATTTGGCCCGCAAGCATCTCAATGGCAATGGTTCAGGAACAAAAAGCGACAAACGTCTCCGCGTATCCACGTGTGAATTGGAAGTATACGCCCGTGTAATAAAACCCTTTGGAAACGGAATGTGTTTGGTCAAGTGTATTGACGGATATACCCGACTTTGCCACATTCGTTCCAAATTCTCAGGGCGAAACAAATACGAAAACACCATCAATGTCGGGTCGTGGTTATTAATTGGGTTGCGTGAATTTGAAAACCGCGCCATGATTCCAGCAGAAGGCCGCATCAAATCAAATGGAAAACGCGAATACCAGGACTGCGATTTATTGGAGATTTATACATCCTCGGAACAAAAACGATTGATGGAACAAGAGGCCGTATTTCAAGGAATGCAGGAGAACAGCGACGAAGAGTCCGGAAGCGACAACGACCAGAATTTCCGAGACAATCAAAACATTCATTGGGTGGATGAAGACACAATGGAGTATCATAACATCATGAATAACACCGGCATTTCAAATCGTAAAAAAGGAATGTCATATGAAGACTTATACAACGATATCACGGATTCAGATGATGACGAACACAATGACAAGGAGGACAAGGACGAAGACAATAAACAAATGAAACAAATGCTTGAAACGGCCTTTGTTACCAGCGATTTGAAGGCGATGGCACTAAACGAAAGCGACGACGATACCAGCAGCAACGAATACATATATGCGGGAAATAGCAAAACATCCGCCGCCGCATCCAGCGAAGAAGAAATTGACGTCAATGATATTTAGAGTTTGACAGTTTAACAATTTCACGATATATTAAAATGAAAATACCAACCAATAAAAAACTAAAAATATAAACACCCCACATATTGTTTATATTTTTCATTCCACACTTTTTTCTCGTTTCTCTTTGATCCGTTCCACTTTGCCTCGTTTCTCGTTCCACTTTCCTCTTTGGCCCATTACACGTTACTCTTGACATTGTAAAATCACATACACGCTATTTAACGTCTTTAAAAACGACGGGGTGGGTTTTATTGTAATTCCTTCATCAATTGCCATAAAATCCAAGGCCGATAAATAGTTGTAGAGAGATGATGAATTATTTTTTATAAATTTTGAAATGATTTGCGGTTCCGATGAAATGTCAATGTTATATACCAAGATTGATTCCAATTCATAAAACATGCGCGGATTATAGAGAGATGTTTGTCTGCTTTGTATAATTTTCATAATAACTGATTTACTAATGAATCCAGGAACACTCAATGTTTGTATAAATTTCTCAATTCTCTCTACAACCTTGTTTTTATTCAGGTAAATGACATTTATTTTTATAGTTTCGTTTGACATTGCTTTGACATATTCCGCTTCTTTTTGTAAAATGTGTTTTTCGGTTTCGTGTATCCACTCGCCATCTAAATTCATTGATATGATGTCGTCATTGTCTGTTTCATCAATCATTTTTTTCAAATAAACCAAACCAAACAAAAGACAAAAGAAAGGAGAGAAAAAGAGAGGAAAGGAAAAGCGTGTTAGTATGTGAAAAGATACAATAATCTCTCAATCAAACGACAAACCGATAAACTGACAAACCGACAAAATGGCTATATTAAATTCCACGCTTATAAAATATTTTACTGAACCAGCGCGGCTCGTTAAACCCGCCGTGTTGTATTTTATAATAGTGTGTATTACTCAACAACGATGCCGACGATGCCGGCGATGCCATTGACGAAACTGTCAATCCATCCACAAAACGAAAATCATCTCTCACGATGAATTGTTCGGCTTCTTCCATTAGTAAATCCGGAATCATTTTTGAAAACACAATATTAAACCACGGTTCTAATAATTCACATTGGTTGTTATCTCTCTTCGTTTTATCAATGCCGTCAAATATTGCGCCTACAAAATGGGCATAATTATCCGCTTGTTCCCAACGGTGTTGTAATTCTTCTTTGTTTGATTCTGATATTTCGTTTGTTGTTTTCAAATAATTCCCAAAGACACGTGATTTCGTTTTTGAAAAAGCAATATACCGCTGAATCCCGTCTAATACACGAGGGTGTAAAATGCGAGCATTCAAATGTAGTTGGTACCATGTTTTCCCGTATTTTAGTAAATATTTCGCCGGCAGAGAAAGGCCAATTGCGCCCGGATGCCCTTCAACACGATACCCTTTAAGATGATGACGATGACGATGACGATGACGATTATTACAATATATACGACTCTGGTCTTTCAACACAAATTTATCAATACGAAAATAAGTGTAAGCAAAACTAACAGCGACGCGTGCAAGTATGACGGCACTTTTTAAGTCTTTGGATACATTACACAATTGGTTGTATGACACCAATAACAGCGCTTCGTTCAACCCGCCGGGGTTTTCAAAATCAACCGGGCGTATTATGATGTGAACACAATCGTGTTTCATAATGGACCCGCCTATTAGTATTTCAATTCTTCGTGGTGTGTAGACAACCGACGCAATAAATATGTCAGGGGTTTCGGCTTGGGTTATTTTATAAAAATTAGAAACTGAATGCGGTAATTTTAATGGAGCATAATAATTGATTGGGATTTCGGTTTCACCATCTCTCGGAGTTTCACCATCTCTCGGAATATAATTGTTTTGTTCTATGAAAATAGTTTTGGTGTCTGGGTGTGTGGGGGTGGGGTGGGAGGATTTATATTTTTTTTTCAAGGTTTTACGAGTTTTACGATTATTTATTGTAATTGTCATTTTATACATACACATAGACAATAACAATACATATACATACACATATCAAACGATATTTTTCACGTGTTGTTATAAATCCGGTCAAAACCGTCATCTTCAAAATACCGGCTTTCATTATCGGCGTCTTCGTTCATAGTATATCGTGGCTGCGGCGGTTTATTATAATGTTTTTGTGGAGTCATAAACATATTTTGATTGATGCGTTCTCGCTGTATGCTATAATCGGTTAATACTGACGCCCCGGTATCCATGGTTACAATGGCCGGATTAAATATATTGTGTCGTACCACATGCCTTGCGATGTCCGCAATGTTATGGGTTGTTTCCGCATTTTGTTTTTTTTCATTTGTGGGGCATTGTTGTTGTGGTTGTGGTTGCGATTGCTGTTGCTGTTGTTGCGGTTGCGGTTGCGATTGCTGTTGCGGTTGTTGCTGTTGTTGCTGTTGCTGTTCTTTCTCTTTTTCTCCTTTGAGAGCAACTTCTTTAAAATTTAGTCGGGGTTTTCCACCCCATACCGGATTTTGGATTGGATTGGGCGAAGCCGTTTTGGGAGATTGTAAAGACGGAAATTCGGCAGTATCATCTACATTTATCACCAATTTTGGCGGTTCGGACTCTTTTCCTAATGCTGTTCCTAATCCTAATGCCGTCGTCCCTAATCCTGTTGTCCCTAATCCTGTTGTTCCTAATCCTAATCCCGTCCCTAATGCCGTTCCTAATCCCGATTCTTTTACAAATGGATTGGCTGTTTTACGATGATTACGGTCATTATTGCGAACATTACGGTCACGGTCGTCATGCCTTTTAACTGTCGGTCTAGGCTCTAAAAAAGGATTACGGCGCTTTTCTTGGGTTTGGGTTAATTGTCCTGGGGTTAATTGTCCTGGGGTTATTTGTCCTGTGGTTATTTGTCCTTGGGTTGATTGTCCTTGTCCTGGGGTTAATGGGATTAATAGTCCTTGTCTTTGTCTTTCACCTTCGGTTAATCCTTGTCTTTGTCTTTGTCCTTGTCTTTCACCTTGTCTTTGTGTTTGTCTTTGTCCTTGTCTTTGTCTTTGTCCTTCGGTTAATCCTTGTCCTTTGGTTAATCCTTCTCCTTTGGTTAATCCTTGTCCTTCGGTTTGTGCTTTTTCCGTGGTTGGTGTTTTGGATTTCCTGCTTCTCTTAGATGAGGAAGACTTAGAACGCGATTTTTTTTTTGGAGTTAAAAAAGGGTTTTCATTTTTTTTGATTAAATGCGGCGGTGGGTCCATAATGAAAAATACTTAGGTAATTATTGTAATTATGTTTATATTCAAATTCCTTGAAAAAATTGAACTAAAATTATAATAAATACAATAACCTATATTACTCAAATACAATTTCAATTCATGATAGAACAAGTAGAAGTAGTAGCACAAGTAGAATCACAAGCACACGCAGAAGAAGAACTAGCACAAGCACAAGCACAAGCACAAGCAGAAGTAGAACTAGCACAAGCACAAGCAGAAGCAGAAGTAGAACTAGCACAAGCAGAAGAAACAGAAGAATTAGACCTATCCGGCGACGAATTATTAAGTCCCAACACAATGAGAACCACGATGATAACAAACACCTTTATTTCACACCCGAAAATGACGCAAGACGAAATGGCCGTAAAAATGCCGTCATACCCCAGTTTATGCATTCCCATTGTAAGTGCCTCGGTAAATAAGGAGTTTGTAGAAAATATATTTAATCGCATTGGCCTCGGTAAAGTGGCGCGGGTGGATGTGCTGTCGCGCACCAATTTCAAAACAAATGTGCAATACAATCGCGTATTCATACACTTTGACAGGTGGAACATAGAAAATGACAGCGTTCAGAAATTGCGGTCGCGGGTAATCAACGGCGGACATATAAAAATCGTGTATGATAATCCGTGGTTTTGGAAATGCTCGGCTAGTAGGTATAGCAACACCGGCGGAACTTCAACACACAACTCCAAGTCATGCGGTGCTAGCGGCAGCGGTAGCGGTGGAGGCGGCAGTGGCGGTAGCGGCAGCGGAGGTAGCGGAGGTCTTTATCCGGCGGTTACATAAAATAAAATCAAAACAAAACAAATCAATCAAAACAAAAATAAAACCACAAATATATAATACGCATAATATGTCCGAAACAAAATTATTTTCATACAATTTTCATATATACGCCGCAATCGTGGAATCGTGCCCAATATCGCAGGAATACATTCACGTTCGCAATCCATCCACCAAAACGCTCACCATAAAAGCGAAAACGGCAATGCGCCTGGGCGAGTATATGTATAAAAATAAAACCATGGATTACCCCTTGGTCACACAACTAATTTTTAATATAGGGCAACAGTTGCGCAATTTAGATGAACTCGGCTTTGGTATTCCGTATTTCAGTTTGGATGACATTGTTGTATTTACAATGCCGAATGAGGGGTGTGAATTCGCCTTTTTAAATGAATCAAAGTTGTTTCAATTCATGGATGAAGACGAAAATATGGCGGAAACAATCACCGCATTGACCGACCCCAGCGAATATTTGTATGTGGACACGCCAATGAACGACACCAAAACCAGCAAAAACACGCAATTCATCTCTCTGGAAATGAAACCCCACCTGGGAAAATTACCGTTTTACATCCATTACAAATCCGCATTTTATAGTTTCGGAATGCTGGTGCTTCATTGTTTGGGGCTGGAACCCACCCTGGCCGCAAGCGCCGCAATTCAAGGCACCGGGGCGTATTGGTTTGTAAAAAGATGCATGTCAGTCAGCCCCGAAGAACGGCGGTTTCATTATTTGGGCTGAAATAAGGATTATGAAATATAGAATAGAGAAGATATTGTGTATATATAATATTTCGTTATACATACACCATACACCATACACCATACAAAAACACCATAAAAAACACCATAAAAACACTTCCCGCTTAATACGCCTCTGCTTAATACGCCCCCCGCTTAATACGCCTCCGCTTAATACGCCTCCGCTTAATACGCCCCCGCGGCCCTTGCTTCCTCTATGGTATGAAACACCACGTCGCACCCGTTGTGCACCATATACATCGGAAAATGCGCCTTGT
>Ga0194130_10004405_pt1 | contig 17921 bp, 13 predicted proteins | sample TA2KigsurfametaG_FD_160084 | JGI IMG/M metagenome (GOLD analysis project Ga0194130, IMG submission 160084) | Freshwater microbial communities from Lake Tanganyika, Tanzania - TA2015050 Kigoma 12 surface | ecosystem: Environmental > Aquatic > Freshwater > Lake | place: Tanzania: Lake Tanganyika... | reverse complement strand
GGCGGCCGTCAAGGCCGTAGCGGTCCTGCCAAAACAGGGCCGGACCAGGGCTACTACAGCGCACCGCCACAGCCACCAGAACAAGCAGCGGGCTCAGCACCACCATGGCTGAGGCTGCGACAACCAGGTCAAAACCACGTTTGAGCTGCCGGTCTAATAGGGAATCATGGGGACGCCAAAGATCAATGCAGGGTTGATCACCCACCCGTTCCAACGCAAAGCGCATCCCAGGCGCCGCCCACAGGGGGGCGTAGACCACCGGTATGCACGTGTCACCAAACAGCTGAATCAACTCCTCGGTGGACGTGGTAGCTGCGCCACCATCGCTGAACACCAGCTGATCCACACGGTTCTGCGCCAGCCAGGAACGCAGTGCCTGCAGGCCGCCACCCCAGTACGGCATCTCCGGAAGCAGAGCGTCGGACACAGCGGGCGGGCAGTCACTAAACCAGGCCACCATCCGCAATCCCAAATAAGGGCAGGCCTGGAGGCGGCGGTAAAAAGCTTCAGCTGCCCTCGGAGGTCCCCAGAACACCAACAATCGGCTGTTGCCTCCGCGCATCCGGTACCAGCGAAGAAGCTTGCGCCCACCCAAATGCAGCAGGAGCAGTGTCAACCAGCTCAGGGCCGCCCAAGCCAGCATGTCCAGGCGGGAATAATTCGCCGAGACCTTCAGGCCGTAGGCGAGCGTGAGCAGCCCTGCCAAGACGAGCAACCAGCTCACACTGAGGCGGCGCAGCAAGGTGAGCAAAGAGGCTTGGCGGTAGCTCTGGTACAAGCGACCCTGGGGCAGCACCACCGCGCTGGCCAGACAAACCAACACAAGCGCCACCAGATCCTCACGGCCGCTGGAGCCTTGGATATGCGGCAACACGAGCCACCAGAACAGGGCGGTGACAAGCAACGGATCCAAAAGCCGTTGCAAGCGAATGAGATCGTCGCCGTAGGCCCGCAACAGACCTGAAAACGGCAAATCGAAACCCATGCGCGTCATCAGAAGAAAGCCAACAAGGGGTTACGCGCCGCTAAGGCAAGGTAGGTAGGCAGACCCAGGATATCGACATGAGAATACTGATCTATGGACTGAACTATGCCCCAGAGCCGGTTGGTATTGGCAAATACAGCGGTGAACTCGGTGGCTGGCTCGTAGAGAGAGGACACAAAGTTCGTGTGGTGACGTCAACCCCTTACTTCCCGCAGTGGCGTGCGCAAGGCAACCGATATCGAATGGAGTGGCTAGGAGGAGCCTTGGTGTTGCGCTGCCCGATCTGGGTGCCACGAAGCCCGAGCGGCATGACAAGAATCATCCATTTAGCAAGCTTTGCGTTGAGCAGCCTGCCAATCTTGCTATGGCAGTGGCGATGGAAACCCGACCTAATCTTCTGCGTGGCTCCAAGCTTGTTCTGTGCTCCAGGAGCGCTTGTTCTAAAAAAAATATGCGGAAAGCAGACATGTAGTTGGCTGCACATCCAAGACTTTGAATTGGATGCCGCCTTTGAACTAGGAATACTAAGGGGTAAAAAGCTAAGGAGGAAAGCGAAGCACACAGAACAATGGATACTTGCAAGCTTCCAACGAGTAAGCAGTATTAGCGAAGCGATGAAAGCAACGGCAATCAGCAAAGGAGTAAACCCGGAACGGTCACTACTTCTGTCAAACTGGGTAGACTTAGATTTAATCAAGCACGGACCGCAAGAACAAAGGAACGAGAATCCGTACCGAAGGGAGTTAGCTATCAGACAAGATCAATTGGTATTGCTCTATTCAGGGTCGATGAACCAGAAACAAGGCCTAGAAGTAATCGTGGCTGCAATGGAAAAACTGAAAGACAGAGAAGATTTGGTGTGGGTTATGGGGGGGGAGGGCCCTGGAAAAGCTGCCTTGGTGAAGGCAACAGCCAATTTGAAGCAGGTTCACCATCTGAATCTGCAACCAACAGAACGATTGAACGACTGGCTCAATTGTGCGGATATTCATCTGCTCCCACAAAAGGCAGAGGCGGCGGATCTGGTTCTGCCATCTAAAGTCCTTGGAATTCTGGCCAGCGGTCGTCCCATGGTGGCTGCTACACCCGCGTGGAGCACTCTGGGTAAGTTGGCTGAACAAGCAGGACGCAGAGTGGATGCAGGGAATACAACAGCCTTAATCAATGCAATTCAAGAACTCGCTGAGAGCAGGGAAGAACGGCAAAAGCTGGGCACAAGAGGCAGAAGAATAGCTGAGAATTCATATGGAAAGGAAAACATACTCAGAGCTTTCGAACAACAAGCATTAAAAGCCAGCTATAAAAGATAAGATATTAATAAGAGGCAGGAGAGGCGAGCCTACGTATTTCACGAACCTTCAGGACAATGAAAAACTCATAGACGGACTGGAGGAGTGCGTAGGTAAATCCAGGTTGAGAATCAAGGAATCCACACTTTAGTAAATAGAGCCAAAGAAACTTAATGAGAGGACGTGCCGGAAGGCTCATAAACAGTAGTTTTTGACATGCGCGGCGTTTATGGTAATGAGGATTTAAAATTGCAGTAAAAAAGGTAGAGACCGTAAGAGGTGCAGAGACAATACAGAGTTCACGTGCCTCAAGAGTGCTATAGATGTTATGCCTATCGATCCAATGAGAAAGTCCTTTTGAAAAAGGAAAATGATCAATCGCGCCAGAAAGACAGGCTATGGGGCCTGTTACGACAGTGACAGGATTGATAAGACGTTCATAAGATACGAATTCAGGGAGAAAAAGACGAATGTAAAAAGGGGTGGCTTGCACGTGCTTAAGGTGTCTTCCTTGGAAGAAATCACGACGCCGTAATTGGTAGGCTACGGGTGAAGTCTGAGTGGAAGAAGATTGAGGTAGCTGCAACTCTGAGATGCAACTCCTGATCTCATCAAAGGTGGAAGGTGGGAGTCGTTCATCGGCATCTAAAACAAGAAGCCATGGATGAACAAAAGAGATATTACGAAGGGCCCAGGTCCGATGGTAGCCCTCATCTCCACCAAAAGAGATAGAGGTGTCCTGGCAAGGACGCTGAACAAATCTTGCCCCAGCTGAAAGAGCAATACTCTCGGTACGATCAGTACTGTAAGAGTCGTAAATAACAATATCATCACACCAGTCTAAGCAATCTAAGCAAGAAGGAAGAGTTAACTCTTCGTTAAAAGTTAAGATGAGGACGGAAATCATAAGTCTTAACGTTTTCTAATAGTTTTGGCTGGATTTCCAGCTACAACGAGTTGCGACTCAACAGAACGAGTTACAACACTACACGCACCAACAATTGAGCAAGCACCAATTGTAATGCCAGGGAGGAGAAAAGCACGAGCTCCAATAAAGGCGTTAGCATGTATATTGATTGGCCGTGCAATCAAAGGGTAAGAGACTTGATTGAAATCATGAGTGGCAGTGCAAAGGTAAGCGTGTTGGGCAACAACAACACCAGTGCCGAGAATTACAGGTGCAACGGAATAAATATGTACGGAGTCGCCCAGACATGAACCACATCTCATAACGAGATGCCAGGGGTGAGAAATGACAGCACGTTGATGGACAAAACAACCACGGTCAATTGTGGCTCCAAAGAGACGAAGTACAAAAATGCGGTAATTATTGAATGGTTTAGGAGTTAAACGACATAAGATCGTCCAGGTAGTGGACCACAGGAGCATTCTTAATCGATATGAAAGACTCCACGGACTAGATGTTCGCTTGGGTTGCGGGAGAATAGTCATGGAAGATCAGTTCAGATCTCTTTAACCTGTTTAAAGTGGTTCAAGAACATATCTGCAATGGAAAAGGGGTGGTGTGTAGAATTTACATGAACTGTGCGAGAGGACATCTCTGCAAGGAGAGCGGGGGACGTGCAGAGTCTTATCAATAGATCGGAAAGATCTTGAATAACATTAGGCGAGCGGTGATCAAAGATATAGCCATTGACATCTGGTTTAATGAAATCAGAAAAGCAGGCTAGTGAACTGACGATTGGTACGCAACCAAAGCTCATGGCCTCTAAAGGTGAGATGCCAAATGTTTCACCGTTTTCAGCCAGGGATGGGTAAACAAAGATAGAAGCTTGCTGATATTCGAAATGAAGTTTTGATTGATCATATATTGGCCCTGGGAAAGAGGCAGTGATTGCCAAAGATTGGGCGAGGGTAATCAAAGAATTTAAATAAGAGATACCGGCGCCTCCTTGGGCAATAGTTGAGGGGCCGATAATACGGAGAGACCAACCATGAAGCCCATTAGAAGATGCAAGGGCAAACGCATGAAGAAGAAGTTCTAGGCCCTTCTCAGGGTGGATTCGTCCCGTGTAAAGGATAGTGGGTACACGTGAAACAGATAATGGCGACTGTAAATCAGGCAAGAATGGAAGAGAATTAGGTATAATGACAACTTGGTGACGGAATAAAGGATGCTGATGAACTAACAAATCAGCAACGGAAGTGGAGACACAACGGAAGGTCGCGGTGCGTGGATAAAGAAAGTACTGCCTCTTAGGCATGCGTTGAACATCAACAACAATATGGGCTTTGCCGCGTGGGAATATTCGTAATAGGAAGGGAAGCCAGAAAGTACTAGTAATGACAAAGTCAGAGGGAGGGATTCGGGGAAGAACAGAGAACGAATAAAGAAGATCAAGTAACAACCTTACAAATAGAAAACGGGGGGAAGCAAAACCGGATATACGAATATGGCTTGCACCATTGATAACTTCAGTGGCGGGCAGAGATGGATATCGCCGTGAGATATGAATGACATGATGTCCCTTGTCCGCGAATATAGAACCAAGAGTAAACCAAAACTTTTCAACAGCTCCACCAAGAAGCGCAGGTACGGGAAGAAATGCACCATGAATAATAGTAATCTTAGACATAGAGAAATAGAATCAGCGTTGAATTAAAGACTGCGGAGCAAGTTACCTAAACGAACTGAGATAGGCCGTAAGTCGTAGAGTTCATTAAAAAGTTTAATAGCGTTAACGGAATATGCGTGTCTGGCATCAACAGAGAGCGAAATCCAGCTGTTAAGGGCCTGAATCGTACTAGTAATATCGTCAAAGGCAACCAGGCCAGCTCCATAGCTAAGGATATCCTCAGCGATGTTGACCTGGTCAGTGATACATACAGGGGTTCCGGTCGCTAAAGCCTCAGCTACAGCTATACCGAAATTTTCTTGATGTGAGAAAAGGCAAAAAAGCTCAGAAGCACGAAAAGCATCCCACTTGATATTGCCAAAGAGAGCGCCTGTCCATGTAACGGAAGTTTGGATAGAAAGTTCAAAGGTCATGGCCCTGAGGGATTGGGCATAAGCTCCATGAAAGGATCCTGCAATGACGAGATGAAGAGTGGGATTGATCCTTGAAACAGCCGCAAAAGCTGAGATGAGTGTATCAATCCCTTTTTTAGGATGAATCCTACCTAGATAGAGTAGTAGACGCTTGCCATGTAGATGGGGGTAATTGGAAAGGAAACTATTAGGAAATGTGGTGAAGGCCTGAGGTTGGTTAGTTCCATATCCGAGGACTGATTCCCGACATGAATAAAGAGGAAAACTCTGGGATGCAAGCTTACGTTCTATATCAGTGGTAAAAAGGACATAAGCTGCTTGTTGTAGAACAAAGCGCTCAATAACAAGCCAATAAAGAAGCTTTATAAAATATTTAGATTTATAGGTATGGTTGAACCAAGGATCGAGCATACCGTGAGGGTATACACAATAGGGGATGCGAAGAAACAAAAGAACAAAAGCTGTAGCAAAGGAGTGAAATTGCCAAAGACCATGGATGATAACTGCATCTGCGGAGCATGTGGCTTTATAAAGTCGAAATAAAAGATCAAAACGAAAACCATAGCCCTTAGACCCTGGGCCAAGAGCTAATATCTGAAAGTTATAGTCTTCAAGCCATGGGTCGTTCGGAGAATCAAGACAAATCACCAAAGTAGAAATGCCAAGTAGATTGAGATGTGGTGTTATTTGACGAATACCTTGTGGAGGGCCTCCAGTTTCTGGATTGAGAGAATGAATAACACGGATGAGTCTGAAAGGATCGTGTGAAGACATGGAAGCTTGGGTCACTCAGTTTTGGCTTCTCGCCCGACAAACTCACCAAGAACGACAAGGGTCCAAATTCTTGTCCAGTTAATATGGTCTGTAATGTAGGCGTTCCATTGATCTTCAATCCAAGAACGATCTAGCAGCCTAGAATCGACGAGTTGTAGAATACGCAGGCGAGACTCATGAAAGAGAGGGCCACGGATCCATTGATCCATTGGCAAGGAAAATCCTTGCTTTGGTCGCCTGAGATAACCAACTGGGAAGAGATCAGATGTGGCATCTTTAAGTAGTTTCTTGCCTGGACGATGATACTGATGGGGTATAGTCAATGCAAATTCAACAAGCCGATGGTCGAGAAAGGGTACTCGAAGTTCGAGCGATGCTGCCATGCTCATGACATCAGAATCACGCAAGAGCATCGGTTCCGTATAGCCGATAAGCTCAGCCCAACTAATATCAGACCATAAACTGGAGCCTAGGTAATTAGGAGGGGGCGGAATTGTGGAATTTGTAGTACCTGCAGTTTGTAGATCTGAAGAGGTACGCCAACGTCTAAGTGCAAGAGTAAGGTCCCATGCATTCCAATCATGGAGGGAATCAAGCTTGGCTGAAAGACGTGGAAACAAGAATTTAATGATTCTGTTTCGAAACCTAGAGGGTATATGTTTTAAGTGTATCAGTAGTGGTGTGATTCGGTGCGAAGGATAACCTCCAAAAAGCTCATCAGCTCCTAAACCACTCAAGGCTACTCGAATACCTTGGCTGGCGACCGAATGGCTTACGAGGAAGGTATTAAGAGCATCTGCAGTTGGTATATCAAGTGAGGTTAATGCAGTCAAAACCAGGTGATGAGCCATATCATCGTCTAAGGTAAGAAGATGATGGTCGGAACCACAGTAGTCAGCCATTTCCTTGGCATTCAAACTCTCATCTGAACAATAGTTGGGGAAAGATAGGGTAAAACTGGAAACAGGGGTGCTGGTAAGCCTATTGGCAAGGGAAACTAAAATGCCCGAGTCAACACCGGAAGATAAGAAACACCCAACTGGAACGTCTGAAACGAGGTGTTCCTGGACAATCTCATCAAGTAAGGAACGGAGTTGTCTAACGGCATCGCACCGTGAAGAGAGTTTGGTAGGATAGAAAGTATCGGGCTTCGGCCAATAATAGGAGTGCTCATTTTGGGTCTCAGAAGAGAAGTGAAGTGATGTGCCCGGAGGGAGTGAGTAGACTTTATTGATAGCAAGAGGTAGTGAAAAGGAAGGATTATTTAAGTGACCAGTGGCCAGAACATCTGCAACTACCGTTTGATCCTGTAACAGTGATACAGGAAGCATGCGGACCTCTGAGCTGATGTATAAAGACGAATCAGTTTGTGTGATATATAATGGTTTGATGCCTAGGCGATCTCGTACCAAGAAAATAGAATGATGAGTGACGTCATAAATAGCAAATGAAAACATTCCATGCATCCATTGCAGTACACTGGTGCCGTAAACGGCAAAGAGCTCAAGGAGTGTTTCTGTATCGCACTTGCTATCCCATTGATGGTTGGTGAGGTACTGCCTGAGTGAAATATGGTTATAGATCTCACCATTAAAAATAATAATGAAACGTCCGCAGGTTGAGATGCGAGGCTGGTGGCCAGCTTCAGTAAGGTCTTGGATAGCTAAGCGGGTATGGGCAAGTACACAGGAACGAGTTTGACTATGCCAAATTCCAAAAGAATCAGGGCCTCGATGTCTTAAAAGAGAAATGTCAAAAGCATGTGTCTGTCCATGAATTGCAAATTCGCCATATATACCGCACATAATCTAACTACCAATAAGCGAAGAAAAGCTGGAAAGCATAAGATCATCAACAGTAGCTATATCCATGATCTTTTTAGAAAGTTTTAATAACTGAGGAGTACAGGATTTATGAATTGTTTGCGCTGAAACAATTTGGGAGGCAAGTTCTGAGGAAGTACTAAAAATACAAACATCTGGAAAATCAAAAAAGTGGAGAGCGGGGGAGGGCGTGGTAAGCGGAAGAGATTGAGATACAAACATATCGAGGAGCTTATGAGGGAAGATATAATCTGAATGAAGGAGGGGACGATGAGGATTGACAATGACATCAGCAGTAAGATAGTGCTCGTAGTAGGCTTTGGCTTCAAGATAACCAGTAAAAATAATTCGAGGATTGTCGATAAAACGACGCCGAAGAGACTCAGGGGCAGGCCCCATTAATGAAAGTTGATATTTCTCGCTAGGGAGGGAAAGGAATGCATCAATAATTATGTCTACACCTTTGTCGTATTCGTAAGCACCGGAATAGACGATGTGAATCGTTTCGCTATTAAATGGCTTAGAACGAGATGGGATAAGAGATACATATGAGGATGACAAAAGCGGGGGAAAATACAAGGATGCAGAGGGTATTAGATTGAACTGATCATGAAGAATAGAGGGAATTAGAGGGGATACGTAAGTATAGGATGAAGCAATACGTAAAAATATTCGGGTTGCAAGGGTATCAAGAAAGCCGATAAGACCTGCATTTTCAATACGAGCACAAGGAAGATCCTCGATCTGCAGGACGACATTACGTATGGAACAGTTGAAGATAAGTATAAGTGTGTATAAGAGCTCCCTGAATCTGGTATTGTAAACCCAAAGAGTTGAGGTGTGAGATAGTTGACATAGCTGCCGTGAATAAGAGTAGAGGCGGTAGATTGATAAAAAAAGAGATAAGCGTGAGATGGTGGGGCCAATAAGCTGTACAAGATTCTTACTTTCAGGCATCGAGGATGGAGCTGTATTAATCCAAGTAATCTGGGCAGAAAAGCGGTTAAATATAGTGATTAAGGAATTAAGCTTAGCTTGTCGACCAGGGGAGAACCAGGGTTCACTTGGTTCATAATCGTGGGGAGCAAGTAAGATGATATTGGTTGGACTAGTTGTGTACAAAGAAGTCCTCCGCATAATGACCCACGCCAGATAAGTAAGAATCCCAACTAAAACAGGATTTGTCGACTACAAGGTTATTGTGGAGGACATTGAGGCAGTCAGGCTGGGAAACTATATCAAAGAGAACTTGAGCCAGATCATCGGGAGAAGAATGATTGATTAAGAAACCATGATGGTTGGGCAAAAAGCATTCTACGCCGCATTCAGGCGTAAGTACAGATGGGAGGCCAAGCCAGAGGGCCTCCAAGGCGGCTGGTGAGACACCTTCAAGGCTGGAGGGCATGACGAAAAGGTGGGAATTACCAAGTAAATCAGAGTATTCAAGCTGACTATATTGACGGCAGCTGATGGTAACATTGTCAGGTAACTTATAGGATGTATGCTGCAACCAAGAAGCAATCTCTGGGGATTCTGGATGGCCAGCAACGAAAATACTAATGGGTAGTTGTAAGCGTGGATGGGCATGAATCTCCAACATATCGAACAGAAGGTGAAGGGATTCTGCAAAAACTTGTGCGCCTTTACGATATGTATTAGCTCTTGCAACAATTCGGAGTTCAGAAGGGTATGTGTATGGAAAAGAAGCGGTCCGAGATCGTGTATTTTGGTCATAGACTTGGTAGCTTGCCTTGTCACCCCCATATGGGAAGTGTGCTACTTGGATAGAGGGATTGTGGGATGAAGCACGAAGTGCAATTCCCCTGCTAGGGGCTACAACAGCAGTAGCAATGTTCAAAGCTTGAATTGTTGTGTAAACATTGGCACTTTCTTGAGGAAAGTCAATAATAAGCTCAACTATAGAATTAGTTGTCTCCTTATCCAATGACTTAAGCAGTGGCAGCATGTAGTCTTGATAGCAATAGATGCATCGACTTTTGGAATATTTCGAGACAAGGGAAGCGGCAAAAGAAAAGAGACTTAAATAGCGTTGCTCGGCAACAATGGAAAGTTTAAATAAAATATATAGCAGAATGGTGCTGTATGTAATGATAACGAGGGCACAATTTATCTGAGGAGGGGTTGGTAGTGGGGACCATTGCCTAAATAGCAATTGCAGAGTAAGCGCAGGGCAGAGATAATATGTGGGCAGAGATGATGTTAGAGATTTAACTGTGAAGTAGGAATGATGCCCATATGGATTAATGAACAAAATACTTTTTGTCATTTTCACTTTTATTCAGTGGGAGGTAAACTGAATAGTCGGGAAAGACTGTACAACATCTACAGCCATATTATTTAGTTCCGCCTAAGTATAATAGGGTCAGCGTGGCAAACTTAGCTTAATCGAGGCTGCAGCCCAAAAGATATTGTCGGATAAATTCTTCTTGTCGCAAACGACTCGTGATTGCATTAGGATATAGATATTTATTCAAGAGAGAAGCTCCAAACGCTAAGGATATATGAATCTTGGGGAAGAGAAGCTTTGCCGAAAGACCAGCTGTAGAGGATATAACGAGATTAATACATGACTCATCGACCATAGCTCGATAATTAATTTGATGAAGAAGGAGGTACTCGAGAGGAAGAGACGCAAATAGTGAAAGCATCTCGAAACTGACTAAAGGGGGATTATATGTACATACTAACTCGTTCTGCATAGCACAAAGAATATTAAGCTTGGACGGTGAAGATCTTGGGTGGGGTTTGATCAGTGGGATTACAGGTGTTTTGGGAAGAGCGAGAGAAAGAAATTCATTGTACATGGCAATCTCATCTGGGAGACGAGCTCGATCAGACTCGAACAGTGTTGTAGTAGGAAAGATGAGGTATTTGAGAGCATGAGGTACCACAGATCTAAACAAATTTAGATAAGAATCTAAAAAGAAGCTAGATGATTGCCTATCTAGGTTTAGACTAGAGATGGAATTAAATACTGTGACAGGGGGCAAAAGTTCAGTCGCTTGTAGGATATTTGCTGGATTGAGATCATATAGGTAATAGAAGAGGTCTGAGTTTGAGGGGGAATGATAACGTTTACTCTGTAGAGGTGCATCAACAGAGTTATCAAGCCAAAATGGCACCAGTTGTCTACATGATTGTAAGAAGCCATCGCCGTAGAAAATACAATTGAGTTTGGGGAGTATCTGTAGGCTAAACTTACCAATCTGATAGAATGACTTTGTATCAAACCACCCTGGACGTGGTTGCCAAAGCGTTACTGGGACGAGGAGGGAAAGCGCACGAGCTAGCCACAACAGAATAAATGTAAACACGAAGTAGTCCGCCAGTTGCCATGGAAAAACTAACTCGTATCTCTTATTCTTTGGAAATGCACTCAACAATTCAGATACGGAAAGAAAGTGATGAGTGGACTTATTTTCTAATGCGACACGTACACGAATTAAGATGCATATAAGAAAACATGTGTCGTCAGTTTTATAAATTTTAAAATGATGCCTAGATGCTACAAAAAGGCCTAGTTGTGAAGAACAAGAGCTGACAGAGATTAGGTGAATTTTTATGGGAGTCTTGGTCATAGTAGGGATCGGAATCCAAGGTTCTTGATTCTAAATGTGTAATAAAGAATATAAGAAGCCAATTGTGTTCTTATCCTTTGCTTACGCGTTGTTGAACCACTTGAAAGACCTGACCGTATCAAAAGTGGTGGAAGTGTTTTAATATGAGAAGAATTGATTTGAGTGAGCTCTGTAAACAATATAGACTCTAGGATGAATCCTAAAGGCTCATTTACCTTGGCAACAAAGCTTTGAAGTGTGGGCAAGAAGGCTGGTGAAAAAGAGAAATATATTGTTGTTGCAGAGTGATGACGATGGGAGAGATTAATGCATAGATGAACATTTAGATTTTGATGATATTTGGTGCAAATATCCGCTAGATAAGGGAGATTTGACAAGCGATAGCGTCCAGATATTTTGAAAATGATGGATGGGGAATAGTTCAGCTCATGAAGATGCTTTACTGATTTAAGAAGAATGAGAAGTTCTGAGAGACCCTTGCCACGAACGCGAATCTGGTGATGTTCATTAGAGGTGAAATTGGGCAAATATAATTCGCTATTGAGCCAAGGAAAAGTGCTGAGATATGAACACAGTTGCTGACTTAATTCTACACTCAAAAAATTGTGGCCATGAAGAGAAGGATCCGCAATTACAAGCAGGTCATAAAAAGACTGCTGGGCCAAATATGCTACATTGCGCAAAAGATCATCGAAACGCTGCTTTGGGGTAATAGCGGATACACTGAAGTCAGTGTTAGGAATACAGCAACTTGTAAGTATGACTACTTTCACCTTCTAATTATTTCACGGTTGGCGTTAAGTTTGCCCACAACAAGGCTCAAGTAAGAGTTAGGAATAGTTGACATGTTAACATTTTCTTTAATTATAGTCCTAGAAGTTCGAAGACAAGGACGATAGGCTGACTTGATAGCCTGAGGCCGCAACTGTAATTCTGCTGTAATCATAATCCGGATGCTATCTAGAGATTCTGTCTCAGCGGGTTGATCAGTAGCCAGTGAGGTGTGAGGTCGCTACCGGTGAGGTGTCACCGCCCAACCGAGACCTCACGCCGCATGCATACACACGCCAATGCCCGCCTGCCCCTCTGCGTCAGGCGGGCATTGGTTTCTCAACAACTGAACGACCACCGCCCCTGGCTGAACTGGCCAAGGAATCAGGGATCAGCCTGCGCTGCGCCCTATTCGCCACGAACCAACGACAAGGCTGAGCACTTTATCCAGGCTCTGTGTCGGGGATGAGCTTACTCGATGACCTTCCACAACTCCGAGGAGCGGAACGAGCGGCGGCCTCGTTATCTCTCGATCTATAAACTCATCAGGAGTCACTCAGCCCTCGGCGGCCGATCCCCTCAGCAGCGGCTCAACGAGCTGCTCTGATGATCAAGGGGTGAGACACAGCATCTAGTAGGTAGGAATGGGTAGGAGATGTCATCCATAAAAGTACCCTGGTGAATAACATTATGAGAAACAACAGTGCTATTAGCCGGAATCGCTAGATTGATGCAGGAACTATTGGCAGCAAATACGGTATCACCAGAGGTGCATACGCTGCCCAGTACAACAGAATTGACACCGAAAAAGACCCGGCCCTTGAACTTGGGCATCAATGGCACATCAGTAGACAAAGGATACCTCTTGCCAAGTGTGACATTGTTGAAAATATAAGCAAGACCAGGTGGTTCAAAGGATACCTCGCCCCCAATAGTAATATTTCTCCCGTGCGAAAAACGAATAGGTACTCTTAACTCTGCACGTGATGATATAGTACAACCATAGGCATAAAAGAGGATTGTATTTGCAACACTTGAAATGATTGGTAGCCTTGTAGAGTTGAGACGCACAAGGCAATTTAAACGAAAGTCACGGTTAGTGCACACCAAAAGGATTATGAGTTTAAGCTGCTTTGAGAGAGTAGAGGTTTTTGTATTTAAATAGAGATTTAGATCAGCAACTAGTAGGTTGAAAGCAGAAGAAGAAGCAGCTAGTCCCCGAGTCAACAATCTGCTTTTTGGACATTTGCGTGTACTAATTTCACTCCTGTTAGCGTTGGCTGATGTCGATTCCATAATTAAAGAGTTTAGTGTCAGGTACTGGTTGAGATCTCTGGTAAGTTGCCTGGGGAGCCTTGGAAACTGATGGCACCATTCTCAAGCCTGATGACTCGGTTACAGAGCTTGAGTGTGCTTGTTCTGTGAGCTACTAAGATAAGCGTAAGATCGCTCGAAAGTTTTTCAATAGCGTGCATAACTTCTTGTTCAGTTTGTGTATCTAAGGCACTTGTGGCTTCGTCAAAAAAAATTATTTCAGATCGGTGGTACAAAGCTCGGGCGATAGCAATACGCTGTTTTTGGCCGCCGCTTAGACGTACTCCTTTCTCACCTACAAATGTGTGATAACCGTGCTCGGTTGTCAATATGAAGCTGTGGATTTGCGCTTGCTTAGCTGACTCAATGACAAGGTCGTAGTCGATTTTTGCAGCATCGACGCCAAAAGCTATATTTTCAACAAAGGAAGAATCTGAAAGGTATATTTCCTGAGGTACATGTGATAGCTTTGCCCGCCATTGCTGAATGTGATGAGTGTGCAAAGAACCTTTGAAATGCAAAGGTGCATCATCGACAACTATTGTCCCAGACGAAGGGGAAAGAAGACCCATCAAGATGTCTACGAGTGTGCTTTTTCCACTTCCAGTTGTGCCTATAATCCCAATACGTTCTCCACGGTTGATGGTAAAACTGATATCATTCAATATCAATGGGAGAGCCGCTGCATACCTAAAACTGATTGACTGCAGTTTTATTGAAGATTTAAACACAATAATATCATCATTATTATAGTTGAACGCAGGAGTGTTGACGGGCTCAATCATTGCTGTGAGATTGGCGATATCAATAGATGTTGACTTTAATGTGGACCAGCTAGTATAGATTTGCTGCACAGTCGGAAGGAGCTTTTGTGCGGCTATTGCAAGTACACCCAACAAGGGGATCATGCTTTTAGAACTAAGCTGACCGTCATCACTAGAAGAAATCGCAAACATTGCAATTACTGTCATGCCAACTGCTTCGATTAAATAGCGTGGGAAGGCGCCAAGAAACTGATTTTCAGCTTGGAGTAGTCGAAAGACTCTATCCTCATTCTTATATTTTTTGGAATAATAACCCTGAGATTGCCCTAGTATAACATCTCTTATTGAGGAAAGTGTCTCATTAATTACCTGGATTTGTTTACTTGATGAGCGTACTACTGAGTGATTATTAGCCAGCAACCTCTTCCTGACGCAAAACGCAATAGCATAGTATGTGAAACCAATGAAGAGTATGCCGGATATTGCTAATAGAGTATTGACCAAAAGAAGGCTCATCAGCAGAAATAAGCCAATGATTGATGACGCTATAAGTGAAACGAATGCCATCAATGCAGCCGATGTTCTAGATACGCTTGAAGTCAATGTACTGATAATACTATTTGAATTTGTCTCTATAAAATATGAGTAATCTCGAATCAAACTATTGTCAAATGCCATGCAGCTTAAATCGGAAGCCATCAAAGCCACAAAGCGATTACTTATTAATATGGATAGTGAGCGAATGAATGCCGCAATGAGCACAATAGAGACAAAAAGTATTGCTAATGTAGCTCTCAGATTTTGTGCGCTGCTTACACCAAGGAGTTGGATGACTGGGCCCATCCAGGATGGTAATTGATTTTGATTTGGACTAATGAGTGAGCCAACAAAGGGAGAGATCGAGAGTACTGTAAGCATTTCTGCTACTCCAGTTACTATCATGAGCAGAATTAATAAAAAAAACTGGATTTTTCGCCTACGCGATATGAAATCTAATAACGCTAGTATCTGAAGAAAGGAAGATTTCTTTTGCTTGTTATGGGATGCCATATCGGTTATTTAGAATGGATTGGCAAGGAGCTAGAATTTTAATGGCGCTGAGCGTATTCTAGCAATGGAATATCCGGACAAGGTCATAATATGATTTTATAAACGGTTGAATTAACGTTTACACGCCTAATTTAATCATGCTGCAATAGCGGTATGTTGAATTGTAGACCAATCGAATATCGGAGTTCGGTGCGTATGGGGGAATATTTATGAGTTGGGTAGGTCAACTAATATTTTGCTGTGTACCTTTGCCAACAGACCACACACTGAGGCCTGCGGTATTGGCCGCTTGAGCGTCGATAACTGATCTAGCATCAAACACCCAAGCTGGACGTCTCATATTACCGGCAATATGCTGCCAATCAAGATCTTTAAAGCATTGCCACTCTGTTAGCACAATTATTGCATCGGCATTTTTAACTGCCTCTTCTATTGATGCAACTTTACTCCAAGAACCTTCAGTCAATAGCTGATCTTTAGAATCGGGCTTGGATGCCCCAGTCGCTAGATCACCTGCAATCTGGCTTTCATTAACTTTGGGATCATATATTGTCAATCGGGCTCCTTCATCAAGCAAATCTGCGCAAATACTTATTGCAGGGGACTCACGCGTATCATTCGTATCTGCCTTGAAGGCAAATCCAAATATTGCTATTGTTTTTCCTGTTACAGTACCAAAGAGTCGTTGAACAACTAATCGAGCAATACGACTTTGCTGCCATCCATTAAGATTAACGACGCTTTGCCAATAATCAGCAACTTCATGCAATCCATAATGGCTACATAAATAGACAAGATTAAGGATATCTTTTTGGAAGCAGCTGCCGCCAAATCCGGGTCCAGGCTTCAGGAACTTATGTCCGATTCTGCTATCGAACCCAATAGCCTTGGCTACTTCCTGCACATCAGCACCAGTTGCCTCGCAGAGTGCAGAGATTGAATTAATGGAGCTGATCCTCTGCGCCAAAAAGGCATTAGCCGTGAGCTTGGAAAGTTCGGAACTCCACAAATTGGTACGGAGGATACGCTGTTCTGGAACCCAATGTCCGTAGACCTCAGCCAAAGCTTCAATTGCGCCTTCATCATCACCACCAATGAGAACCCGATCAGGATTTTCGAGATCAGAGACAGCGGTTCCCTCCGCCAGGAATTCAGGGTTGGAAAGCACTGCAAACGTTTTCGGCTGGCCACTGCCTGTCCCATTCCCCTGTGCCGCTGAAAGGATGGCCTGCACCGTTTCAGCAGTACGCACCGGCAGGGTGCTTTTCTCCACCACGATCGTGTGACCTTGGGCGCAGGCAGCCACTTGGCGAGCCGATGCCTCGATCCAACGCAGATCACTGGCCTGGCCTGCGCCCACGCCTTTGGTTTTGGTGGGGGTGTTCACCGACAGAAACACCATATCGGCCGCCGCGATCGCCGGCTCCACCGCCGTAGAGAAATGCAAATTACGGCCGCGACAACGGCCCACCACCGCATCCAGCCCCGGCTCGTACACCGGCAACTTGGACAGATCGGGATCGTTCCAGGCATCAATCCGTGCTTGGTTGAGATCGACCACCGTCACCTGGATGCCGGGGCAGCGATCAGCGATCACCGCCATGGTGGGTCCTCCCACATAGCCGGCACCGATGCAGCAGATCGTGCGGATGCTCATGCGATCGCCTCCTGGAAGTAGGCAATTGTGGCATCGAGGCCTTGGTCCAGTTCCACGGTGGGCTGCCAGCCCAACTCCCGCTGCGCCAGGTCAATCAACGGCTGACGCTGCAGGGGGTCGTCCTGGGGCAAGGGCCGGAACACCAACTCCAGCTCAGGATTGATCTTGGCGCGCACCAGTTCCGCTAGCTGGCGGATTGTGAATTCACCGGGGTTACCGATGTTGATCGGCCCACTATGGCTGCCATTCATCAGGAGGATCAATCCCTCCACCAGATCATCCACGTAGCAGAAGCTGCGGGTTTGGCTGCCGTCGCCATACAGGGTGAGCGGCTCACCGCGCAGGGCCTGCACGATGAAGTTGCTCACCACCCGGCCGTCATCGGGCAGCATGCGCGGCCCGTAGGTATTGAAGATCCGCACTACCCGGATCTCCACCCCATGCATGCGCTGGTAGTCGAAACAGAGGGTTTCAGCGATCCGCTTACCTTCGTCGTAGCAGCTGCGGATGCCGATCGTGTTCACGCAGCCGCGGTAACTCTCCGGCTGGGGGTGCACCTCCGGGTCGCCGTACACCTCACTGGTGCTGGCCAGCAGCAGCCGGGCGCCCACTCGCCGCGCCAACCCAAGCATGTTGTAGGTGCCCAGGAAGCTGGTTTTGGCCGTTTTGATCGGATTGTGCTGGTAATGGACAGGCGAGGCGGGACAAGCCAGGTGCCAGATCCGATCCACCTCCAGGCGGATTGGATCGGTGACGTCATGGCGGATCAACTCAAACCGGGGATGGCCCAACCATGGGGCGATGTTGCTCTTACGCCCGGTGAAGTAGTTATCCAGGCAGATCACCTCTTCGCCGGCCTGCATCAGGCGGTCGATCAGGTGGGAG
>Ga0194130_10004404_pt1 | contig 17922 bp, 13 predicted proteins | sample TA2KigsurfametaG_FD_160084 | JGI IMG/M metagenome (GOLD analysis project Ga0194130, IMG submission 160084) | Freshwater microbial communities from Lake Tanganyika, Tanzania - TA2015050 Kigoma 12 surface | ecosystem: Environmental > Aquatic > Freshwater > Lake | place: Tanzania: Lake Tanganyika... | reverse complement strand
AACCGACCGTCCCATCCAAACCGACCGTCCCATCCAAACCGACCGTCCCATCCAAACCGACCGTCCCATCCAAACCGTCGGTTCCTGCTAAGGCCGAGGTGCCATCAGGACCGAGCGGTGACGGTAAGAAGGGAGATGCGAAGCCACAGGATACCAAGAAACCTGAAGTGAAACCTTCAGTGGGCGAAGCAGGAAAAACCGTCGCGGCAAAAAAGCCCACTCCAGCCGCACCCAGCAAGCCCACCGCTGCAAAGCCAGCAGAAGCTAAACCTGCCAAGAAAGACACATCTTCGAAAGCATCTTCAGAAAAACCTGCCGCAAAGAAAGATACCGGCAAGAAGGAATCAGGTTCCAAGCCTACAAAGATTTCTTCGAAGCCCGATTCCAAATCGAAGAGCCCGTCCAAATCGGGCAGTGACAAACCCACCAATAAATCAAAGAACGATGCCAAGGCTCCTCCCAAAAAGGGAAATGCACCCGTAAAAGGAAACGTGAAACCGTCGGTCGGGGCCAGCATCACTAAGAAGAAACCCAAGTAATCATCGCCTCGTCCATTCCAATCGTTGAATTTTCGAGTCCGGAGAACTAATCCATGGCTGGACATTCCCAGTGGGCCAACATCAAACACCGAAAAGCGCTTGTCGATAGCAAACGCAGCAAACTCTGGAGCAAACTTTCCAAAGCCATCATTGTTGCGGCAAAACTGGGGGGAGGAGATCCGAGCGCCAATATTCGACTACGGACCGCGATACTCGACGCGAAAGCAGTTTCCTTGCCCAAGGACAACATCGATCGGGCAATTAAGAAAGGGACAGGCGAACTGGATGGCGGTGATGTAGAAGAAATTCTCTACGAAGGTTATGGCCCAGGTGGTGTCGCAGTTCTATGCGATATCATGACCGACAACCGAAACCGAACCGCTCCCGAAATTCGAAAGCTTTTCGACAATCACGGCGGCAATCTAGGCTCAACCAATTGTGTGGCTTATTTGTTCGAGCGAAAGGGCTTGATTTCGATTAAGCAACCCGCAGTGGATCTCGAAAAACTCATGGAGATCGCGCTCGAGAATGGGGCGGAGGACGTCACGGAGGGTCAGGAGACATACGAAATCTCTTGCCCAACAGATGCGTACACTGGACTAGTTGAGGTTATCGAGGCACAAGGCATCGCCATTGAATCCAAGCAGGTAACGAGAGTACCGAACCTCACCGTCGAAGTCGATTCGGAGACCGCGGTATCCGTAATGAAGCTTTTGGAGAAGCTCGAGGATCACGATGACGTGCAATCTGTGGCTACCAACGTTAACTTCACCCCTGAGCAACTTGCAAACCTCGGTTAGCTCTGACCTCTAGGATCGAACATGCTAAACCGCATCGCGGCATATTCAGCCGACTTTCATACGCAGTTGTCCGAGCTGCGTCGAAAATTGAGTCCGGATGGCTCCGTTGTATCGGAACGTGGAAGGCAACTTACGCAGCAACTATTCGGTGAGGACTTAACACCCCAGCAGGTTGTTGAAAGAATTTGCCAGGATGTACGCAATCATGGAACCGTCGCGGTTCTGAAATACGCTCGTGTTCTCGATGACCCAAAAACTTCTGAGGACACTTTGCGAGTACCAATCCAAGCACTTGAATCAGCCCATTCGAAAGCATCCAAAGATTTTCTTGGTTCCATCCGCGTTATCCGAAAGAATGTTGAGCAATTTCAATCCGCGATATTGCATAAGGATGTGATTGTCAGCGACGGGCGAGGCACGATTCTCAAGCATCGTTACAAGCCATTGAAACGGATTGGCATCTGCGTACCAGGAGGCGCCGCCGCATACCCATCGACAGTACTCATGACAGCGATCCCAGCATTGTGCGCTGGCGTTCCGGAAATTGCGATCATCGCTCCACCAACGAGGTTTGGTGCCTACAACGCGGACGTATTGGCTACCTGTTTTGAACTCGGGATTCGAGAAGTGTATGCCGTAGGCGGGGCTCAAGGCATCGCGTCACTCGCGTACGGGATCCCCGAAGTACCCTCCGTTGACAAGATTGTCGGACCCGGCAATTTGTTCGTAGCATTAGCCAAACGCCACGTCTACGGGACGGTAGACATCGATTCGATTGCTGGACCGAGTGAGGTTTTGGTCATCGCAGACGAATCCACGAAACCCTCGTTCGCTGCATCCGATTTGCTCGCCCAAGCAGAACACTCTCCTGGTTCGAGCATTGTGATCTCGACGTCCGAACAGATCCTTGCTCAAATCGACCTGGAAATAGAGAAACAACTAATACATCTCGAAAGAGCCGATTTGACCAAAGCGTCTTTGATCGAATTCGGAGCCAGCATTCTATGTTCAGATGAGAGGCAACTGGTAGAGATATCGAATCAGTTAGCCCCCGAGCATCTTCAGATTTCCGTCGAGTTCCCTGACCGATATGCTGATAAGATCACCAACGCCGGGGCAATCTTTAAAGGTCACTTTTCGCCGGTCGCTCTAGGGGATTACGCCGCTGGTCCGTCGCACGTTCTTCCGACCGGCGCGACCGCGCGATGGGCATCCGGACTCTCATCGAACCACTTTTTGCGGTCCTACAGCGAAGTAGAGTTCAGCGAGACAGCCCTTCGAGAAATAGAGCCGCACATCACAGCATTGGCGAACCGCGAAGGCTTAACCGCCCACCGCGAAAGTGTCCTGGCTCGCTTCCGAACGGTGTAGTCCAAGACAAATCCCTCTTTAACCTGGGGGTTCTCGCCAGCCTCGCTTTTTAACGGGATCGATGTTTGGGAGAGGAATCATTCGCCGCTTCCATTACCGGTAGGAATGCCATTCCGCTGCTCCCGGAGCATGACAAGGTAGGATCGCACGGAATCGACACCCCACAGGATCGATACGAGGAACGCGGACGTCATACCAAGAAATGTTACGTTGATACGAAAGCCGTTCATTACAAGCAGGGCCAAACCGCAAGCTAACGAGAAGGCACAGACGGCTACATTCACCAACAAATCTGTACTATTGCGACGTTTATCACTCCGTTTAATCGCCCGACGCGCATTGGAGTTCGCAAGTTCTCGAAGTGCATCCAGATCCGCCTTGGCCTCGGGAGCACGACTCGCAGCCCTCAGTGGCAAACTGGTAAATGGTCTACTCAACGGTGTAGATGCAGAGGACACCTCTGAAATCGATGGGCTCAGGGCGGAGATGGAGAAATCAACAGAACGATCAGGTAATTCGGTTACTCGTTTTGGAATCGATGGCAATGAGGATTTTCGGTTGATCGCAGCATCCGATGCCGGGGCACTGTTTGGACCAGACCGGACGCGCTGAAGCAATCTCTGCATGTACTCCTCAATCGACTCTTCTTCTGTGTTGGATTCCTCGACGGATTCGACATTCGCTGCGTTGGAACGTTGGGACGCACTCACTGCCGAGGCGCCATTGTGCACCTGCAATTCTGGTAAATCCTCAAAATTGTTCGGCCTTTGCAACTCCTGGACTCCCCCCTCCTCGAAGCCTGCTCGTTCATCGATTTGCTCCTGATGAGGAGGAAGCTCTTCTTCGTCAAGTGCGTTCAATGACGAGGCATCAATCTCATCCTCGCCAACTACCCCTGACGGGTATTCTCGATCGGCATCCGTTTCTCGTCGGCTACGTTCCGCGGCAATCTCAAGGCTGACTCCATGCGGCCGAGCCTGTTCGTCAACTCCCTTGCCCGGATTTCGCACCAGGCCGAGCGATGCGTAAAGCGCTTGAAGCTCACGCTCGCCTGTGTCCTCAGCGTTTTCGCCGGGAGTTACATCGCCTTGGAGTTCCGTAGAGTGCCTTAACAACTGCTCAGCGAAAAACGGCTTAGCATTCCGAATCTCTTGCTGAGGCTGCAACGCCGGTGAACTTTCTTCCGGCACATCGTGATTGTAAAGCTGCAATCGTTCGAGCGGATTTTCCGTTGCTTGAGGAACTTTTCGGCGGTCTGAGGCTTCTGCCAAAAGGCGTTCGAGGCGGTTACCAATAGCATCTGAATCAAGTCCAACCTGAAGCTGTCTCAGATCTACCGATTCTGCTTCCAGATTTTGACCAACACTTAAGGAACGAAGATACTCCCGTTCCTCTGTCGAATCTCCTGCAATCGGTGTCCCGTAGGTTTGTCGGTTTGACAAACTAGATCCTGATTCTTGTCGGTCGGAAAAGGTTGGGTCTGCAAACTCTCTTTGCGCAAGGCTGTTCGAATTTGGCTCTATGCCGCGCGAACCCCAATCATTTGACCCGCCAGGTTCCCTTATGGACGGTTCCCTTACGGAAGGTTCTTCGGTTACTTCGGAAGGTAATTCAGGTGCCAGCAATGACTCGGAACGTCGTTCAACTTCGATTTGACTTCTTTCCAAACGCCGCAAAAGTTCGACATACGATTGGTCACTCGATTCATCGACCGGAGCATCCCACTGCATCGCATGAGGTGCCTTCTCGTACGCAACTTCGGGTTCACCTGCAGATTGAAAGGACTCGCCGAAATCCTGTTCCACTCGGAGTTCTGGCTCGGGCAAGTTCGATGCGTAATACGGTGCCGATTGGCCGGAAAAATCACTCGAGTTTTTGCGATCCCAATCGGATCCATCCATCCGTGCATGTCGATCTGCCTCAGGCAGTCTCTCCATGGATGGAGGTAGCGAGTTCAGTCTCGGAAGGGACTCAATCGACCTCGAGAAGGACTGATCCCCAACATAGGGAAGAGAATCCCTCGTTCTTTCTGTGAACTCAAGGGATTCTGAAGATATTGCAGGTACGCTTTCCGGACTCAATATCGTTCCACGTTGGCAAGAACTCATTTCGGAGACGGAGCTTCTCAATTCGCATTGATCATCCGCTAGCGAAGAAATCTTGTCCGCTAAAACCCGCATTTCCTCACTCGAGGAAATGCCGATCGTTTCAATTCGCTGCTCAAGATTGTTGAGTCGACTATCCAAAGACTGGCTTAATGCCAAAACCGACTCTTGCTGTTGTGTTCCAAATGTGCCTAACTCCCTACGGATGTCAGTAAACCATCGATCGGCGAAACCTTCCATCATCTTCTGTGTCGAAGCGAGTACGACAGACTCTGTAGTCGCTTGAGCATCCAATTGGTTTTGTACAGAGTTGGCTTTCAGTGCAGCGACAGCAGCGGTCAGGGACTCCATATTCTCTTTGATTTGTCCCAACACCTCAGGTGCAACATGATGCGCGGCGGTGCTTTCCACGTTCAGAAAGATCGGCGCGGGTAGTTGCGTCTCATACCCTTGGGATAAACCCACAGGTTCGACCAATGGAAACGAGGTATTCGATGGACCGGTAGCAGGATTCGAATGACTTTCTACCGGCGCAACTTGGGTGACTTGGGGGGGTTCAGCGCCCATACGGGATGCAATTTCCGGAATGCGCTCTCCACGCACAACAGTCGAAGTTGGACGCGCCTGGAAAGGATGCACTACAAACGTCAACTCACCAAGTTCGATCGTCGTACTTCGATCGATCAACCATTCTTTAACTGGGCGACCGGAAACTCGCGTGGGCTGTGCGAGTGCTTTCAGCAACGTGAATTTTTTGCCAAAGATCAACAGAACGTGGTTCGGTGCAAGATTCCCTTCCTGAACACGAACCGAAGCATCCAAAGCTGAACCGATCGTGCAACGCGGGGCGTGAACTCCCCACGATGCTATCACGGCACCGTTCCGATCGAGTAGATCAACGAATCTGATCTCGATTCCTGAACTCTGGGAGTCAACGATCGATCTATCCGAGGAGAGATATGGAGTTGCCATAGGTTAATAACACGTAGCCAATTTGATCATCAAGCTATATCCGCGCGTTATGGGGCTATCGACAACGCTGAATAGCCAACTTCCATGAAAATCGTTCGCCTAAAGCCATAATTACCGAGTGACTAAGAAAACTCCGGAAATTCCACCTTTAACGCACCTGAATTTGCTAGCACACGCCACTCAATCTTTCACACGCAAACCTCTACTCCACAGAATGTTACGGACACAAATCATCACGAAAACGCGACTAGATTACAGTTTTCTAACCTAAACAATGCCGAGGTGAACATTTTTCGGGATTTTGCGTAGTATGTTTGTGGTTGATCATTTCCTTCCCACCTTTCGGGAGGGGTTAGTATCTGCCGATTGGAGAAAAAAATGTCGAGGAAAGAGGCTCTGAACAAGCTTAAGGATGTGCTATTACTCCGACGCGAAGCATTAAAGCGTGCTCTGGATGGTGACTTGAGCCTGCTTCAAACATTGTCGCAAGAAGGCGGGGACGTCATGGATGCGGCGATGGATACCGCGCAAGACGAGATCAGCAGCCAACTCGTTGAGGTAGAAAGCCGTGAGCTCTCCCAAATCGAGGACGCTTTGGGACGTTTCCGCGATGGGGTGTACGGGAATTGCGAAACTTGTGAAAAGGCAATCCCATTGGCGAGGTTACAGGCGGTCCCGTATGCCACGACCTGCATCGAATGCGCAAGGAAGCAGGAGAAGGCGGGGTACCGTCCGGGTCCTAATCCATTTGGTGACTCAGCCCAATCACCGCACGCTTCACGATAACCGATGCAAACGACGTGAGATCACGGATGCTCCAAAGCTAAATCCTGCTCGTCCGTCTAATTGTCGTTGAGATTCTTTACCCGCTAACTAAACTTAAACGCTGGGGCTTTCTATGGAGACCAGCATGAAACGATATTTTTGTAAATTTCTATTGGTTTGCGGTTCGATGGGTGCTTTGTCCACCTCGACAGCGTCCGCGATCGATCCTTTGGTGGGGCTCCCGTACGCTTGGGGATTAGGAGCGCAGTACGCGTTCCGTAATAGCCTCCCCACACCTCCTTACTTTTCGATCTATCCTCCTGTTTACTACGGCGCACGCTACCAGCGGCCATATGGTGACAGCCCCTACGCCTCGTACCCACTGCTGGGGCAGATTCCTGGATATACGCCGGTGCCTAAGGAGAGCTACGCGATCCCACCTCGCGCGGTTGAAAATCCATATTCGACTGGATGCTGCTCAGTCAGCGGCAATGAGACGGGGGATCGTGAAGCCGGGAAGGTATCCGTTCAAGTCCTCGCGGAGCAACGTTCCGCTGGCAAACCCCGAATTGTCGTAAACCCATTTTCTCAAGAAAAAATCGCCAAGCAATAGATTCCGATTATCCGGAACAGAGGATCTGCCGTAGCACGATTTTTACCTTCCTATCCCTCGCGTGTCGGGCCGTGCTACACTGTGGGCTATGCAGCCTTCAAACCCGTTGCCATCGATCCACGTCCCTATAACGATCCATATCAAGGTATTTGCGGGTCTTCGAGAAGGACTGAGTTGCGACCGAGTAAGCTTCTCCCATCCGGGTCCAGGGCAAACGCGAGAGTTAACCGCTGGCAGGATCAAGTCATTCCTCGCTGCGTCGCACCCGAACGTGGCCGTCTTGATCCAGTCGAGCCGATTGGCTGTGAACCACACTTTTGTGGATGACGATGCCAGCCTAGAATTAGCACTCGCTTCGGGGGTTGAAATCGCGTTGATTCCGCCCGTCAGTGGCGGGTAACGGGCGAACCATTACGGATATTGACGCGACGCGAATAACCCTGCGCCGACCTTGCCGAAAAACAGCGTCGAGCAATTCGCTTCTTTTCTAAGCAATCGATCATGGCATCCCTGCAACAGGTTATCTTTGACGAGCTCGACTCGCTCGTTCTCGTCGATTCGCATTCCCACATTAACCCTCGAGCACCTGCATCGGAAACGATTGCGGATTTGCTCGGGTATCACTATTACACCGAACTCGTACACTCCGCCGGGATGCCGCGAGCGGAAATCGAGCAAGAGAACCTATCCCCCGAGGAAAAAGTTGGTCGACTCTTTGAATCGCTGCATGAGATCAATCATACAGTTCAGTGGTTCTGGTTCGTCGATCTTTCGAGCCACCTATTCGGTTTCAAAGAACAAACGATCGATCGAAAAAACTGGAAGTCTCTTTACGATCAAGCGTTTGCGGCCATGAATCGGCCGGATTGGGAGAATGAAGTACTCACCAAAAGCAAGATCGAAAAAATCTTTCTAACAAACGACTTCGACGATCCCTTGGACGACTTCGACACTCACCGATACGTTCCATGTTTACGCACCGATGATCTCGTTTTCCACCTGCATTTAGAAAAGACACGGAGTCGGCTTTCCGCTGCAACCTCATCTACCCTCCATTCTCTCGATGACCTGCATCGCTGCTTGGGACTGCTATTCGAACGCTTCGTGAGATGCAACGCCAAAGCTTGTGCGATTTCGCTTCCTCCTTGGTTTACCCCGTGCCACATCCCGCTTCACGACACGGCGACGACAGAGGCATTCCATCGCATCTTGGCGGGCAACAGGGAACCCAGTGAAGCCGATAAAAAACAGGTCGTCTATTGGGTCTTTTGGCGACTGACCGAATTTTGTGCCGAATATCGACTTCCATTCGACCTAATGATCGGAGTGAATCGCAAAGTCTATCCAGGCGGTGTCTACCAAGGCCAAGATCTTTACGACTCCCGCTGGTCGATGATTCAGTATGCGGATTTATTCAACGCATTTCCAAACGTCAAATTTCCGATTTCGGTCCTGGCATCTGTAAGCAATCAAGAGCTCGTCGACTACGCTTGGATATTTCCTAACGTCATCGCACACGGACATTGGTGGTATAGCAATACTCCAAGTTTCATCCGACATGATCTTCAAGCGAGATTGGACGCAGTGCCTCGTGGCAAGCTCGTCGGCTACTATAGCGATGCTTACAAACTCGAGTTCATTCTTCCAAAGTACCAAATGTACAAGCGAATTTTAGCGGATTGCCTCGCGGAAACTATTTGCATCGGACGCGGCCAGAGTGAATCTTTTGCGATTGAACTCGGCAAACAAATACTTCGCGGCAACGTCGATTGCATTTTCTTTTCGAATTAGAGATAGCAACGTGAAAAAAGTAGGTTTAGTCGGCTGGCGTGGAATGGTCGGATCGGTCCTGATGGATCGGATGGTCGCTGAACAAGACTTTGACCATTTCGAACCGATTTTTTTCTCGACCTCCAACGCAGGCGGCGTGGGCCCCAATCTCCAGGGCAAAGGAACCGGGATCCTTCAATCGGCCGACGATCTCGAAGCGCTGCGAAAGATGGATGTGATCCTCTCGTGCCAAGGGGGCGACTATACGACAGCCACCTATGATCAACTTCGAGGTCAAGGCTGGCAGGGGTACTGGATCGATGCCGCCTCAATGTTGCGGATGCGTAACAACGCGATAATTATTTTGGATCCCGTGAATGACCAAGTGATTAAGTCGGCTTTGCGGCAAGGAATTAAAACATTTGCCGGTGGCAATTGCACTGTCTCTCTCATGCTGATGGCATTGCATGGACTATTTCGGGAAGGGCTCGTGGCATGGATGACCAGCATGACCTACCAAGCTGCTTCAGGAGCCGGTGCACAAAACATGCGAGAACTTCTCAGGCAAATGGGGTGCCTATCCCAATCGGTCGCAGAGGATCTTGCAAATCCGGCGTCCGCGATTCTGGCAATCGACAAAATGGTTACCGACACGATGCGATCAGCCGACTTCCCAGTCGATCATTTTGGTGTTCCGCTCGCGGGTAGCTTAATCCCCTGGATCGATAAGGACCTCGGCAATGGCCAAAGCCGAGAGGAATGGAAAGGAAAAGCAGAGACAAACAAAATACTGGGACGCTCGGAATCGCAAATCCCGGTCGACGGCATTTGCGTTCGCATCGGAGCCATGCGATGCCACAGCCAAGCACTCACCATTTGCTTGACGAAAGATGTCCCTCTCGACGAAATCGTTGACCTGATCAGCCAAGCGAACCCATGGGCCAAAGTAGTTCCGAACGAGCGCTCGGTCTCTATGAAAGATTTAAGCCCAACCGCTGTGACGGGAACGCTTTCTTGCCCTGTCGGAAGATTGCGGAAAATCGAACTCGATCCCGCAAACCACGGAAGATACTTATCCGCATTCACGGTGGGAGATCAACTTCTTTGGGGGGCCGCAGAGCCGTTGCGAAGAATGCTTCGAATACTACTCGAAGACTGAACCGTAGGCTAAAACCAATGCTTGAATCAATCAGTAAGCCATCAGGATCGGTCTGTCTGCTTCTGTATGGAAGCGTCGGAGCCATTTAACACCGGGCCCGCCACGATACGCTGTTGCACCTTTGGTAGCGCCACGAGTTTGGAAGGATCTCCCGAACTCCACCTACAAAAAGATCCACCCAAAATAGGCCAACCCTCGCTATGATTCCGAGAGAAATTCTCCACAAAGCCACCCATTGGCGGAATGTCCCATTCGCCCTCCTGACACTCATCCATGCAATTGTTCCATTTGCTCATCTAATCGCTGCCGACAAGCCAAACATCCTTTGGATATCATGCGAGGATACCGGCCAGCAGCTTGGCTGCTACGGAGACGAATACTCAAGCACTCCTTATTTGGATGCTTTTGCGAAGAAGAGCCAAAGGTATTTGAATTGCTGGTCGAACGCACCGGTGTGCGCGCCCGCTCGCACCGCGATCATCACAGGCATGTATCCACCTGCATTTGGTGCTCAACATATGCGTTCAGAGGTCTCCCTACCTAATTTCGCGAAGACGATTCCTGAACACCTTCATTCGGTTGGGTATTACTGCAGCAACAACTCAAAGGAAGACTACAATTTCCGAAAGCGCACTGGAATGTGGGACGATTCCAGCCAAAAGGCGCATTGGCGTAATCGTTCGAAAGACCAACCATTCTTCTCGGTCTTCAACCTACAGATAACCCACGAAAGCCAAATCCGAAAACGCCCCTACCAGCCCAAGCACCCCACGTCTTCGGTCCCAATACCACCCTATCATCCCGATACACCAGAAGTCCGAATCGATTGGGCGCAATACTACGACCGGATCACTGAAATGGATTCCCAATTTCAAAAGATCCTCATCCAATTGGAGGACGATGGACTTTCAGAATCCACGATTGTCTTTTTCTTTGGGGACCACGGAAGTGGTATGCCTCGCTCCAAGCGATGGCTCTACGAAAGTGGGCTCCGTGTTCCCATGATGGTTCACATTCCATCCAAATTCCAATCCATCGTAGGAGCAAGCTATCAAGCGGGCTTTGAATCGAAGAGACTGGTTTCTTTCTTGGACCTTGCCCCGACGGTTCTTGAGTTGGCTGGTCTTGCCCAATCTGCATATCTGCATGGCGAATCCTTTTTTTCGGATGAAGCACGCGCTCGTTCTAAGCTCATTGGTTTTCGCGACCGAATGGATGAGCGAATCGATTGCTCGCGCGCTATTCGCGACCATCGTTACCTTTACGTCCGGAACTTTTTTCCGTCTCGACCACAAGGCGCGTATTTAGCCTATATGTTCGAAACCCCGACAACGAATGACTGGTATCGATGCTACATCGAAGGCCGCCTCGACAAGGTCCAGTCCAGATTTTGGGAAACCAAAGACGTGGAGGAACTCTATGACCTGGACGTGGATCCGCACCAAGTCACCAATCTCGCCTACAACCCGGCATACCAATCTCAACGCACTGAACTTGGGCAATCATTGAAGCAGTGGATGTTAGATCATGAGGATAAAGGTTGTATTCCCGAAGATTGGTTGCTTGACGGAAGGTTAGACTCCATCAATGATGCAATTGAGTCGGCATGGAGATCTGGGGACGTTATCGATTCGAACGAACGCACTGATATCATGCTGGAATCTACGATGCCGATGGATCGCTATTGGGGATTGGTGGCGTTGCACACTCAGTTATCAAAACATCGCCGAACGGTAATTCCAGATACGGTGCCCGCACTCATTACAGATAGTGAAGACGTGGTAGCCATTGCGGCCTTGGAAATACTCGCTAGGTATAGCACGCCAGAACAAGCCACCACATCCAACGAAAAATTAGTACAGATCGCCATCGGAGATAAAACTACCTGGGGATCGAGGATGCTCGCCCTCAATGCGATCTACCCTGACGCATTGAACCAATCCACCAAAATATCACTCGAACAAATCCCAGAAAAGCGCAAGAAGTCCTGGACCAAGGATCTCCCCTCTAGGTACGCAGAATACTTGCCTCGTCTCATCGATCATCTCTGCCATCCCCACTCCCCAAAAACGAAAGAGTAGTCATGCCATGTAAAAAAACCTGTGTCGTAACTCCCCTCCTGGGTGCCATGGGGCCACTAAAAATGTGGCTGGCCCCATTCCCAGCAGAAACCATGGATCGGGTCGGAGCCCTTAGAACCCGAGTGACCAAAAACCTGCGTAATTGGCACCCTAGGAAATGCTTCGGAACTCCTCCACACACGAAACCGGCCTGACTCTCCGCACAGTTCGGATGGAATAATTGCGGTTACTGCTTTATGATGATTTCTCTCACGTTTCAATAACCTTATTACTCCTTAGCAATCATGTCAGCCGTAGCACCAAAACCAACAGTCTCATCCTCCGACGATCCATACTTCCAAGAGCTGTTTGCCGATCGGATCGGCGGAGCGCAATACGGCAAAGCCAACGAGATTTACAAGTTCGAGAAAATAAAAAGGGCAAAACGGAAAGCGCTAGCAGACTATCCAGATCGCCTACTTCTCGATTTCGGCATCGGAGAAAATGACTCGATGGCGGATGCCAAGGTACGCACGGAGTTAGATGTCCAAGCGAACCGGCCCGAAAATCGCGGCTATATGGACAACGGACCAGCGGAGTTCAAACAAGCCGCAGCTAGATTTATGCAACGCCAATTCGGAGTCGACTTGGATCCCGCCACTCAAGTCAATCATTGCATTGGGAGCAAGACTGCCTTGTCGATGCTTCCAGCATGCTTCATCAATCCAGGCGACATTACCATGATGACCGTTCCAGGTTATCCCGTTGCAGGAACACACACTCGCTACTATGGCGGTACCGTCTACCGACTTCCACTCCTCGCCGAAAATCACTTCTTCCCAGACTTCTCGAATGTCACCGACGATGTATGGGAAACAACCAAGATGTTAGTTCTTAACTATCCCAACAGCCCCACCGGTCAAGTCGCGACAAGCGAGTTTTATGAAAGCATCATCGAACTCGCTAAGAAACACAAATTCATCGTCGTTCAAGACGCCGCTCATATCCTGCTCACCTTTAAGGGGAAACCCCTCAGCTTCCTTCAAATTCCCGGTGCCATGGATGTCGGAGTCGAAGTCCACTCCATGAGCAAGGGTTTTGATATGATCGGATGGCGGATCGGTTGGGTTTGTGGTAACCAGCGAATCGTACAAGCCTTCTCAGATGTCAAGGATAACTGTGACAGTGGCCAATTCGGCGCAATCCAGCGAGCAGCTATCACCGCGTTGGACTCACCGGAAATCCCCGCTCGGATCAATGGCAAGTACAAAAGGCGGCTTGAGAAATTGGTGTCAACTCTCCGTCAATGCGGATTCACGTGCGATGTACCAGGTGGTAGCTACTTCCTCTATACAGCAGCACCCAAAGAAGTTTCCGGTGGGCCTCAATTCGCCAATGCCGAGGAAGCATCGCAATACTTCATCACCCAGCACTCGATCGTTATCGTTCCCTGGGACGATGCGGGTAACTGCCTGCGATTCTCGGTAACTTACGAAGCCGAAGATGAGGCCGCAGAAGACGCTCTCATGGTGGAGACCCTCAGGAGAATCCGTGGCTTAAACCTCGTTTTTTAATCGACCCGAACCTCCAACGCGAATCCCATGACCGATACCGAAATCCATCAAAATCTCCAGTCCGCTCTCGACTCCTTTAAAGATCCCGAGTCACAGAAAACTTTGTCCAAAACCGGACAAGTTACGGATTGGGTTTTGACCGGCGGTGAAGCGAAATGCCGACTGAGCCTTACAAGTATGGTTCAGCCGATCGCGCAGGAAATCGCTGACAGGTTGCGCGATCATTTGCTCGCTCACGTGCCAGGGTTGAAAGGGGTAACGGTTATCACCGATACTCTCTATCGCCCCGCTCCCCCCATCGGCCAAATCGGCCTAAAAGCCAAATCTGTCATCGCTGTCGCCGCTGGCAAGGGTGGTGTGGGAAAAAGCACGTTAGCGGCATCGATTGCTCTCACCCTGCAATCTCTAGGCGCCAAGGTCGGACTGCTCGACGCCGATGTCTATGGCCCCAGCATTCCCCACATGCTCGGCTTAGAAGGACGCCCAGAAATTCAAGACAACAAAATCCAGCCGATCCCTTGCGGCACCATGCCGGTCATGTCGATGGGTTTTTTGATCGGAAGAGATCAAGCTGTCGTATGGCGTGGACCGATGCTTCATGGCTCCATATCCCAGTTCCTCAAGGACACGAATTGGGGCGAACTGGATTACATGATTATTGACATGCCCCCGGGAACTGGCGACGTGGCTTTGACTCTCTCGCAACTCCTCCCATTGGCCGGTGCTGTTATCGTTTGCACTCCTCAAGAAGTCGCGTTGCTTGACGCCAGCAAAGCCATTTCCATGTTCGAAAAAACCAAGGTGCCTATTCTCGGTGTCGTTGAAAACATGAGCGGCTTCACCGATCCCGACTCCGGAAAAACCTTCGACATCTTTGGGAAGGGCGGAGCACGTCAAAAAGCGATCGAACTCGGCGTCCCGTTTCTCGGAGAAGTCCCCATCCAAATACCTCTGCGAAGCGAAGCAGACGAAGGCAAACTGGCCGAAGCATTACGCACCCCTGCAATCGCTAAACCCTTCGAGGATGTTTGTCGTGCCCTCGTCCGATCCGTAACCGATCAGATTGCCGCCAAAGGCCCCGCCTCTTCAGCACTCCCAGTCCTGTAAGAATCACACCGAGCAACTAGCATTTGCACACCCTGTTCAGGCCGTACGGCATTGGCATTCCACCAACGGCCGCGATCAGATTCTCAGCGGCCATCATCGACATCTTGGATCGCGCTTGGAAGGTCGCCGATCCGATGTGCGGTAGGATAATGCAGGAATCAAGCTGCCGAAGGGGGGAATCATTCGGTAATGGCTCCGGGTCGGTAACATCCAAACCAGCGGCGAACAACTGGCCAGATTTGAGCGCCTGCACCAATGCGTCTTGATCGATGACTTCACCCCGAGCCGTGTTGACCAAGATCGCATTCGGCTTCATCAGACCGAACTGATCGCGACCAATCAACCCACGCGTTTCTTTTTGGAGACTCGTGTGCAAACTGATGACATCGCTTTCCCGAAGCAACGTATCAAGCTCCACACGCTTGGCTGAAAGACGCTGGTCAACATCCGTTTTGTCCGTGCGGGAAGTGTAAAGCACTTTCATCCCCCAACCAAAATGGAGACGCTCGGCCACGGCACTTCCAATCCGTCCCATGCCAACGATGCCTACCGTCTTCCCGCGGAACTCTTGCCCCAGAAACATCATGGGCTCCCAATTCCGCCATTGCAGTTCCGACACGTTTCGCACCGCTGGCCAGAAGCACCGGCCTGCGGCAATCATCAACCCAATCGCGGTGTCGGCGGTCGCATCGGTCAGTACTCCGGGCGTATTGCCAATAGCCACTCCACGCACTGTTGCTGCTTCGACATCGATGTTGTTGAATCCCACGGCAAAGTTAGCGACACCCTTTAATTCTCGACCCGCAGCTTCGAGAAAAACGCTGTCGACACGGTCACTCAGCATCGTTAAAACCCCAAAGCATCCGGAGATTTTTTCTAGCAATACATCCCGCGGCGGCGGATCTCGACCATCCCAGACCTCGACTTCAAATTGTGATTGCAGCTTAGACAGTCCTTCTTGAGGGACACTCCGCGTTACGAATACTCTACCCATAAACGCCGTTAACCTCTCCACACTAAAGTAGATGCTTCGCTTTCACTTCCAAATACTGATTCACCAATGGTGCAGTGAGTTGATCAGGGAACGCGTCGATCACGAGGCCTCCACAATCACTAACACGCCTTAATACTTCACTTCGCCAGAGCAGCAATTGCGCTGCTGCAGCGCTCCGATACAAGGTCGATTCATCCAAAGCTGGGTTATCGGCAGCTTCAAAAACTCGGCGATCGCGAAGCAGTACCAACACTGGCAAATGCCTTTTACTGAGAGTCGACAAATACCCTGTCACTTGCGACGCCGTGACATCATCGATCACATTGGTGATCAAAACCACCATCGTGCGTCGCCTGCAATGTCGGGAAAAATAGAGAAAAGCCTCGTCGTAATTCGACTGCTTCATATTTGGAAAGCGGTCGAATAAACCATGCAGAATACGATTCATCTGATTGGGACCACCCTTCAGTGGAACGTATCTCTCAACATGGTCGGAGAAACACATCAATCCAACGGAGTCCCCCTGATGCAATGCCACGTAACTCAACATCAGAATTGAGTTCATGGCATAATCGAGGAGACTCAAACCCTGGTATTCATTGGTCATCAGCCGACCACTATCAAGTAAGAACACAATCCGTTGGCTCTGATCCTGCTGAAACTGCTTGACCGTCAATCGGCTTCGACGAGCCGTCGCGCGCCAATCGATATGCTTGTAATTATCATCCGTGCTGTAATCTCGCAACCGCTCGAAATTGCTATCTTGTCCCGCTTTCCGTGTTCTCCGTACTCCGATGAGACTCAGCCTGTTAGTTTTAGCCAGCAAAGCGTACTCAGACAATTGCTGCATATTCGGATAAACCAACAGCTCTCCCGCACAGTTGCGTTGAACAAATCGGTCCCAAAATCCCAGGCGGCTATGAAGTTGAAAGTACACCTTTTCGAACTTGAATATTCCCCTCCGCTGTGGCCGTAACTGATACTTTAGCTCTGCTCTCTTCCGGCCCGCCAACGACAATGTATGGACATCTGGGTCAGCGACCATTCCCTCGGGGAGATCATCTCGCAGCTCCAAAACATGCTCTCGCTCACTGCGATTCTCAATGCTCAGTGTGATTTCATGAGATCCCCCCAACGACGCACTTCGCAACATGTGTCGTTCCACTTTCAGATTGGTACGGCCTACAATCGTCAGAAAATCCGCAAAAACCAATGCGATTGCTGCTAGATCCAGCAACACCAAAAAATCGACAAAGCCTCGAACGGACTGGGTTGCGCCCGTTATCCACTCCGATTGAGAATCCGGATACATCGCGCCGAGAAACGCAGGAGCCGAAACCATCACCACCGACAATAGCGTCAACGGCAACATCAATAGCAGCCAACGCTTGGTAGGAAAGATCTTCCAGCCCATCGCGACCAAAACGATAGGCGAGATGATCAGTATCAATCCCAACCATGGAACCCAAAACAAATACGACCCGATGGCATCGAAGCGGGGCATGATGATTACAACCGTGGGACTTCAATACTGCGTAGCAAGGTCGACAGTTCGGTATCAATTTTTGTACCCTCAACCTCAGCTTCGGCATTCAGTACGACCCGGTGCCGCAGCGTTGGCAGTGCAATCGATACCACATCATCTGGAACCGCAAAATCGCGGCCACGAAAGGCGGCAAGGGTTCTAGCCCCTTGAACCAGCGCGATTCCAGCACGTGGAGATGCCCCCATATAAAAGGTTGGCCATCCGCGGGTAGCTCGAACGATTCGATTGATGTAATTGAGTAGCTTCGGTTCAACAAGAATACCGCTATTGGAAGAGATCGCGCTGAGGATTTCTTCTGCATTCGTTACCTGACCCACCTCCGTTTCCAAAACTTTAGCAATGTCAACTTGCCGAGAGTGTAGATCCAAAACACGTGCCTCTTCCTCTTCGCCCGGATAAGAAACGACAGCCTTAAACATAAAGCGGTCAAGCTGTGCTTCGGGAAGGGAATAGGTACCCTCACTCTCCAAGGGATTCTGCGTCGCTAGTACGAGAAAGGGCTTCGGAACGACATAGCTCACCCCATCGATAGTAACCCGAGACTCCT
>Ga0194130_10004394_pt1 | contig 17947 bp, 18 predicted proteins | sample TA2KigsurfametaG_FD_160084 | JGI IMG/M metagenome (GOLD analysis project Ga0194130, IMG submission 160084) | Freshwater microbial communities from Lake Tanganyika, Tanzania - TA2015050 Kigoma 12 surface | ecosystem: Environmental > Aquatic > Freshwater > Lake | place: Tanzania: Lake Tanganyika... | reverse complement strand
AGCCATGCGCGAGTTGCTAGCCGGCAGCGCCATCCGCCAATCGCACCTGGACAACGATGAACGCATGCAAGACCCCTACAGCCTGCGCTGCCAGCCACAGGTCATGGGCGCTTGCCGCGACCAGATCGCTCACGCAGCACGCACCTTGCTGACCGAAGCCAACGCCGTCACCGACAACCCGCTGGTGTTCACCGACACCGGTGAGGTGCTCTCGGGCGGCAACTTCCATGCCGAGCCCGTGGCCTTTGCCGCCGACGGCTTGGCGCTGGCCATCGCCGAAATCGGCGCTCTGGCCGAGCGGCGCATTGCGCTGCTGATCGACAGCACGCTCTCGGCCTTGCCACCGTTTTTGGTCAACAACCCCGGGCTCAACAGCGGCTTCATGATCGCGCACGTCACCGCCGCCGCGCTGGCCAGCGAAAACAAATCGCACGCCCACCCCGCCAGCGTGGACAGCCTGCCCACCAGCGCCAACCAAGAAGACCACGTCAGCATGGCCACCTTCGCCGGCCGGCGCTTGGCCGAGATGGCCGACAACACCGCCACCATCCTGGGCATCGAGTGGCTGGCCGCCGCGCAAGCCGTGGACTTTCACCGGCCACTGGCCAGCTCGGCCCCGCTGGAAGCCGCACACGCGCTCTTGCGCGCCCAAGTGGCCCGCTACGACGCCGACCGCCTGTTCGCGCCCGACATCGAAGCCGCGCGCCAACTCGTGCTGCGCGGCGCCCTGGACGGTGTGCACCCCAGCCTGTGGGCCACGCTTTGGCAAGGCACGGTCAGCGCCACGCATTGAACGCGCCCGCACCATGAGCCGCAACACCCTGTTTCGCGACGGTACACTCGCCACCCTGCGCAGCGGCGACTGGGGCCTGATCGAGCGCGGCGCCCTGCTGGCATAAGACGGTCGTATTGCGTGGGTGGGGCCCGAGCGCGACCTGCCCGCCGGCTTGGCGGTGCACGCCGAACAGTCGCTGCAAGGCGCGCTGCTCACGCCCGGCCTGATCGACTGCCACACGCACCTAGTCTACGGCGGGCACCGCGCCCATGAAGCCGAGCTGCGCCTGCAAGGCGCGAGCTACGAAGACATCGCCCGCGCCGGCGGCGGCATCAGCTCCACCGTGGTGCCACCCGCACCGCTAGCGAAGCCGATTTGCTACGCAGCGCCTGGAGCCGCGCCGACGCCCTGATGCGCGAAGGCGTCACCACCATCGAGGTGAAGTCCGGCTACGGCCTCACGCTGGCCGACGAAGCCAGGTGCTTGCGCGTGGCCCGCGATTTGGGCGACGCCCGCGCGCTAAGCGTGCGCACCACCTACCTGGGCGCCCACGCGCTGCCGCCCGAATTCGAAGGCCACTCCGACGACTACATCAGCGCCATGTGCGAGTGGATGGCCCAGCTGCACGCGCAGGGGTTGGTGGACGCGGTGGACGCGTTTTGCGACACCATCGGCTTCACCCCCGCACAAACCCGGCGCGTGTTCAGCGCCGCGCAAGTGCTGGGCCTGCCAGTCAAGCTGCACGCCGAACAGCTCAGCCACCAAGGCGGCGCCGAGCTGGCCGCTGGCTTTGGTGCGCTGTCGTGTGACCGCATCGAACACCTGAGCGCTGAGGGCATCGCCGCCATGCGGCAGGCCGGCACGTTCGCGGTGTTGCTGCCCCCCGCGTGGTACTGCCTGCGCGATACCACCCCGCCGCCCGTGGCCGCGCTGCGCCAGGCCGGTGTGCCCATGGCCGTGTCCACCGACCACAACCCCGGCAGCTCGCCTTGCTTGTCGCTGCTGACCGCTATGCACATGGCCTGCACCTTTTGGCGCTTGACACCACTTGAAGCGCTGCTGGGCACCACCACACACGCCGCGCAAGCGCTGGGCCTGCGCGACCGGGGCACCTAGGCGCTGGGCCAACGCGCCGGCCTAGCCGCCTGGAAAGTCAACCACTCGAACGAGCTGGCCTATTGGCTCGGCGGCCGAGCCTGCACGGGCCGCACCGTGGCAGGCCAGTGGCTGCCATTGAACACTCCAGGGCTCTCCATCTAACCGGACCGACCGGTAGACTGCTGGGGATGGGCCAGCCACGCGCAGGGGAGCACTACCCAAGGTCACTCGGCGAGTTCCAAGCTTGGTTTCGAACCGATGCCGACTGCCTGGACTACCTCGAGTGGCTGCGCTGGCCTACCGGTTTCGTCTGCCCGGCTTGTCTGGGGCGTGACGGCTGGCGTCTGGGCGACGGGCGCTTCAAGTGCACCGCGTGCGGTTTGCGTTGCTCCGTCACCGCCGGAACGATCTTCGACCGCACACGCACGCCCCTGACCCTGTGGTTCACCGCCTGCTGGTTGTGCGCCACCGGCAAGGACGGGATCGCTGCGCTGAGTCTGAAGCGGTCGCTCGATGTCGGTTCCTATCAGACCGTGTGGGCCATGCTTCACCGGCTGAGGGCCGTGCTCGTTCGTCCAGGGCGCGAGCGCCTGGTCGGCACCGTGGAGGTCGACGAGACTTACATCGGCGGTCGAGATCCTGGAGTAGGTCGTGGCAAAGGCAGGGGCGATAAGGTGTTGACAGGCATCGCGGTGGAGATCAAGGAACCTCGCGGCGACGGCCGATGCAGGCTCGCGCCGCTGGCCGACGCCTCGGCTGCATCACTGCGCGCCTTCGTCACCGATCACGTGGAGCCAGGCGCCACGGTCATCACGGACGGCTGGAAAGGCTACCTTGGGCTGGACCGATGCGGCTCTACACCCATGAAGCGCGCAGTCAGCGCGCGGCCCGGCTTCGAGGCGATGAGAAGGCTGCGGAGCTGTTGCCTGCCGTCCATCGAGTTGCTTCACTGGCCAAGCGGTGGATTCTCGGCACCCACCAAGGTGCCATAGACCAAGCGCATCTGCACGAGTACCTCAACGAGTTCGTGTTCCGCTTCAACCGGCGGCACTCCCGCAGCCGGGGAATGGTGTTCTACCGAGTGCTTGAGCTTGCGGTGCGGCACGCGCCCGTGCGCTACGCGGACATCACCGCGGGCCATCGGCCGCGCAAGAAGCCACCGACGCCACCCTCCTCACGCGGCACGCCGGCCAGCCTCGACCGCAAAGCGGCCGGTCGACCGTGGCGGTCCGGTTAGATGGAGAGCCCTGGGTCGTTCAATACCCCCGTCTGCGCGTTCGCAGCAGGACATCAGGCTCCCCGGCTCCTGCCTGTCCGCAGCCCTCTCAGAAGAAAGCCATCGTCCTCACCTCGATGCTTTCCCTGCGCTGCGCATCGGCAGGAGATGACGGATCTTCGAACGCTGAGTGGCCCATGAACCGACACCGCCCGTCGCGCTCCGAGTCGAAGGTCTTGAGAAGCAACGCCTGATCGTTTTCCATGCCGGGGAAATACATCCACCGATGCCTTGGCGAGTGACGCAGCACATAGATCTCGCCCGTCCTGTCGCGGTACCGCAACTCCATTTTCAGGAAATCAGCCCCATCGTGCGTCTGGGCATCAATCATGGCCAGAGGTAACTCCTCCACCTTGCGATAGAGCGGTTTCCACACGTTGAAAAACGCGATCCGCCGTCGAAGCAGGTCTTCGGCATCCTCCGGAACAACGTCGCGAACCCGCTGCGGGCCACTTGCCACGGTGTAGTCGCTATGGACCAGCAGTACCGCAGGCCTTTGCACCGTGGTCTGCTGCCTGAACTCGGTGGAGGGTCGGCTAAAGACCATCTGCTCCGGAGGTTGTCGCCGACGGATCGTGTGATCGAACACGACGACCCTGCGGGCACCCGTGTGCTGCCTCACAAACTCGACAACCTGAGGGTAGAACTGCTCCTTGATTGCCCGCTCGTCGTGAAAGTTGATGAAGCCGGGGTTAAAGGAATGCAACTCGAAGCCTTCCCGGTCGACCGACAGGCTTTCCAATCCGTCCCAGGCGTCGTGGATCTCCACCTCGCGCGGATCGGTACCGGCCGGGTTGAGTTCCACTCCCGGGTCGGGGTCGTAAAAGTAGTACTCGGCCGGCCTGCCGTTATCGACGGTGTAGTTCATCGTTGCGCGTACCGGATGTTGCGGGTGCATGGCGAACCACTGCTCCTTGCTGTGGGTGGGAGGTGATCAGGGCTGCAGCTTGAAACCTTCATAGACCCTGGTGGTCTGCCAGCAGGGGAGCGCCTCGACCTCCTCCGTCATCCATCGAGCCAGATGAGGGTGTTCGCCCAAAGGCAGCCTCGCCCAGCCGTGCAGGTGCATCGGCGCGGCCACCGCCACATCCGCGATCGTTGGATGATCGCCGCAAAGCCAGCGCGCGCGAGCAAGCCGCGCATCAAGGATGCCTGCAAGCTTGTGAAACTGCGGTTGTTGCGCCTCGAGCAACGCGGGGTCGGGAGTGCTACCGAGCAGGGGCTTCACGCAATTCTCCACAAGGTAGACATAACAACACGGAAACCAGCTGGAAGACTCCCAGAGTAGCCAGCGGTTGACATCGGCCCGGGCTTGAAGGCTGGACGGGTAAACCGCGGCGTTTCCTGACTTTTCTGCCGCGTACTGCAGGATCGCATTCGATTCCCAGAGCACGAAGTCACCGTCGACCATCGCTGGAACCGAAGCGTTTGGATTGATGGCCGCATACTCCGCGCCCTTTTGCTCGCCCTTGAAGTAGTCCACATGCACAAGTTCGTAGGGTGCGCCAATCAACTGGAGTCCAGCGAGCACCTTGCGACAGTTGACCGTGATCGGGTCGGCGTGAATTTTCATCTTGTCTCCTTGAATGATTTGCAAACTGTTTCCAATGCCGCTCGTGATGTCCGGACGGAGATCCGTGAACGGAAGGCTGCGACTCCCGGACTTTGGGTGGCAAGAGCCTAGAGGGAATCGCTGCCGCCGTTGCAAGCTGCAGCCAGCCCGGGTCGCAAACGAATTATCCGCGAAGTGGAATCGGCACCGATACGCTGGCCGCCTCCGCCACAGAGGCCGAAACCTGTAGCGTTGGCCGAAGCGCCCACGCATTCGGTGCAGGCAAGGGTGCTGCAAGAAAGCGCACTGCGCAACTCGAGCAGCAACCTGGGGTTACCCTGTTCCGTACAAGTACCCGCAGAATCGCGCTGACAGCGGCAGGCGGGGCGTACCCCGCGCATGCCAGGCGGGCGATTGCCGAACTGAGCATGGGGGGAGGAGCCCATGATTGCCGTGCGTTCAGAACTCCGCGGTCGCATCCGCATCACGGCACCGGTCCCTTGGGGTCAGCGGGTACGATGCAAGTGGCTGCCCGAGTTTCTGATGCGCTGCCAGGTAGCGTCTAAGGATGCATCGTGGGTATCACGCGGAGAAGCCTGAGGCTGGTTCCATCCGGTTTGCTCTGCCTTGCGTTCGACGCCAGGAAGGACTGCTTCGGCAAACAGGTGTGCGGCAAAGTCGCGAAGGATCGAACTGCGAAAGCCTGATGCGCGCGTGGCGCTGTGTGGCTCAGGGGAGTACTGCAACAACCTCGATCTCGAGCATGAGGTCTTCGTGCACGAGTGCGGACGTTGCCACCAGTGTGCTTGCCGGCTTGTGCTCGCCGAGTCGGGCCGCACGGATCTCACGGAAGATGCGCACCTTCTCGCCTGTAAGGTCGCGAAGGTAGATGTTCATCTTCACGATGTTCGCAAGTCGCGCTCCGGCCCCAGCCAGCGCGCGTTCGAGGTTGTCGAACACCTTTTCGGTCTGTTCGGCAAAGGTGCTTCCGGCAACTTTGCCTTCTTCATCGAACGCAACCTGTCCCGAGACGTAGATGGTTGTGCCGCCCTGCACCTTGGCCACGTGCGAGAAGTTGCCGCGGAAAAGGCCTTCGGGCTGGAGGAAATGGGTCGTCGTCATGTCGTTAGCGCAGACCGTCAAGTTTTTCGAGGACACCCCAGAAGTGCGCGGCGCGGTTGGCGTTGGCCGCCGGGTCGTTGGCGGATAGTTGCATCTGTCCTCCCACGTTGTGGAAATAGGCGGCGCGACCGAGCCCGGGTTGGGTTGCCACGAGCAGTGGCGTCTGTGCCCCCGCTTTCGGTGCAAGCAGCAGGCTCCGGTTGAGTCCGGCCATCACACCGGTTTCGCCCGATACCAACCCAGTGGCCACGACACCCGGGTGCACCACAACCACTTCGAGCGAGGGGTGATGACGTGCGAACTCGCGGGCAAACCACATGTTGCCGAGCTTGCTTCTGCAGTAGGCGAGCATGCCTCCGTAGGCACCCGAATACTTGAAGTCGGGCGTGCAGTTCGCTGCCATGATGTAGATGTCGCCGGTGAGCACCACCACACGCGAACCTGCCGCGAGCATGCCGCGCGATAGCATGCGCTTGAGCAATGCGTGATGACCGAGCACGTTTACTGCGAAGGCGATCTCGTGCCCTTGCGCCGAGGTGCCATACGCCTTGGGCCACACACCAGCGTTCAGCACGACGATGTCGAAGGGCGCATCGCTGGCAACTTTGGCGAGCTTGCCGGCAGCCTCGGCGATGCTGCGCAGATCGCCCAGGTCGAGCCGGACGGCATCGACACCGTTACGTGTTTCCTTGGTGATCCTCGAAACAGCCTCGCGCGAGAGATCCTCGCGGCGGGCCGCGATCATCACCGAGGCTCCGCGCACTGAAAGCCCGTGCGCAATCCAGAACCCGATGCCGGCGTTGCCGCCCGTTACGAGCGTACGCTTGCCGTCGAGTCGGGGCGTTTCGGGGCAGACCGGGGTGCGCGACCCTTGCCCGACCATGGCAGTCCAGAGCCGGCCCGATACCGAGGTGCTCGGCCGGCTGAGACGCCTCAGGAACTCGGCTGCATCGGCCATCGTGAGGGCTCGGAGCGGGTTGCCCTCGGATCTGCGCCTTGGAGATCGGAGGCCTTGAGTGTGCGAGCGAGCATCTCCTCCACACGAGCGGCGGCGGCTTCGCGTTCCGCATCGTTGAGTTCATGGCAGCGGGACTCGCGCTCGGGATGTCTGAATGCGTGGAAAAGTTCGCGTAGTTTCATGGTTTGGTGCCCTCCTGCAAAGTACGTGAGTTGTTGTCGCCACGATTCCGGCGGCCTCCGAGCGATGCCTCAGCGACTGCCAATCTCCTCGCTTGTCTTAGACTAACCGAAGAATCGTGCAAAAGTGTGAATAGCCGAAGAGTGGAGGGCTTGTTGAGACTCATGGTTGGGGCGGTGGGAGGGCTCACCAGGCGGGATCCGCTGCAAGCGGGCAGGTGCGACGCTCATCGAGCAGTCGTGCCGCACCGCGCAGTGCAGGCGGCTCGCTTGCATCAATCACCCAGAGCGGAATCGCTTCGAGGTAGGTGCGAAATCTTCCCTTTGCCTCGAAGCAGGTGCGCAAGCGGGAGCGCTCGAGCATCGTTCCCCATTGCGGAACGATGCCGCCGCCGATGTAGATTCCCCCACTGGCTCCGAGCGTGAGCGCGAGATTGCCGGCAATCTGGCCGAGCAGTCCGCAAAAGACCTCAAGCACCCGGCAGGCCAAGGGGTGCTGTTCACGCAAGGCGAGTTCGCTGATCTGCTTGGCGGATGGCACTTCCTCGAGCACCACCTGGGGGTTCAACTCAAGCGCGTTGGGGTTCAACTCAGGCGCGTGGGGGTTCAACTCCAGCGCCTGGAGGGCTCCCCAGAGATTACGCAGCCCTTCACCGCTGAGTACACGCTCGGCGGACACATGGCCAAAGCGCGCGCGGAGGATCTGGAGCACTGCGTCTTCCAGGGGGTCGTTGCTGGGAAGACTTACATGCCCTCCCTCGCCAGCAATCGCAATCCAGGAGCCCTGCGGTCCGGGTAGCAGACCGGATACGCCAAGGCCTGTGCCGGGACCCAGCAGTCCCACCACTTGACGTTGCGCGAAGGGGTTGGTGACGCGGCCTCCGATGCGGCGCAACTCTGTGGGCTCCAGCGCGGGCAAGGCCATCGCAAGCGCTGTGAAGTCGTTTACAAACTCAAGGCGTTGAAGGCCCAGGCGCGCGGCAAGCCTACGGCGCGAGAAGCGCCACAGCCCGTTCGTCATCCGCAGTTCGTCTTCGCCCGATAAGGGGGTGGCGAGAGCGATGGCGGCCTCGACGGGCGACCCAAGCCGGTGATGCGCGAGCCAGGCCGCAAGCGCTTCTTCGGGGCCAGCGTAGCTTGCGCATTCCACGGTTGTGATGCAACGAAGCGCTTCTCCGCTTTGCGGTTGCCAGGCGAAACGCGCCCGGGTTCCACCCACATCGGCAAGTATCCGGGTCATACCCGCGCACTTCCAGGCAGCGTGCCCTTTGGGTGTCAGCGCAGAAGATTCTCGATCAAAGCGGCCATTCCCATGCCTGACCCGAGGCACATGCTGATGACCGCGTAACGGCCTCCAGTGTCGGCAAGGTGATGCATCGCAGTGATCGTCATACGCAGGCCGGTGGCACCTGGCGGATGTCCGATGCTGATGCCGCCTCCGTAGAGGTTGGTGCGGTCGCGGCTGATGCCCAGTTCGCGTTCCGCATGCAGATTCACCACCGCGAAGGCTTCATTGATCTCGAAGTAATCGATGGCGTCCACGCTCAGTTGATTGCGCCCGAGGAGACTGCGGATCGCAGGCACCGGGCCAGCTCCCATGATCTCGGGCGCAACGCCCACCACAGCCCAATCCACCAGGCGAGCCTCCGGCCGGATCGAGGCCTTCCGGGCTTCATCGAGCCGACTCACGAGCACTGCGGCCGCGCCGTCGGTCACGCCGCTCGAGTTACCCGCGGTGATCTGTCCTTTTCCATCGGTGCGAAACGCGGGCTTGAGCGAGGCGAGTTTCTCCGCGGTGAGGTGCGGGCGCGGGAACTCATCGTGTTCGAGAAGGTGCGCAGCGCCTCCCCTGCCCTGCGCGGGTACTTCGATTGGCGCGATCTGGCGCGCGAGGAATCCGGATGCACGCGCAGCCCCGGCGCGCTGCTGGCTCATCAGCCCCCAGGCATCCATGGCGTCGCGGCGGTATCCGAAGCGCTCGCTGAGGTTTTCGGCTGTGTCGCCCATCAGCTCGCGGCTGAAGGGACAGCGGTAGATGTAGTCGAGCCCATCCACCAGTGGGCGTTCGCCGCGGGTAGCGCCCCAGCGGGTGTCGTGCGAGAGATAGGGGACCCGCGAGTAGTTCTCGCCGCCCGCAGCGACGGCGATCCGGCTATGGTTCGATTGGATCTGCTGGGCGGCGCTCACGATCGCCTGCAATCCGGTTCCGCAGGCGCGCACCACACCGAGCGCCGCGCTCTCCACGGCGAGCCCGGCCACCAGCGCCACCTTGCGGCTGAGGAAGAGACCGTCATGATCGACGGGTGCGGTGTTGCCGAAAACCAGATGATCCACCCTGGCTGGGTCGAGCGCTGCACGCTGCAGGGTCGCGCACACGGCGTGCACCCCAAGCTTGTGCAGGGGGACATCACGCAGCGATTTGCCGAAGTCGCCGAAAGGAGTCCGCGCACCAGCGGAAAGTACGATTTCGGAGGGGCTCAAGAGGAGACTCCTCAAGGTGGAGAGGGCCGTGGAGGAAGGAAGGACCAGTGGCGACTGCGCTTCGGATTTCAGTTTACCCGGCTGCAGCAGGTCTGCAGCCCTTCCCGCTCGCCCGGCCTTCACTGAAACGATTATTTGTTTTTCAAAGCCGGGCTACGATCGGTCTGGCGGGTAATCGCAAGGAAGATGGCATGGAAGCCTATGTGATCGGTGTGGCGTGCACTGCGTTCGGCAAGCGTCCGGAGTCGAGTTTTCAGGCGCTGAGCCGCGAGGTCTACCTCGCGCTGCTCGAGGACTGCGGCCTTTCGCCTGCCAGCACCCGCCTGATCGAGCAGGCCTGGTTCGGGAATTGCGGGCTTGGGCAGTGGGGGCAGGGTGGCATTCGCGGTCAGGTCTGCCTCACCCCGCTGATCGAGGAGGCACTCTTTCCCGAAAGGGTGCCGATCATCAACGTGGAAGGGGGTTGTGCCACCGCATCGTTTGCCTTTCACGGTGCCTGGAAGGATGTGCTCTCGGGCCAGGCGCGTGTGAGCCTCGCGATGGGCGTGGAGAAACTGGTGAGCCCCGACGATCCTGCGCGGGTCGCTGCGATCTTTGCAACGGCCATCGACCAACTCGAACCCTGGCGCTGGCGTGATTACTACACGCGTGCCGGCGAGTTGGCTGGCAAGCCCTTCGAGACCGGCCCGGGCCGCACGCTCTACATGGACACCTACGCGATGCAGGCGGCCTGGCACATGAAGACCTATGGCACCACGCAGCGCCAGATTGCGGTTGGAGCCTCGAAGAACCACCACCACGGCAGCCTCAATCCGAAGGCGCAATACCGGTTCAACCTCAGCGTTGAGCAGGTGCTCGAGGATCGTGAGGTGAGCTGGCCGCTCACCCGTTCGATGTGTTCGCCGCTCGGCGATGGCGCGGCGGCCGCACTGGTGTGCAGCGCGGAAGCCTTGCAGGATTTCTCCGCAGCGGCGCGCGCGCGCGCGGTGAGGATCCGCACGAGCCAGCTCTCAGGGGGAAAGTACCGCAGGCTCGACGAACCAGGGCTGTCGCAGGTCGCAGCGCGCAAGGCCTGGGCCGCCACCGGGATTCGGCCCTCGGAGATCGACCTTGTGGAGTTGCACGATGCCACCTCGTTCAGCGAGATCTACCAGCTCGAGATGCTCGGCTTCTGTCCGGTGGGTGAGGGCGGGGCGCTCGTGGAGTCTGGCGCCACGGCGCTTGGCGGCCGGCTTCCGGTGAATGTCTCGGGGGGTCTGGTGTCGAAGGGACATCCGGTGGGCGCAACCGGATTGTCGATGGTCTACGAGGTGGTTCGCCAGTTGCGCGGTGAGGCCGGACCTGCGCAGGTGCATAACGCCCGACTGGGGCTGATCGAAAACGGAGGCGGGGTCATGGGTTTCGACGAGGCAGCTTGCGCGGTGCATCTGCTGGAGCGGTGTGCATGAGTCACCCCGAGGCGCATCGATCGATGCCTGCAGGAAACCCGGCGGATCGCGCCGCCGCAGTGCCAGGCCAGCGTCCGGGCCCGCCAGCGCTGATCGACTGGCAGCCCGAGGACCCGTCCACGCTTGCCAATCCTTATGCGCTCTTTGCGCGCATGCGCGAGGAGGACCCCTGCCACTGGAGTCCCCGGCTCAAGAGTTGGGTACTTACCCGCTACGAAGATGTCCGCAACGTCTGTTTTGACCGCGAAGCCTTGCACTCCTCGGATCGGCTTCGCCCCTACTTCGCAACCCTTCCACCGTCCGAGGCCGGACGTGTGACGCGGATCGTGCGTTATCTCTCGCAATGGATGGTGTTCAAGGACCCGCCCGATCACACCCGCTTGCGCCGCCTGCTCTCGCAGGTCTTCAATCCGCGCAGCTTTCAGGCAATGCGACCGCGCATCGGATCGATCGCCGCCAAACTGCTGCACGCGCTCGATGACCGCGAGCAAATCGATGTGATTGCCGATTTTGCGGGGCCACTGCCCTGTCTGGTGATCATGGCGATGCTCGGAGTGCCCGCGCACGATCTGCACCGCATCAAGCGGATGAGCGACGATGTGGCGCTCTTCATCGGTTCTTCGCGGACAAGCCCTGCCAAGTACGACGCTGCCGAGGCGGCAACCGGCGAGATGGCCGAGTACTTTCTGGCGCTGATTGCGCAGCGTCGCAGTGCGCCGGGCGAGGACCTCCTGAGTGCACTTGTGCACTTGCCCCCCGACGGGGAGGGGCAGTCGCTCAGCGAGGATGAACTGGTGGGCAGTTGCATCATGCTGCTTTTTGCCGGGCACGAGACCACCACCAACCACATTGCCAACGGCGTTGCAGCGTTGATGGAGCACCCCTCCGAGATGGACCGGCTGCGCAAGGATCCCAGCCTGATCGGCGGTGCGGTGGAGGAGTTGCTGCGCTACGAGGGTCCTTCGGGTGCGCAGGTGCGGATCGTGCGTGAGGCCCACAGCCTGCACGGCCGCAGCCTCGAGGAAGGGCAGCGGGTATTCCTGATGCTCAACGCCGCCAACCGTGATCCCCGAGCCTTCGAGGAACCCGACCGCCTCGATCTTTCGCGGCGCGGCCCCCAGCACCTCACCTTCGGGCTTGGTCCGCACATGTGTCTGGGGCTTGCGCTGGCGCGCACCGAGGGTCAGATCGCGATCCCGGCGCTTCTTGCGCGCTACAAAGCCCTCGAACCCGCAGGCGATACCCCTGTGTGGATCAATTCGCTCGTGTTTCGCGGCATGCACAACTTGCCGGTGTGCGTGCGGCGCGCCTGAACATCGATGGACGGCAGCATTTCCCGCCCGGAGTGGCTCCTTGAAGCCGAGGATCTGCACCTCGCCTTTGGGGGCATCCAGGCGCTTTCGGGCGTGAGCCTGGGTGTGGAGAAGGGCAGGATCAGCGCGGTCATCGGTCCCAACGGTGCCGGCAAGACGAGCCTCTTCAACACCCTTTCGGGCTTTTACCGACCTCAGCGCGGGCGGATCCTCCTCGAAGGTCGCGACATCAGCGCGGTGAGCCCCGACCGGCGCGCCGCGCTTGGGCTGGCGCGCACCTTTCAGAATGTGGCGCTCTTCCGCGGCATGACGGTGCTCGACAACATCAAGCTCGGTGGCCACTCGCGGCTGCGTGCGCATCCTCTCTCGGCGATGTTCTACTTTGGGGCGGCAAGAAGCGAGGAGATGGCGCTGCGGCACGAGATCGAGCGCGAGGTGATCGACTTCCTCGAGATCGATCACATCCGTCACCTGCCGGTCGCATCGTTGCCCTATGGCCTGCAAAAGCGGGTGGAACTGGCGCGGGCGCTGGCGATGCGGCCGCGGGTGCTTATGCTCGACGAACCTGTGGCCGGGATGAACCGCGAGGAAACCGAGGACATGGCGCGATTCATTCTCGACATCCAGGAGGAGCGCGGTATCAGCGTACTCCTCATCGAGCACGACATGGGCCTCGTGATGGATATTGCGCACCATGTTGCAGTCCTCAGTTTTGGCCGCCTGATCGGCCAGGGAGCTCCTGCTCAGGTGCGCGCACAACCCGAAGTGATCAAGGCCTATCTCGGCGAGTCGGCATCGCGGCGGGCCGCATGAGCGGAGGGTTCGACTGGATCGCGCTGGTCGAGTTCGCGGCGATCGGACTCTTGTCCGGAGGGCTGCTTGCGCTGATCGCGCTCGGTTTCGTCCTGATCTACAAGGGCACCGGGGTGATCAATTTCGCGATGGGCGAATTCATGATGCTGGGGGCGTACTTCTTCTACACCGCGCGGGTGATGTGGTCGCTACCGGACTGGTTGGCCCTGATGCTGACCTTTGCCGGGGTGGCGTCTTGCGCTGCCCTGGTGGAGCGCTGGTTGCTGCGGCCCCTCGCCGGGCAGAGCGTGATCGCAGTGCTGATGGCCACGATCGGGCTTGCAAGCGCGCTGCACGGTGCGGTCGATGCGATCTGGGGTGGCCAGAACTACAACATGCCGCAGATCCTGCCGCGCACTCCACTCTTGCTCGGCGACGTGCTGGTACCCGGCAAGGTACTGTGGAGTTTCCTTCTTGCGGCCCTGGTGATCGGGCTCTTCAGCGTGTACTTCCGGCGCTCGCGCACCGGGGTGGCAATGCGGGCCGCGGCCAGCGACCCGGTCACGGCGTATCTGATGGGGATCGATGTGCGCGCGATGCAGCGGCTCACGTGGATCTACGCTGGCCTCGTGGGGGCGCTCGCCGGGATCGTGGTTGCATCGATCACGAGTCTGTCGCCCGCGCTCGGGACAACCGCGCTCGGGGTGCTCGCGGTGATCATCCTTGGGGGGCTCGACAGCATCGTGGGAGCGATCGTGGCCGGCCTGATCGTGGGTGTGCTCGAGAGCCTCACCGCTGGCTACCTTGGGGGCAAGGTGCGCGACATCGTCCCTTATCTGGTGGTGCTCCTGATCCTCCTGGTGCGACCCTACGGGCTGTTCGGTACCCGTCGGATCGAGCGCCTCTGAGGCCGATTGCGGGAACCTGAAGCGATGCGGATCGGCGACTACAGGCAGACCTACGAGCACGACGAGTCGATCTGGCCGACTGCGGTGCAAAGGGCGTGGCTGGCCGCGCTGCTCCTTGCACTTGCCCTTTTTCCGCTGGTGGGCGGTGCCTATCTGGTGAGCCTCATGTGTGTGCTGGGCATTCACCTGATTGCGGCCACCGGTCTCAACATCATGACGGGCTACACCGGCCTCATCTCCCTGGGGCACGCAGCCTTCATGGGCGTGGGCTGCTACACCGCAGCCTGGCTTGCCCAGCGCGGCGTGCCGGTGTTTGTGGTGCTCCCGCTCGCAGGCGCGATGGCTGCAGCGCTCGGGATCGTGGTGGGACTGCCGAGCCTGCGCATCAAGGGGCTTTATCTGGCGGTGGCAACGCTGGCGCTGCAGTTCCTGATGGTGTTCGTGTTTCGCGAGTGGGAGTCGGTGACCGGTGGTGTACGCGGCACCAACGTGCCTGCGGCCGAGTTCGTTGGCCTCACGCTCAACACCGACGCGCGCATGGCCTGGCTGATCATGGTGTGCGCAGCGCTCCTGCTCCTCGGTGCACGCAATCTCATGCGCACCCGCGTGGGCCGCGCCTTCATGGCGATCCGCGACAAGGACATCTCGGCCGAGGTTCTCGGGATCAACCTGCTGCGCTACAAGCTCAGCGCCTTTGCCCTCGGGAGCTTCTACGCGGGGGTGGCCGGTGCTCTGCTTGGATACTTCTACCGTGCGATGACACCCGAGTACTTCACGCTGCAATTGTCGATCTTCTATCTTGCTGCCATCATCGTGGGTGGACTCGGTAGCCTGCTTGGCACGATTCTGGGGTCGGTGTTCATGACGCTTGTGCCTGAAGCGCTGCGCGCGCTTGTGGCAGTCGCTGCGCAGTACACGCCGCGCGCAACCGAAATCCTCTCGCCAATCCAGCAGGTGGTCTTCGGAGTGTTGATCATGGGTTTTCTGGTGTTCGAGCCCCATGGACTGCAGGAGATCTGGCGCCGGGTCCGGCGCTTCTTTCACCTCTGGCCGTTTCGATCCTGAACACAGCCTTCCAGTTTTTCCTTCGATTTGCACAACGTCAATCCCTGGCACGCCACACCGCCAATGACCGCGAAGTATCGTGCTCGCGTCCATCACCATCAGCCCATCATCACGTCGTCACATTGTCAAACCATCACATCATCAAGGAGACTCTCATGAGCCATTCGGCAACCTCACGCCCCATCGCCGGCCACGACTGCGCCCCGCAAAGCGCTTCGCGCCGGCGCAATCTCCTCAAGGCCGGACTCGGCGCTTCCGCGCTTTCGGCCCTGCCGCTGCACACCGCGCTCGCGCAAAGCGGCGAACTCGTGGTAGGTGCAGCACCGCCCATCACCGGAGTGTTCGCGTTTGCGGGAGTTGGACTGCACCAGGGGCTTGGCGACTACTGCGAGTGGCGCAACACCACAGCGGGAGGCGTTGCAGGCCGCAAACTGCGCTACGTGGGCGAGGACTCGGCCTACAAGATGGACCAGGCCATGTCGGTGTTCAAGAAAATCATGGCCGCGCACAAGCCTCCAGTGTTCTACGGTGACTCCACCGCTTGGGCCAAGGCCGCTGCGGTGGAGGTGAGCCAACTCGGTACTACGCTCACTTCGAGCCCCTCGTTTGCCTCCGACCTTGCCGATCCGGCCAAGGTCCCCTACTACTTCATGGCCGGCCCCACCTACGAGGCGATGATCGAGATCCAACTCGAATACATCAACGGGCAGGCGCGCGCGGCCGGCAAGCCCGCGGTTGCCCTCGTCTACAGCGATACCGAGTTCGGCCGCGATCCGATCAACGGCGCCAAGGCGCACGCCCAAAAACTCGGGATCCCGATCGTTCAGGAAATCGTGACCAAGGCGGGTGCGGTTGATGTTTCGGCCGAAGTGGCCAAGCTCCGGCGCGCACGTCCCGACTATGTGATCTTTCACGGCTACGTGCTCGCGCCGATCCCCGAGTTCATCAAGCAGATGAAGGAGGCGGGCATGAGCTTCCGTGCGATGGGCACGATCTGGAGCATGGACAAGACCACGGTTGACGCAATGGGCGCCGCCGCCGAGGGGTGGATGGGGGTGATGCCATACCGCTACAGCTACGACACTTCGGGAGCCCGCGCGATGCAGGCGATCAAGGACTACGCTGCCAAGGCGCGTCCCAACCTTGCCTATGTTCCGCTCTTCTACACTCACGGGTGGCTGGTGGGAAGCATCTTCTGCGAGGTGATGGAGCGCTGCCTCAAGGCCAATCAGGCGCTCACCGGCCCCAACATGAAAGCCGCGCTCGAGTCGATCCGCAACTGGGATACCGGCGGCATCATGGGCAAGCCGGTGTCGCTCGCCCGACACCAGATTCCGATGGGCCGGATCTACCAGTATGACGGTCCGAGCAAACTGCTCCAGCCGGCAAGCGACTGGATCACGATGGAGGGTTGAGGCGCGCGTGCCCGGACGGGCCCTGCAGACATGGCGGATCAGCACTCCCCGGCCACGCAGGATCCGGCTGCGCTCGCGGTGGACGGCATCGAGGTGGTGTACCACCATTCGGTGCAAGTCCTGCGGGGCCTCTCGCTCTCGGTCCCGCAGGGCCGGATTGTGGCGCTCCTGGGCGCCAACGGTGCAGGCAAGACCACCACCTTGAAGGCGATCTCGGGCCTCTTGCCGCTCGAGGTGGGGCAGTTGCGCTCCGGGGCGATACGCTGGCGCGGCGAGCGCATCGACGCGCTGGCGCCGCATCAACTGGTGCGGTTGGGTATTGCGCATGTACGCGAGGGCCGGCATGTGTTTGAGGACCTCACGGTGGAGGAAAACCTGATTGCCGCAAGCTACGCGCTCGAGGGTCGCGCCGCTGCAACAAGGCCCGACACCGACCTGATCTACGCCTACTTCCCACTTCTCAAGGATCGGCGCAGGCAGATTGCCGGCTACCTGTCGGGAGGGGAGCAGCAAATGCTGGCCATTGGTCGTGCGTTGCTGGGCAAACCCTCGCTGATGTTGCTCGATGAACCCTCGCTCGGGCTTGCTCCGCTGGTCGTTGCGTCGATCTTCGACATCATCGCGCGGATCAATCGCGAGCAGGGCGTGGCGATGCTGCTCGTGGAACAGAACGCCGCCGCAGCCTTCGCGATCGCCCAGTACGGCTACATCATGGAGAACGGGCGCATCGTGATCGACGGCCCGAGCGACCGCTTGGTGGCCGATGCGGACGTGCAGCGCTTTTATCTCGGCTACGGCGACGGCAGCCGCGAACTTGCCAGCTTTCGCGAGGTCAAGCACTACAAGCGCCGCAAGCGCTGGCTGTCGTGACACTGCCGTCCGGCCACGCCGAGCGCACTCTGGTGCAGCAATTGCGCCATTGGGCGTCAACGCGTCCCGATGCGGTGGCGCTGCGCCAGAAGGACTACGGGATCTGGCAGACGGTGAGTTGGGCGGCCTACGAGCAGACAGCACGCCATTTCGGGCTGGGACTGCTCGCCCTCGGACTGCCGGCACGCGCTCACTGCGCCATCCTCAGCGAGAACCGCAAGGAGTGGGTCTTTGCCCAACTTGGCTGCGGCATGGTAGGGGCAGTGCCGGTTGGGATCTATCCAAGCTCGCCAGCGGCCGAGGTGGAGTATCTCCTGTCGGCAAGCGATGCGGCGGCGGTGGTCTGCGAGGATCAGGAGCAACTCGACAAGGTCCTCGAAGTCCGCGAGCGTCTCAACCACTTGCAGGTGATGATCGTGATCGATTCGAAGGGGCTGCGCGGCTATCAGGTCGCAGGGCTACGCACCTTTGAGGAGGTGGTTGCGCTCGGTACCGCGTATGCGTTGGCGCATCCCACACGGATCGAGGAGCACCTGCGTACGCACAGCCTCGATGACCTTGCGCTAATGGTCTTCACCAGTGGGTCCACAGGCCGTCCCAAGGCAGCAATGCTGAGTTTTGGCAATGTGGCGGCCATGGCGGCCGGAACCGATGCGATCTATCGCTGCACGCCCCAGGACTCGGTGGTGTCGTAC
>Ga0194130_10004386_pt1 | contig 17964 bp, 21 predicted proteins | sample TA2KigsurfametaG_FD_160084 | JGI IMG/M metagenome (GOLD analysis project Ga0194130, IMG submission 160084) | Freshwater microbial communities from Lake Tanganyika, Tanzania - TA2015050 Kigoma 12 surface | ecosystem: Environmental > Aquatic > Freshwater > Lake | place: Tanzania: Lake Tanganyika... | reverse complement strand
ATTGGTCTTCTCGACGCCGTTGAAAAGGATGCCGATCCCCTTGGCAAGCAGCGCCTCGTCGTGAAACGGGCTGTCGGGGTCGACCGAGAGGCGGTCGGGGAGGGCGGTTTCAGGGCTCGACATCGGGCGGTTACTCCAAAATTTCGGGGCTAGACTGTCTTGTCAGGCAATTAAAAATCATCTCTGGCGCGCCTTTTAACCCGTTGATGGACAAGCGTAAATTGAAAATTCGCGACGTCAGGCTGCAGGTTCTCCTTACCTTGACACCGACATCCATTAAAATAATTCCGACATCACGACAATTTATCCACCGGAATATTGCGTCTTTTCTCATTCGGGGTTAGCGTGATTGACCGTTATTTGGTGGTGGAGACTTTGAGGACGTAATGACGACAGGAACTGTTAAGTGGTTTAACGCGACCAAGGGATATGGATTCATTCAGCCGGATGGCGGTGGTCCAGATGTGTTTGTTCATATTTCTGCGGTCCAACAGGCCGGGCTTTCCGATCTGCAAGAAAAGCAGAAGATCAGCTATGAGTTGATTATGGATCCCCGTAAGAACAAGACTAGCGCAGGCAATCTGAAACTGGTTTGATGCGGGTACGCATCGCGAAAGCGGTGTTCGGCGGCTTGTGATCAGGCCTATCGACTGTCGTCTTTCCATCTGAAAAGGCGCCCTTTGGGTGCCTTTTTTGTTTTTAGAGTCTTTTCGTTTTTCTCTTTCTTTTCGCAGTTAGAAATTAACTGCGTTTCCGCCTTTTAATGACAGAAGCGCGCGCGCTTCATCGGGCGTCGCCACACTTAATCCCAATCCTTCGATGAGTGTACGAGCGATAAGGACTTGTTCGGCGTTTGAAGTCGCGAGTTTTCCGGGGCCCGCCCAAATCGAATCTTCCAAACCGACACGCACATTGCCGCCGATTGCTGCGGCGGTTGTGGCAATGGGCATTTGATTGCGACCCGCGCCCAACACCGACCATACATACTCATCGCCGAATAAACGATCAGCAGTGCGCTTCATATGCATCACATCATCAGGATGCGGGCCAATGCCCCCCAATATTCCGAAAACAGTTTGCACGAAAAGCGGTGGGGTTACGAGTTTACGATCAAGAAAATGAGCGAGATTATAAAGATGCGCGGTGTCATAACATTCATATTCAAAACGTGTGCCCGCATCTTTTAAAGTTGAGAGCACAAATTCGATGTCTTTGAATGTGTTACGAAAGACAAGATCGCGTGAATTCTCAAGAACAATTGGTTCCCATTCATGTTTGAATTCATGAAAGCGTCCGAGCATCGGAAACAAACCAAAATTCATCGAACCCATATTGAGTGAAGCGAGTTCTGGTTTGAAATGAGCGGCCGGTTGCACCCGTTCAGCAACCGTCATTGAGGGCGCGCCACCGGTCGTTAAATTGATAACAACATTTGAACGTGCTCGAATTTTTGAGAGGAATTTACCAAACGCTTCGGGCGATTGATCGGGGCGTCCATTGTCTGGATTTCGCGCGTGAAGATGTACGATCGCCGCGCCCGCTTCTGCGGCTTCTATCGCTGACTGCGCGATCTCATCAGGCGTTACCGGCAGGTGCGGCGACATTGACGGCGTGTGGATTGCACCAGTGATGGCGCAGGTGATTATGGTTTTTCGTTTCAATGACATTTGACGCCTTTACGTGTTTCTTCACAAAGTTTCGACATTGCCATCAACACCGAGCGATTGGCCGGAAATATGCCGCCCCGCATGCGAGAGCAAAAATAGAATCGTGCCCGCAACATCATCCGCTGTCACCATGCGCCGCATCGATACGCGATCAAGATAGGTCTTTTCCATCTCTTTGTAAGTAACGCCCGTTTGTTCTGCGCGGGCTTTGATGACATTGGTCATGCGTGGTCCTTCAACAATGCCCGGTAAAATCGCATTGACGCGGATATTGTCGGGCCCCAGTTCTTTAGCAAGCGATTGCGTGAAACCAATCACACCCCATTTAGCAGCCGCATAAGGCGTTCGGAATGCATATCCAAAACGTCCGGCGGCAGACGACATATTGACGATGGAGCCGCCCCCTGCGGCTTTGATCAAAGGCACGGCTTTGCGTGCGCATAAAAATTGTCCGGTGAGACAAATATCAAGCGTACGGTTCCACTCGGTTATCGAAAGCTCTTCCACTTTGCGGGTGGGGCCCGCAATGCCGGCATTGTTGATCAAGGCATCAAGACCACCGAGAGTCTTTGCAGCGTCAGCAAACATGGTTTCGACATCCGCTTCTTGTGAAACATCGGCTTTTGTCACGCCATGTGTAGGATGGATTTTTTTAAATGCCATCAGAGCAGCTTCATCAATATCGCAAATATGCACGCGGGCCTTTTGTGCAATCAATAGATCAGCAATCGCACGACCAATGCCCGAAGCCCCGGCGGTTACGATAACGCGTGTCCCCTCGGCCAATAAAAAAGTGTTGGTACTCATGGGTCTTGGTCTCCACGCTTGCGATATCAATCCGGCGCTCTATCGTATTCATGGGCGGTGATCTGGCGCAAGGGCCCGTGCCGCAAAGGATAACGGGCTGGAGGTGGATGATGAGTGACGCACTACGTTTTAACGATCCTGAATGGTGCGAGATGGAGTATAATCCGCGCTTACGCGTGAGCGATGCTGCGACCTATCAGCCGAAATGGAGTGAATGGGCCGCCATCACGCGGCAGGCTCATCTGCCGCTTGCGGATCTTCGCTATGGCGATCATCCGCGTGAAGTGCTGGATATTTTCCGTGCGCCACATGCCAAGGGTGCATGTCTTTTTATTCATGGCGGCTATTGGCGCAGTTTTTCAAAGAATGAATTTTCGTGGGTTGTTGAAGCCTTGTTGAAAGAAAGCATTACAGTTGCGGTTGTGAATTATCCGCTTTGCTTTGAGGTGACGATTGCTGATATTGTTACCTCTGTGCGCAAGGCCGTTATCGCTTTGGCAAAGATAGATCTCACAGCTGAAGAAAAGGCGAAGTGGATTGTTACCGGTCATTCGGCTGGCGGTTATTTGGCCGCCGCGATGAGTGCCACGAATTGGAAGGCACAGGGACTTGATGGTCAAGTCTTTTGCGGCGTGGTTCCGGTCTCGGGTGTCTTTGATGTGCGGCCTTTAATTCATACATCCATCAATGAGCAATTGCGTCTCACAAAAGAAAGCGCTGAGGCGTTAACGCTTTTCGACCAACGACCGCATGATCCGATTCCGATGGTGCCGATTTATGGTGCGGAGGAATCATCAGAGTTCTGTCGTCACAGCATTGATCTCGCCAAACTCTGGCCGCGTTCAGAAGCCGCGATTGCTATTGAAGGACGTAATCACTTCAATGTGATCGAAGGCATCAAAGATCCTCATTCGATTCTCTTTAAAATACTTATGCGGCTCTTGGGCCTTAGCCAGTAACCGGATCGCAAAGGCAAAAAATAAAAAATCCGGCGGAGTGATCCGCCGGATTTGTGATCAATGATCCATTTAAACCGATAAAGAGATCAGAAAATCTTGACTTGTTCGGTTAGTGCGCGGCGGGGCTTGCGCGGCCAGTTGCTAGGAGCGGCGCGGCCAACGGCCACGAGGATCACTGGAACTTCGTTGTCACAAAGACCCGCAACTTTTGAAACAGCAGCCGGATCAAAACCGCTCATCGGACCTGAAAAATAACCCTTGGCTTGCGCGTCAAGCATCAAGGTCATCGCAGCAAGCGAAGCTGAACGGAAGGCTTCATCATGTTGAAGCTGCGGATTGTTCTCATGTGAACCCAACGTCATGCCGACCAAACATCATAGGCGGCTTTGTCAATTGCGCCTGCATCGAGCAGCGGCTTCGCAAGACGTGCGATTTCCTTATAACCATTCTTGATGCCGGTGATGACAAAAGTCACAGCCGCATCAGCAACTTTTTGCTGGCCATAGGCCGCAGCCTTCAGCGCTTCCTTCTGCGCCTTTGAGGAGAAGGCGAGGGCGCGCCAGTTTTGAAGATTAAAGGCGGTCGGCGCATGTTGCGCATAGGAAACCAATTCTTCAATTTCGGCAAGGGTCAACACATGCGTCGTGTCGAAATTATTCGCAGAGGTACGAGCCTTGATGGTGGAGAGCGTATCAGTCATGGTTTTATCCAGAATTTGGTGGGTGCCCCGCAAGGCGGGCTTAAATGTGGAGACTCTTTATAGACCTCTGCGCTTGAAAAGGCATTTGCACAGGAGCAAACAAGTGCTTGCACAGAGCTCATTTGGTGCGCGCCAAAGCAAGATCGGGAAGGTCGAACCATGCGGTTTGTGAAGGATATTGAAGCCGATATCGTCGTTTTTGATGCTTATGGCACCATATTTGACGTTCATTCCGCTGTGATGCGAGCAGGCCAAGCTTTAGGTCTGAAGGCACAAGCTTTCTCCGATTTGTGGCGGCAAAAGCAGCTCGAATATACATGGGTGCGAACGCTAATGGGGCGTTATGAGTCGTTTTGGGCCCTGACTGAAGAGTCGCTTGATTATGCGCTCGCGACTTTGGCGCCCGCGCAAAAGGACTTACGCGCCGCGCTTCTTGAATCCTATCGACATCTTGCCGCCTATGACGATGTCCGGCCAGTGCTTGAAAATTTGCGCAATAACAAGGTCAAAACCGCAATTCTCTCAAATGGCGACGGCACCATGCTTGAAGATGCGGTGAAAGCCGCCGGCCTTGAAGCGCTATTTGACGGACTTATTTCGATTGAAGAAATCGGTCTTTATAAAACCGCGCCCGATGCCTATCGGCTCGTGAAAGGTGCATTCGGGATCGAGGCAAACCTAACCTTGTTTATCTCGTCCAATCGGTGGGATGTGGCGGGCGCACGGCTTGCGGGATTTCATCCTCTATGGATCAACCGCGCCGGACGCAGCGATGAATATCGCGACTGTCCCCCCGATGCAATTTTGAAAAATCTCGGCGAGATTTTTTTGAGGGGGCGTTAGAAAATCATCGCTCCCTTGTCATCAATTGCCCCAGCGAATGGGTGATCAAGGCGGCCATCACAATCGCGCCGCCAATGATCGTGCGTACACTTGGCACTTCGCCGTGAATGAGCCACACCCAGATGCCACCCAGAACTGGTTCTGCTGTGCCGATCAATGACGCGATCGAAGCGGGGATCAATCGCGCACCCGCAACGAACATCGCAAGCCCACCCCCGAGATTGATTGCGCCAAAGAGAAACAACACGAAACCGTCAGTCATGCTGATATTCATGTCACCGGCATGAAAGAAGGCATTCACGCCGGCGATGATGACACCAAGTGTTACGGCCGGCACCATTTCGACATGCGAATAGTAACGCGTGATCACAGTGGCAAGTGCGAAAGCGAGCGAGATCACAATCGCCAACGCACCGCCAATCGGTGACATATTTCCATCAAGAGATTCAGATTCCATTACCGCAATGCCAAAGATCACGCTTGCAATCGCAATCCAAGTTCCAAGTGATACGCGCTCGCGAAATAAAACATAAGCGAGCAAGGCCGCAATCAAAGGGCCACCCGCTTGAACAAGCAGAATATTCGCAACACTCGTATATTGCAGGCCGACAACGAAACTCGTTGATGCTGCTGCGAAGCAGAGCGCGACACTAATACCCGAAAGTCCCATGCGAATGACGTGGCGAACTGTGCCGCTTGGCCCATCACGCAACAACATAAAGCCGATGAGAAACAGCGCCGCAAAACCCGAGCGCCACATCACCATGGTCCATGGATCACTGATCGTGATAAAGCGCGCCAAGGCGCCGCCAAAACTCCACGTCAACGCCGATCCAAGTACGAGCGCCATGCCGAGGCGTCGATGCGTGGGGTTTATTCCTGTCATGGCAGACGCGGTCATTGCGGGCGCTTCCTCCGATTCTAACCATTTTTCTGACGAATATACTTGTCAGGACGTACCCGCAGGGTAAAGAACGGCATTATGTCGTCTGTTTCCGTCGCCGCCTTTTATCGCTTTGCACCGATTGCCGATCCCGAGGGACTTCGGGCGCGGTTGTATGAGATTTGCCGTGCTTTTTCGGCAAAAGGTATTCTTCTTGTCGCATCAGAAGGCATTAACGGAACAATTGCGACAAACGCCCAACGCATGGCTGATCTGCTTGAAACGATCCGCGAAGCGACTGGGTTTCATGATCTTCGCCCGCGTCTTTCTGAAGATGAGGTGATGCCGTTCTTGCGTTTGAAAGTGCGTCTCAAAAAAGAAATCGTCACATTGGGGCGCGCGGAAGCGGATCCGTTCAAGCATGTCGGAACTTACGTGCCGCCGTCAGAATGGAATGCGTTGATCAGTGATCCGAATACGATCGTCGTTGATACGCGTAATGATTATGAATTCCGGCTTGGCACATTTGAACACGCGCTTGATCCGGCCACACCGACCTTTCGTGATTTTCCCGACTATGTCGAAAAAAATCTCGCCGCGCATAAGGATCACCCGATTGCGATGTTTTGTACGGGCGGTATTCGTTGTGAGAAAGCGACAAGCTATCTTGTCGCTGAAGGGTTCAAGAATATTTATCATCTTGAAGGCGGTATTTTGAATTATCTGGAAACTATTCCGGAAGAGGAAAGTCTTTGGCGCGGCGGCTGTTTTGTTTTTGATCGACGCGTCGCTCTCGGTCATGGATTGAAACCCTTGCCGATGCGGCTTTGCTATGGATGTCTCGCACCGCTTGATGAGGCTGACTTTTCTTCACCTGATTATGAAGAAGGGGTGTCTTGTCCGCATTGCGCGCCACTTTTGACGAAAGACAAACGCGCTTCTCTTCGTGAGCGTCATCGTCAAACGCTTTTGTCTCAAAAACAGAGATGCTCCCATCTTGGTCCCTTAATCGAAGATGAGAGCGCCGAATGAAGGGGCTTCGCTTATTGATTCCGGATTCAAGTCAATTACGGGTCTGGTTTCGCTTTCACATGGCTGAATTTTCAACTTTTGCGGCGGCGATTTCCTATCAATTAATGATCGTGTTTTTCCCGGGCATTTTGCTCATCAAAGCATTGAAGGATATTTTTGGCATTCCTAATGTTGCGCGCTATCAGCCTGTTTATGCAGAAATTGATATGCCGGGGTCTATTGTCACTTTGGTCAAAGGTTTTTTGCGGAGTGCAAAAGGCTTGACGGGTTTTGATAAATCCATTGCGACCATTTTTCTGATTGCACTCGTGGTGTTGGGATTAAGCCGCCTTTTTTCGGAATACTATAAAGCATCGTTGAAACTCTTTGAACGGGATCGTCGCTTGTTTCGGGAGCGCCTTATTGGCGGTATTGCGGCGGTCGCTTTTGTAAGTGTGGCGATTTTATTATTTTTGGCTCTGAATGGAACGATCTTTTCACATCAGCCGCACATCTTACGTGATTATGGTTTATTGATTGAAATTATCAGTGCTCTAATTTCCTTTGCTCTTCTCGTTGGAAGTGTTGCCGGTTTGATCCGGCTCGTTTCGCATGGCGCGCTCAGCACTCAAGCGATTTGGGGCGGAGCGATGTTAACCGTCGGTGGATGGATCTTAGCATCGCTTCTCTTTTTGCAGCTAGATACTTATTTCGCGCTTCAACAAAAATTTTATGGTGCGGGCGCAGCCATCGTTGCGATATTGATTTGGTTTTATCTCACCGCAAGCCTTTTGCTCGCGGGGCTGGGCTTTGCAGCGATTGTGATTGATAAACGCTTGCCGGTGTCGTCTGAGCCTCACGCGGCGCGCGAATAGTTTTTAAGCGGCGCGATGATCGGGGCAAGCGGATTCGCGTTTTCGAAAGCGGTGATATAGTCGCGCGTGATGGGCACCGCATCGCCTCTTTTTGCTAGTTGAATTTGAAACACCATCTGCCCTTGATGGCGGAATGATAATTCACTCGTAATCAAATAGAATTCCTACATCCGGCAAAATCGCTCATCATAGAGCGTGCGGATTTTTGCACGATTTTTTTCAAAGCGTTCGCGCCAGAGACGAAGCGTTTCGGCATAGTGAAGGCGTAGGATTTCAATATCGGTGATGAGCAACCCGGCGCGTTCGATTAACGGGATCACTTCGGAAAGTGAAGGGCAATAGCCGCCGGGGAAAATATATTTTGTGATCCAAGGATTTGTGTGGCTCGGACCATCGGGGCGTCCGATGGCATGAATGAGCGCCACGCCGTCCTCTTTCAAACACCGTGCGACCATCTGGAAATAATCATCGAAATGCGCGACGCCCACATGTTCGAACATGCCGACCGAGATGATGCGATCATATTGACCGTGTTCATCGCGGTAATCTTGCAATTTGAATCGGACGCGATCAGAGAGCCCCGCGGCCGCGACCCGTCACTGTGACACTCTGAATTGTTCGGTCGAAAGGGTGAGGCCGGTTACTGAACCCGAGCCGGTCTCAGCGAGGTAGAGCCCGAGGCCTCCCCAACCCGATCCAATATCCAGGATCGATTGTCCCGGATTTAAGAGCAGTTTCGCAGCGAGGTGGAGCTTCTTCTGGGCCTGGGCGGTTTCGATCGTATCTGACAGATCCATGACATAGGCGCAGGACTATTGACGGTCTCCGTCGAGGAAGAGGTCATAGAGCGTGTCGGATAAATCAGAATGATGGGCGACATTCTTGCGTGAACGTCCCGCGGGGTTGAATTGAGCCAGACGGCGGAAAGCCGTTTTCAATCTCTCTATCACACCACTCAATGGGTATTTCAGGGGAGAAAGGCCAATATTTCGAAAGACGAGATCAACCACATCGTAAATTGTACCAGTTTCGACGGTGAGCGTTCCCTCCATATAGGCTTTGCCAACGGGCATTTGGGGGTCAAACAAGATTTTGAGAGCGATCTGAGTGGCATAAATACGAACCACAAGCGGGAACCCGCTTCCGTCGCCATAAGTAGTTGACCGGCCTTTTGGGTCAATCACGGTCAAAGATCCGTGCCGGATTGTCTTTTTTAAGAGTGGATCGAGCAAGGCCATGATCGTTTTATCCTGACTGTCTTTATTCTTGGTCTGGCGGTTCATGGGCTGACCGCTTCTAAGACAATCAAATTCCGCCGGATTTAGGATCATCCGTCAACTTACGGATGGTAGAGTGGCACATAGTTTGCTCCCTAAGGTTGTGATCCGTGCCAATGGGGGTATCGGCTCAACAAATGGGGGGTAATGCCGTCATGAAAGAACCGACTTTTGATCGTGTTGCGGATCTTAAATTGCATCAGGCAGAACGTCGTGCGGCTGAATTATTGCGTTGGGCACGTCTTCGGAAGCGCCTGACTAGTGCCATCCGTCGTGAAATCGGCCTCGCTCGGGACACCGGAGCCTTGTCACAAAAAGCAATTTACTGATTTATTTCAATAGCTTGGTAAAATAATTCAGAAAAAACAAATTTTTTTGAATTCTGGGCTAAAATCCTCAAGCCGCCGACCGTTTTATGGTTTGTAGACGTGTAACCCAATTCTTCGACGTACGCGTTGGAGGTGTGAGATGATTGACCCAATTGGAAGCAAAGCTGTTCTTGCTGATCCGTCGGTCCGAAAGGCGCCGAAAGCGGACGCGAAGGCGTCTGATACGGCGGCTGTGAAGATTGCGGACGCTTCGGTTTCGGTGAAAGCCGACACGCCGCAAGTGGAAGTGACGATCACCAAGGGCAATGGTCTTTCTGAACCCCCGTTCGATTATGCGAAGGTCATCGCGCTCAAGCAGCAGATCGCCAATGGCGAATACAAAGTTGATTTCAACAAGCTTGCGCAATCGATGATCGACTCAGACATCCTCGGTGGTGGAAAGAAGTAAATAAAACGGCGCGCCGCCTGTCGGTTTTAGCCTGCCTTGAGAAAGGCGCTCGCGAGGTCTACCCAGTAGGCAGCGCCGGTGAGAAGTATTGAGTCATTAAAGTCGTAGCCGGGGTGATGTAACGGCTGCGTCCGCGCATTTTTTGCGCCCAGCACAAGATAGCTGCCGGGCTTCTTCTCCAGCATGTAAGAAAAATCTTCTGACCCAGTATATGAGCGTTTGAGATCAATGACGCGTTCGGCGCCGACTGTGTCTAATGCGATTTTCTTCGCAAATTTTGTCATCGCCGCATCATTTACCAAGACCGGATAACCAGTCATTTCAGAAATCGTCGCTTCAATGTCGAAACTCTCGGCCTGCAGGCGGATGACTTCAGGAATACGCTTTTTCAAAAGGGCAGCGACCTCTCTAGTGAACGCGCGCGCATCAACCGTAAGCGTGGCGGTTTGCGGGATCGCATTTGATGCTCGTCCGGCTTGAAACACACCTACTGTTACAACACCTGCTTCCATTGGATCGAGATTACGTGAGACGAGTGTTTGCAGAGCGAGCACAATGCTGGCGCCGGCCACGATCGGATCGCGCGTCACTGCAGGTGTCGAGGCGTGACCGCCCACGCCAGTCAGCGTTACGTTGAAGCCATCGGCATTAGCGAAAAGCGTGCCTTCTTTAAAACCAAAAACGCCTTCCTCGAGATCGGGCATGTTATGCATGCCGAAAACAGCGTCGCAGGGAAAGCGTTCGAAAAGACCATCATCGACCATCAATTTAGCGCCGCCATAATTCTCTTCGGCGGGTTGGAAAAAGAGATGGACGGTGCCGTCAAAATCGCCTGTCTCGGCCAGATGTTTTGCGGTGGCAAGCAAGATCGCCGTATGTCCATCGTGACCGCAGGCATGCATCAGACCAGGGGATTTTGACGAATAGGGGAGGTTTGTTTCTTCATCGATCGGCAGCGCATCAAAATCGGCGCGAATGCCGATCGCGCGCCGCCCCGTGCCTTTTGACAATGTACCCACAACGCCGGTCTGGCCGACCCCGGTTGTTACCGACCATCCCCATTCGGCGAGACGGTTGGCCACGAAGGCGCTGGTTTTGTATTCCTCAAGTCCAAGTTCGGGATGTTCGTGGAGATGGCGTCTGATGGCGATCATCTCATCTTTCATCGCGAGCATTTGGTCTTCGGTACGCATCTGCAACCTCAATTCACGGTTTCGAGAGCTCTATTATGTCAGCCCCCGCTGTTTTCGCCTTTAACAATGGACTGGTCCGCACGCCCTGTCACGCGATCGTCAACGGGCTGAGAGCCGTCGATATGGGTGCGCCATCTTATCAAACGGTTCTTGCCGAACATAAAGCCTATGTCGAGGCGCTTGAAGCAGCAGGTGTTGCAGTTGAAATATTGCCGGCGCTTGATGGCTATCCGGATTCGATGTTTGTCGAAGATCCTGCGCTCGTATTCACCGAAGGTGCGATTGTCATGCGGCCCGGCGCGCAAAGCCGCTTAGGCGAAGCGCAAGAAATTGCTCCTGTTTTACGGCGGCGTTTCTCACGCGTCATCGATTTATCCGGCCCGGGCTTTGCTGATGGTGGCGATATTCTCGTTCTCAAAGATCGCGTGATGATCGGCCTATCAGATCGTACAAACGAAACAGGCGCTCACGCTTTGGCTAACGCTTTGCGCGCGCTTGGCAAAAATCCGGAGATCGTAAAAACGCCTGCGAATGTTTTGCATTTTAAATCGGATTGTTCGCTTCTTGATGAGACAACAATTCTCTCAACAAAGCGTCTCGCGATATCGGGAGTGTTTGACGGATTAAATGTAATCTTGACGCCCGAAGGTGAGGAGGGGGCAGCGAATGCGCTGCGTATCAATGAGCGCGTGTTCTTAGGCTCTGCCTTTCCGAAAGTACGCGTACAGCTTGAAAAGGCGGGCTATCAAGTCATTCCGCTCGCGACGAGCGAGATTGCAAAAGTCGATGCAGGGCTCTCTTGTATGTCGCTTCGCTGGTGGGCGTAGATATTTGAAGATAATTAGCCTATAAACCGGCTACAAAACGCCCTTCATCAATGTCAATCAATGTAGGGCCTTTGCGCGATGCAGCTTCGCGCAACAAATTCGGCAAGTCACGCGCATTAGACAGGCGCTCTGCATGTGCACCATAGCCGCGTGCAATTGCACATAAGTCAGGCGCGCCAATCTCGACACCTTGTGGTTGGATCTCACGGTTGATCATGAAATTTTTGATCTCGCCATAGCCTTGATTATTCCATACGAGAATGATGATCGGCACGCGTTCTTCAACGGCTGATCCGATTTCAGCGATCGTGAATTGCAAACCGCCATCACCAATCACTGAGACGACCGGATGATCAACGCCGATACGCGCACCAATGGCAGCGGGAAGAGCATAGCCAAGCGTACCAAAGCCCGTCATTGATCCAAAGAACCGTCGTGGCGCATCGGGTGCATAGGCAACCGACGCCGCATAAGTCGCTTGGGTTGAATCGCCAACAATAATTGCGCTCGGCAATGTTTTCTTGACGCAATCGAGAAGATGAAGTCCGGCACGATAGATTGGTGTTAACTCTTCACGCTCAACACGCCCGCGTATTTCTTTCACGCGCGAGGCAGTGGAGCGCGATGGCGCAGGCTCAACATGATTCAGCAGAGCTTCAACGCAAAGCTTGGCGTCACCGATGAGCTTGGTATCAGCCACGCGACCCCGATCAATTTGACCTTCATCAAGATCGATGCGGATCAAATGCCCCGGAATGTTAAAACCACCATCTTCATACCAATCATAATCGGTGGGACCGAATTCCGTGCCAATGGCTAACGTAATATCAGATGTTGCCATAACATCACGAAGCGCTTGTAAACTCGGATTGAAAGGCAGAGCCAATGCATGATCGGAGGGAAGAATACCTCGCCCATTCACGGTCATGATCACGGGAGCATCAAGACGTTCTGCAAGTGTTTGTATTGAAGCGGCAGCATCAATTGCCCCACCACCCACAAGAAGGAGCGGTGAGTATGCTTGCTTCAACATCTGTGCGGCAAGCGTAATTCGTTCTTTTTCAGGTGAAAATTTTGCGGGCAAAGCGTGGCGTTCGGCTTTGATTGCGGCATCCACTTTCATGCGCATCACATTAGTTGGAATTTCAATGTGAACGGGGCGTGGACGGTTGGTGGCAAAAAGCGCAAATGCTTTTGCCATGGCTTCATCAAGATCTTCACGCGTATGAATGGTGGTACTTGTTGTTGAAATTTGTTCGGCAAAAGCACGTTGATCTTTGAGTTCATGCAGCCAACCGCGACCAGAACCCATACGGCCCTCGGCATTTACGCCAGTAATTACCAACATCGGAATTGAGTCCGCATAGGCTTGTGCCATGGCAGTTGCGGCGTTGGTCAGGCCGGGGCCTGTGATCAGCAAACACACGCCTGGCTTACCCGTGATGCGTGAATAACCATCTGCCATGAAGCCCGCGCCTTGTTCGTGGCGCGGTGTCACATGGCGGATGCGCGTTAATCGCAAGCCCCGATAAAGTTCAACCGTATGCACGCCCGGTATGCCGAAGACGGTGTCAACGCCATAGGCTTCGAGCAATTCGGCAAGATAAACACCCAGCGTGCGCATGATTAGTTGGTCCTATGCCGACAAGGATCGAGCATAACGCAAAATTCTTTGCGCGGCATCAGCGAGCGCATCTTCTGAAACGGTGAAAGCCACGCGAATATAGCCGTCAGCAGCGGGGCCAAAGGCGGAGGCATCAAGTACGGAAACGCCCTCGGCTTTAAACAACCCCCATGCGAAATCATGCGCGCTTAAGCCTGTGCCACGTACATCGATAAGTGCGAACATGCCTGAAACCGGATAAAGCACTTTAAGATTATTCGCTGCTTTCAACGGATCGCATAACACGCCGCAACGCGCGCGATAAATGTCGCGCATTTGTGGTGTAATGTGTTCAAGATCGGCAATGGCTTGTATGGCGCCATTTTGAATGAAGCCAGGCAATCCATATAGCGAGCAGAGCGCCAAATGATCCGCATGCGTTATTAAGGCTTCTGGCGCAATCATCCAGCCAATGCGCCATCCGGTCATTGCGTGAGATTTTGAGAGCGATCCGATCGTTACCGTGCGCTCGGCCATACCTTCGATCGAGGCGATGCTTTTAAATGAACCATCAAAAACAAGTTCCGCATAGACTTCGTCGCTAATGACCCAGAGATCATATTTCTTGGCAATCGCCGCGATGCCTTCAAGTTCGGCATGATTTAACACGATCCCGGTGGGATTGCCCGGATTGGCCATCATGATACCGCGCGTGCGTGATGTGACTGCCGCTTCTAATGCGGCAAGATCCGGACGGAAGCTTCCATCGCGCTTGGCTGAAGCGCGAACCATCCGCGCGCCTGTTGCGCCAATGGTCGCCTCATACGTCAAATAAGCGGGTTCGGGAACGATCACTTCATCGCCCGGATTGAAGAGACATTGTGCAGCAGAAAAGAGACCGTTCTGCGCGCCGGCTACAATCAGCACATGATCTTCATGAAGCGCCAAACCCGTCCGTCGCGACTGATGAGCGGCGATGGCTTTTCTCAAATCGTGTTTGCCGGCCACTGTTGTATAATGCGTGTCACCATTTTTCAGCGCCGAGATTGCGGCGTCAGTGATCGCTTGCGGGGTAGCAAAATCGGGGTCCCCTACCGAAAGCACAATGACATTCTCACCCCGGGCAAGGGCTTCTTTTCCCGCATTATGGATGTCCCAGGCCCTCACAGAGCCGCCGCCTAATTGGTCTACCCGTGCCGCAAACCGCATTATGCACTCCTGATTCAGCATGAGGGCAGAGCCATAGCCCTGACCCCGCTGAAGCTCAACCCGGGGAAATGCGCTCGCCCGGGGGCAAATCGGGGGCGGGGGCCTTGTTCAACGCCGAAAGGAGTGGAATACATCTCTCATACGACTCCGTTTACAAATCCGCCGATGCGGCGGGAGGGCCGAAGTTCCAGAAGGGGGATCAATATTATGCTCAAATCAATCATCAAGGGTGCAGTGGTCGTCGCGTCGCTGGCTCTGGCCACATCGGCCATCGCGAAGGATAAAATCCGCGTCGGTATTTCACCGGAAGCCTATCCGCCCTTCACCTCGCTCAATGCAAAAAATCAGTGGGAAGGTTTTGAAATCGATCTTCTCGCCGCGCTTTGCAAACAGATGGATGCAGATTGCAAAATCGTCTCCATCGCATGGGATGGTTTGATCCCCGCTCTCAACGGCAAGAAGATCGATATGATCTTCAACTCGATGTCGATCACCGATGAGCGTAAGAAGGTCATCGACTTCTCGGATAAATATTACAATTCACCTGCTGAAATCATCGGCACCAAAGATGCACCGAATGTAACTGTGGTTGATAATCCCGATGGCAAAGGCGGTAAGATCGCCAATCCGGCCGATCTGAAGGGCAAGACCATTGGCGTGCAGACCGCGACCATTCACGCCGACTATGCTGCAAAATATTTCAAGGATGCGACGGTGAAGGTCTATGACACCGCCGACAATCACAACGCCGATCTCGTTGCCGGTCGTATTGACTATGCGCTTCTTGACTCAGTTGCTGCGGATGACTTCGTTAAAGCCAACGCGGCAAAGGGAATCGGTGCGAAGCTGATCGTTCCGGCAGATCCGATCTTCGGAGTTGGCGCAGGCGCAGGTCTTCGCAAGAATGACACAAAGCTCAAAGACAAGATCAACGCCGCCATCAAAGCGGTGCGCGCGTCAGGTGAATATGACACGATTGCCAAGAAATATTTCACCTTCAACATCTATGGCGATTGATTAAGAATATAGACCGCGGCGGTCATCCGTCGCGGTCTTTCTCTTGTGAAAGGGCAATTGGTCAAAAATGGACCAAGCCTCTCTCTTTTCTCTCTTAAGTTTTGGCCCCGATGGATGGGGCATGCGCTTTGTCGAAGGACTCGTCGTCACCGTCGAAGTCTCGGTGGCCGCTTATTGCATCTCCCTTATCTTGGGATTGATCGGCGCGGGCGCAAAATTATCAAATTCAAAAGTTGTACGCGGTATTGCTGATCTTTACACAACGCTTGTGCGCGCTTTGCCGGAGCTTTTGCTTCTTTTGCTCATTTATTTTTCTGGCGCTGATGCAATTAAATTTATCTTGAGTTTGATCAGCGAAGATTTCGAGGATTTTGAAATCAATACATTTGCGGCTGCGGTTGCTGCTCTTGGGTTTATTGGTGGCGCCTATATGACCGAAGTAATGCGCGGCGCCATTCTTTCAATTCCGAATAGCCAGATTGAAGCCGCGAAAGCTTGCGGCATGTCCCGATTTCTGACTTTGCGCCGCGTGATTCTACCGCAGATGTTGCGTTACGCTTTGCCGGGCATGGGTAATCTTTGGCTTTCTGCCACAAAAGATTCGTCACTCATCAGTGTATTAGGCAACACACAAGACCTTCTTTTCATGGGTTACCGCGCTTCCGCTGTCACGAAACATTATGGCTTCTTCTATTCCGTAGCTGCGATTTTGTTTTTGGCCATCACGATCATTTCGATGATTGTAATCAAAATGCTCGAAGCACGCGTTAATCGTGGTTATAGGTAGGAGTGACCCATGGATGACTCATTGGCGCTCTTCATCGAAATTGTCCCAACGCTTCTTGCGGCTGTTCCTGTTACGCTTGTTTTGACATTTCTCTCCGCCGTGATCGGCAACACGCTGGCTTTGCCGGTAGCCGTCGGTTCGCTCTCGCCCCACATTTATCTACGCTATCCGAGTCTTTTCTATATCTTTGTTATGCGGGGTACGCCGCTGCTCGCACAAACCTATTTGATTTATTATGGGCTTGGTGAGTTATTTCCCGGTACATGGGTGCAACAAAGTTTTTTGTGGCCCTACTTGCGCGATGGGTTTTGGTACGCGATCTTCGCCTTCTCTCTGAACACGGCAGGTTACACCGGTGAGATTTTGCGCGGTGCGATTTTGGCGGTGCCCAAAGGTGAGATTGAGGCCGCGCGCGCTTATGGTTTTTCACGCTTTTTAATTTTCTGGCGCGTAACCTTGCCACGTGCGATCCAGATTTGTCTGCCGACCATGACAGGCGAAACGATTTTGCTTTTGAAGGCGACATCACTCGCGTCCTTGATCACGGTATGGGAAGTGATGGGGACCGCACGACAAATTCAAAAAGTGACATTTAGAGTTTATGAGCCACTGATCGCCGCGGGCATACTCTATATCCTCATGGTTTTTATATTGACGCGATTGATGATGGTGGTTGAACAAAGCATCAATCGTCATCGACTGGCTTCAGTTTAAGGATGAGTATGATGGATACGACGTTAAAGGTCGAAGATCTCCATAAAAAATTCGGAGCCGTTGAAGTCTTAAAAGGCGTTTCGCTCGAAGCGCGCACGGGTGATGTGATCGCGATGATCGGATCTTCGGGTTCGGGTAAATCAACTTTGCTCCGGTGCATCAATCTGCTTGAGACGCCGAATTCAGGTCGTGTTTATGTCAATGGCGAATTGATCCGTATGAAACCGCTACAAGACGGCACCGCCAAGCCTGAGGATATAAAACAGGTGGAGCGGATCCGTTCAAAACTTGCGATGGTGTTCCAGAGTTTCAATTTATGGACTCACCGCACGATCTTGGAAAATGTCATTGAAGCGCCAATCCATGTATTAGGTCTGCCGCGCAAAGAGGCGATAGAACGGGCGGAAATCTTGTTGGCTAAAGTGGGGATCGCCGAGAAGCGCAATTTTTATCCGAATCATTTGTCTGGTGGACAACAGCAACGCGCGGCAATCGCACGAGCACTGGCGATGGAACCAAGCGTTTTGCTCTTTGATGAGCCAACCTCGGCACTCGATCCCGAACTTATCGGCGAGGTTTTACAAGTGATGCGCAAACTCGCAGAAGAGGGGCGGACTATGCTTGTTGTGACCCATGAAATAGGTTTTGCCCGCGATGTGGCGAGCGAAATCGTCTTTCTCCATAAGGGTCACATTGAAGAGAAGGGCCCGCCGCGCGAGGTGATTGGTTCGCCAAAATCTGAGCGCCTCAGGCAGTTTTTGAGCGCCACCCGGCATTGATGGTTTGTTGATCGCCGCCCGTTTGAAATTCCAAAT
>Ga0194130_10004385_pt1 | contig 17964 bp, 23 predicted proteins | sample TA2KigsurfametaG_FD_160084 | JGI IMG/M metagenome (GOLD analysis project Ga0194130, IMG submission 160084) | Freshwater microbial communities from Lake Tanganyika, Tanzania - TA2015050 Kigoma 12 surface | ecosystem: Environmental > Aquatic > Freshwater > Lake | place: Tanzania: Lake Tanganyika... | reverse complement strand
GATGAAGCGCAGCTCCAGCTCCCGGCCCAGGCAGAGGTTCATGCCCTCCAGCTCAGCGGCAAACACCGCCTCCAGCTGCCCCGGGCTGGTGAGGTGCACCAGGTTGCCGTCTCCGGCCTCGGCCATGGCGGTGAGCAGGCGCTCCTCGTAGTTCTCCCCCAGGCCGATGCAGCTGGTGCTGATCGCCAGCTCGCGGGCCTGGCCCACCCAGGGGGCCACCTCTGAGCAGCGGCGTGGGCCCACATTGGCCTGGCCGTCGGTGAGCAGCAGCACCCGCTTCTGAAATCCCGCCGCCTCAGGCAGTCCCTGCAGCGCCGCCAAGCCCTCACACCACCCATCGAAGAGCGCGGTCTGGCCGCCGCTGCGGATGCGGCCGATGCGCTCGATCACCGATGCATCCGGCGTCGTGAGCGGCACCTCCGTGCGCGCGCGGTGATCGAAGCTGATCACCGCCACCCGGTCGGCCGCGGTGAGCTGGCGCACCAGCTGCTGTGCCGCCGCGCAGGCGGCTTTCAACTTGCCACCGGCCATCGATCCGGAGCGATCGATCACCAGGGCGATCGCCACCGGCCGCCGCTCCTCGGCCGTGGCCGGCAGCGGTGGGGTTTCCAGTTGCACCAGCACATCCAGCTGGCAGCCATCGCGGCTCACGGCCGCCTTCTCCGGCCGCGTTCTCAGCACGGGGGTCGTTAATCGGGTGTCCATCGCGCGGTTCATCGGGGAAGGCTCCAGTGTTCGGCGGCTGCAGCCGCAGCGGATCCCTTTTCCTGCGAAGCACGACCCCCACCCCTCTGGCCCGCGCAAACTGGGCCCAGCCGTTCGGATGCGGTGCTGCTCAATTTTTTCGACGTTGAGACCGCCACCGCGACTGCAGCGTGGAGCTCCGGGTGGGCGATCTGCCGCTGCTGGGGCTGGAGGCCGACCTGCTGGTGGTGTCTGCCTTTGAGGGGCACTACGTCCCCCTGCGCGGCACACTTCTAGGGCGACTGCATGAGGCCTACGGTCTCGACCTGTCCCGCCTGGCGATGGCGCTGGACCTGCGCGACAGCCCGCTGCGCTGCTGGGTGAGCGAGCCGCTGCAATTGCCTAGCGGCCCTCCAGAGCAAAGCCGATTCCGCCAGCTGGCCGTGATCGAAGGAGGGATGGTCGCGGAGCCCGGGGATCTCCTCCCCTGGCCGCCGTTCAACCGCCTGTTCTCGCTCCTGGCCCTGCTACCGATGCGTGGGATCACATGCGGGACCGTGGCCAGTCCGCTACTCGGCAGCGGTCAACAAGGGATTGATCCACTGGCTCACTACCCCGATCTGCTGGAGGCCTACCGCGACGCCTTCCGCCATGTACCGGAGTTGCGGCGCCTGATCCTCTTCGATCGCACCGATCAGCACCTGCGCCCCCTTGCCCAGGCGATTGATGTGAGCCTGGGGCGCAGCGCTGCTGCACCATTCCGCCTCGACCTGCAAGCAGCCCTCAGCCTCAAGGACGGGTTGGTGGGCCTGCTGCGGCGCAGGAATCGATCCGACACCCTCAGCCACGACATCAGCGAACTCAATGCCCTGCTGCGCGCTGAGCAGGTGTCGCCCGTTGCCCTGGGCATCCACGCCCGCAGGGTGGTGGAGCAGCTCGTGCTGCAGCAACTCGCCACCGAGCCGGATGTGGAGCGCCTCACCCTGGACAAGGGAATCCGGCGCCTGCGCGATCGGGGTGCGGACCGCTGGCTGATCAGCTGCCTGCACCAGGTGCGCTCCTTCGGCAACTGGATGGGACATCCACCTGGGAACGGCCAGGCGCGCGCTGTGCAGCTGCACGACGTGCTGGCGATGTTGGCGGCGCTGCAACGGGTGGTGGAGGACTACCCGTGGCTCTCACCTTGAAGCAAGGGCTGAGGTTCGCGCCCAACTGGCAGCCAACGGCCTGCCTTGATGACGGTTTGACTCACGACCCAGGAAGCGCCGGTGCCGTGCGCTCCAGCAGCAGCTCGAGCTTCTGGTCTTGACGATCGAGCGCCCTGAGGAAGCCGGCCACGGTGGCAGCCAGCACCATGAGCCACACCAGGGAGGTCCACGCCACCAGCTGCCAGGGGGCCGGCCCAGTGGATTGCTGGGCCGGAGGCCGGGGCTGGGTGGGCAGATCCAGCACCAGGCGCAGCAACGCCTCCGGCGTCACCGGCACCAGAGCGGAGCAGGCCTCGGCGTCGCCGATCTGATCGGCCAGCAGGGCCCGGCAGTGCTGCAGGCCGCCGCCAGCCCAGAACAACCCCCAGGCGCGCTTGTCGAGCTGCAACGCCACCCAGCGGTGGGGCCGGGCATCGTTGCGGATCAGCTGGGCGGCCTTCTCCAGGCTCCAGCTTCTGCCCGCCGCCACCGACGGCTGCGCCTCCAGCAGCAACCGCCCCTGCGGGTCGCGGGTGTAGCCGGTGGCCACCTGCAGGGAGAAGACATCAATAATTTGCACCGGTGCACCGGCCCTGCGCTGCCGCGGCTCCGGCGACCAGAACACCAGCGCCCCCCGCTCGCGGGCCACGCACTGCTCCACGCGGACATTGGTGGGCATGGGTGAGCGCGGCAACAACTCAGCGAGTCAAGTCTGACGGCTGCCGGCGTGCTGGAAGGGCTCGGCATGAACCTGTAGGTGCGGACGTTGGTGACGGCCTTGGCCATGCTCAGAACACCAACGAGAGGGACGCTGATGGGGTGGAGACACCCGGCCGATGCGCTGATCAACGGTGAGAGCCTGTTGCCTGGCGCCATCTCTGTGGTGCTGCTCGCCGCCGGCTTGCTGACGACAGCCGTTGGTGCCGCTCCAGCTCCCCAGCAGCGGGCGATGCCCTGCCCTCCGGCCGCGACCCAGCAGCTCGATGGCTTCTACCGCTGGGTGTTCACCACGGCCGATGTGCGGGGCAAGTTCCCCAGCCAAAAGAAGCGCTTCACCCCAGAACTGGCTCAGCAGCTGACCGCAGCCTTTGCCCTGCAACCCAGCGATGGGCGCTTTGTGGACTTCGATCCCTTCAGCAACACCCAGGTGAACAGCTACAGCCATCGGATCGCCGCCTGCTGGCAGGAACCTGGCGACCTGCTGCGCATGCGCGTGCTGGTGCTCGCTGGCCTCGGCCGCAGCCGCGCCAGCGAGCAGACCCTCGACTACCGGCTCAGCCGCGAGGGCAACAGCTGGCGCATCGCCGACATCCACTATCCCGGTGCGGTGAGCTTTTCGCTGGGGACGTTCCTGCAGCAGCTGCTCCAGCAACCCTGATCACCGGGGACGATTGCATCTGCTGCTCAGGTCGCCGTCTCAGGCCAACGCATCGCGCGAGAGCTCGCGGAAGGCGTCGTTGAGCAGCACCACCTCCTCGAACGATTGCTCCAGTGCCCGGAAGCGCTGGGGGTCGAACAGCTGGTTGAGATCAAACGTGAGGATCGGCCGGATGCCATCGGGCACGCCGAGGAAATCGTGGAGCTTGCGCAGCATCTCGCCGGCGCTGTGGTGGGCCTGCTCCAGCTTGCGGCGCTCCAGTTCAAAAGCCCCCAGGGCTTGCTGCAGCTGGGGGATCGAGGGCTCGAGCAGCTCATTGCCCCGGGCCTTGGCCAGGGTGTCGATCACCGCCGCTCGCAGCCCGTTGAGTTTGCCGAGCGCGTCGCTGGTCCATGCCCGCTCCCGCAGGCACTCCATCGCAGCCCGTGTGGCCTTGGCTTCCACCGAGAGCTCCGCCAATGGCGTGATCCCGCCGCTGCGCAGCCAGGCCGCAGCCCCCTCGCCGGAGCGCAGCTGCTGGAGCCGCGCCGGTGGGCTGAGGCTGATGCGGCGTTCCTCGCCCTGCAGCTGCTGGCCGCTGCCCGTGATCAGGCGGCAGAGGATGTCGATCTGCGGCGTGGTGAGATCCCCGGCCAGGGTGATCGACTGCACCACCCCAAAACACTCACCCACCCGGCAGGGGTCGTGGCGGAAGCGGCGATCGGCGGCGCTCACCAGCGTCTGCAGCTCTCGGCGCTTCTGCTGGAGGCCGGGCACGGTGATGGCATAGAGCAGCACCGCCACCAGGGCGATCGCCAGGAACACCGGCCAGTAGGCGAGCACCATGCCCAGCAGCAGCACGGTGCCGCAGCCGATGGCGCAGCCACTGCCAGATCCGTTGGTCTGCTGGGCCATCAACTGCAAGGACATCGCTGACGATCCGCCAGCTCTCTCCAGCATCACCTGTCTGCACGGTGTCGCCAGCACACGGCCGGCTTTCATGCAGATCCTGCATGCCTCCGGGGTTGTGCTTGCGGCGTTCCCCTCCCGTGCCTTTTGCTGGACGTTGTGGCCTGGATGCCGTGGAGGAGACCGTTCCGCCTGTCGATCAAACGGCCGAGGCAACCGCCGCGTTGACCGTGACAGCGCTGCCGGAGTGCAAGGGCATCCGCTCGACCAGTGACTTCCCCCGTGATCTGAGCGGCCTCAGCCCCGAGCAGATCGCGCATCACTACAGCGCCTTGCGCAACAGCCATGCCTCCCTGGTGCGCTCGCGCGGCCAGCTGCAACGCCGCTCCAGGGAGCTGCGCGAGGCGCGCGATCGCTTCCTCGCCACGCTGCACACCTACGAGCAGCGGCTGGTGGAGATCGGCCGTGAAAAAGCAGAAGCGCTGTCGATGGCGCAGGAGCTGCACCGCGAACTCCAGCTCTTTGAAGGCAAGCAGGCGGCCCTGGATCGGCTGCTGACCGATCTGGATGAAGCCAAGGAGGAAGCGGGGTTCTGGAGCATCCTGCGCATCAGCGAACTGATCACCAAGATGCGGGCCCTGCTGCGGGGAGGCTCCTCCAGCCATGGCTGAGCTGAGTGAGCGCTTTGCCGAGTTGATGGCCCGGCTGGCCAAGAGCGATGCCGAGCTGTTCCGCACCCTCGGCGAGCAGAACGCGAGCGTGCGGCAGCTGGTCGACGACCTCACCGTGGCGGCTGCCCCCACCGCCGACGGCAGCACGGAGTCATCCCAGGCCCCTGCCCTGGCAGCTCAGACCCTGCTGCCGCCTGCCGAGTGCACCCTGGCAGCCCTGAAGACACGCTTCCGGCGGATCGCCGATGCCCAGGCCTGGGCCGAGGAGCGCCTCGGCCCGGCACCCAAGAAACCCACCTGGGCGGTGCTGGAGCACACCTTCCGCAGCGGCGCCTGGCCGGTGGCCCCCAGCAAACGCAGCGCCAGCAGCACCGGTCAGCAGGCGGCCCAGCTGGAGCAGCGCCTGCTGGAGCGGCTCGAGCAGCTGGAGCAGCGGCTGACGGCACGGTTGGACGGACTGGAGCAGCTGCTCCGCTCCCGTCTCACTGGCCCATGACCGGGCGCACTCTCTTGCTCTGAACGTTGGATCGTGGACCCCTTCTCTTCTCTGCTGATCCTTGGTGCCGTCGTTGCCTTGGCGCTGGGCATCTGGCGGATTCTGCGCAGTCGCGTCAAATGCGCGCATGCCCATTCGGAACCACGATCAGCAGGTGCACCGCCGCCAGCCTCACGCTGGACACGCGCAAGATGACGGAAGCCCGTGAGCAAGGGCTTCCAGTGGTGCTGTGCAGCGACTTCCTGCAGGCCCGCATCGGCTCCAGCGTGCGGGCCTGGCGTTACGCCACCTGAGAGCTCACTCCTCCTCTTCGGCTGCTCCCACCGGAATCAGCTTGATCTGCTTGCGCCCCAGCTTGATCTCGAATTCATCGCCGGGCTTGAGATCCAGCATGGCGGTGTAGGCCTTCCCCACCAGCAGGTTGCCGTTGCCCTGCACCGTGGCGATGTAGCTGAGTTTGCGGCCGCCCTTCCCGCGGCCCTTGCCACCTTCGCCGAGGCTGAGGCCCTTGGCCTCCAGCAGGGCCTCATAGAACGCAGTGAAGTTCAGCCGCTCAGTGCCGTCCTTCTTGCTGCTCACATAGCCGCAGCTGCGCACCAGCTCGGACTTGGAGGCATCACCAAGCTCCTTCACCTTGGCGAGGAGTTTTGACCCGGTGAGCATGATCTGATTTCCGACTGTTGATTCGCAGAGATGTTAATCCAGCGTGAGGGAATGGCTTCCGTTCTCCTGCATCCAGACATGAACGGACAGGTCCTCACGCGATTGAGAGGGTTTTGGAGCTCTCCCCGGTTGCTCTCGACCTTGACGTGGTGATCGCTGGCGCGGTTCAGCGCCGCAGCGATTCACAGGCTTCCCCGTCTCTGTTGCTGTCGAGGTAGGTGTGCCCCTGGCGCAGTAGCTCCTGCTCGCGGGTGTAGGAGCCGATCTCCTTGCAGCTGTAGCGGCGGCCACCGGGGGTGGTGCCATCGGGGATCAGTGCACCGCTGCGGCCCTTGCGGAAGTCCCAGGGCCGGGTGATGCCGCCCTCCACCTGCCAAACCCCGAACCGGCGCCGGCTGGCCCGAAATTCAGCGTCCAGGTATTCCTTGGCTTTGCAGCCGCCCAGGTACTGCCGATAAGCAAAGGCCTGGCCGTCTTCCACCAGCACCAGGTTGATGTTGATCTCGCTGATCACCTCCGCCACTGTGCGCCCGTAGCGGTCGGTGGTTTTCACGGCGAGCGTCACCTGCCGTCCGATCGGCAGGCGCTGCTGCAGATAGCGACGGGCCTGCTGGCCGTAGGGGCTCTGGGCCGTCTCGGGGGCATCGATGCAGGCGAGTCGCACGGTCAATGCCCTGCCGGCGTGGTGCACACGGATCGTGTCGCCGTCACCAATGGAGAGCACGGTCGCCTTCAGGGACTGGGCCTGAGCAGCGCTGCAGCAGCAGAGGTTCCACCCTCCAGCCAGGGCGGGCAGCACGATCGCCAGGGCACGCACGCGACCTTGCGGGGGCCAGGTGTTCAGGATTGAAAGAAGCCCGGATTGCTTCCATGCAGCGCGCGGCCCTTGGCCTGGCTTTGGCGATGGCTCTGGTTCCACCGCTTCAGGCGCAGCCATTTCTGCAGATCTTCCATCGCGACGACTCGGGAATCATCGGTTGTCAGGGTCAGTGACGTGGATCCCGGAAATCGCTCCAGCTCCTCCACCACCAGCACAGATCCTTGGGGTACCTGCCCTGCCTCAGCAGCAAGCATCAAGGCTCTGGCAGTGCCCTTGCTTCGATGGCGACCGGGGAAGGCCCTCAATCCCCGATCCACCAGCGGGTGGGTGCTGGGGGTGAGGCCGTGTTGATCGCAGAACCACACGAAAACCTCAGCCAGTCTGTCGACTCCAGCTCGCCATTCTTGTGCCTGCTTCGGGTCGGAGACACGCTGCTAGGACATGCCAGTCGAGGAAGACCCGATGCAGCTGCGCCAGTGCCTCTCTGAGCTGTCATTTCACACCGATGGTGAAGGGTTTACAGACATCACCGCAGCGATCAACAACGAGATCGCCAGGAGCGGCATCAGTATCGGTCTGGCCTCGTTCCATGTGAAACACACCTCCTGCTCGCTCACCGTGAACGAGAACGCCGATCCGCGGGTGCTGCGTGATCTGGCGGCCTACCTGCAGGCGCTGGTGCCCCAGCAGGGCTTTCGCTCGCTCACCGGCGACGGCGAGCGCCAGCGCTACCTGCACGACGACGAGGGTCCCGACGACATGCCCGCCCACATCCGCACCGCCCTCACCGCCACCAGCCTCCAGCTCAGCGTTCAGGGTGGGGCACTGCTGCTCGGCACCTGGCAGGCCGTGTATCTCTGGGAGCATCGCGCCCGTTCCCAGCGTCGGCGCCTGAGCCTGCATCTGATCGGCAGCTGATCCAGTGCCGCCCCCGCTCCCCCTGCCGGGGCGGGGTGCCAGGCCCGCCGATTCCCCCTAATCTCCGGCCCAGATCCCTCCGGCCTTCAGGAGTTGTTCCATGCCCAGTCCAGCCCCCTTCCGCGCCGCGGCCCTGCTGCTCGGCTGTGCCGGTGCCCTCTGCCTGGCGACGCCGGCGGTGCGAGCCCAGGACGAGTCGGCGGCGCCCAAGCCCAGCCGTGGCGTGGAGGAAGTGAGCTCGGTGATCTCTGAGGTGGATGCCTGCAACCGCGCCCAGAAGCAGCGGCCCGAGGGGGCTGTGGTCACCAACATGACCTACTGGCGCTCGGGCAAGCCCGGCGAAGGGGTGATCACCTGCATGGTGACCTGGAGCACGGCCACCGACGCCAGGCCCACCGGTCGCCCGATCCTCTTTGGCCCTTCCCTCTGATCCCGGGCCCCCGCTCCCCGGGTCTCCTCTTCCCCCGGCGGTGCCACCCCCGAGCTGCCCGATCTGCGCCCTGCAGGCCAGCCCTGCCCATCGTGCCGAGCTTGAGCTGGGGCGCAGCGCGCTCTGGCTCCTGCGCCACCACCCTCTGCCGGCTCCGCTGCCGGGCTGGTTGCTGCTCGATGCCCGCCGCCACCTGAGCGGCCCCCTGGCCTTCTCCGACGCGGAGGCGGCCAGCTGGGGGTTGGCGGTGCGGGCGGCCAGTCTGCTGGTGCAGCAGCTCAGCGGCTGTGAGCGGGTGTACGCGATCGCCTTCGGCGAGGGGGCGCCCCACCTGCACCTGCACCTGATTCCGCGCCACGTGGACGACCCGGCCAGCGCGGCCTGGCGGGTGGCCGATCTCTACCGGGCCGTGGAGCGGGGGGAGCGGCCGGCCGCCGATCCCGTCGCTGTGGCCGCTTTCGTGGCGCGGGGCCGCGAGCTGCTCGCCCAAGGGCCCCTCGCCTTGCCCTGACCACGGCGCGGTTGCCCCGCCTGCGTCAGCATGGTGGCCAGCCCGTCGAATCCCCTGCCATGGCTGCCACGCCCCTCACCCCGGAGCAGATCCATGGCCTGGCGACGGCCCTGCCCCAGTGGCGTGCGGTGAACGGCAAGCTGCAGCGTGAGCTGCGCTTCGCCGACTTCTCGGAGGCCTTCGGCTTCATGGCCCGGGTGGCCCTGGCGGCCGAAGCCCTGGGCCATCACCCCGAGTGGAGCAACGTGTGGAACCGGGTGAGCATTGCCCTCACCACCCACGACACCGGCGGCCTCTCCACCCTGGATGTGGAGCTGGCCCAGCGCATTGATCACCTTGTCTGACCTGCCTCTGCTGGCGGTCACGAACCTGGGCTGCGAACCCGGCGTGGAGTCGCTGGCCCGGGCGATTCAGCTGTCGGTGTCGCCGGTGTTTCTGCTGGCCATGGGCCTGTTGATGGCCGCGGTGCTGATGCTGGTGCTGGAGATCCACCTGGGCAGCCGGCTTGCCAGCCGGTTCTGATTCCCAAACCGGATGCTTCGTTGCCGGGATTGTGAGCCCTATTTACGGTCCGGGTGACCCGGATCGCGCCAATGGGCTTCCGCTATCTCGACAGGATCGCCACCCCGGAGCACGTGCAGCAGTTTCTCGAACTGGCTGACCTGGCCACAGGGGCGGGGCAGTCGGCGGAGAACGTGTTCCTGCTCTCCCACCGGCTGCGCGATTCCCGGCCGATGCAGCACTGCCGCAAGCGCCTGGCCCGCAATCCTGCCTGCCAGGCCCTGATCGAGGAGCGGCGCCTCTGCGGGCCTTACAACAGTGAGCGGTTGCTGGCGATGCCGAAGGGCAGCCTCGGCCACACCTATGCCACCGCCCTGAAGGCGATGGGCTACGACATCAATTTCTTCCCGGAGCCCTCCTTCTTCAACAACCTGGAAGAGGATGCTGATTACATCAACTATCGGGTGTATGCCACCCACGACATTCACCACATCCTGAGCGGTTTCAGCCTCGACAACTACGGCGAGCTGGGGGTGATCAGCATCAGCGTGGCCCAGTTCAGTCGCCCCGGCCTGGCCTTCACCGATCTGATCGCCATGCTGCTCGGCTGGATGCAAACCGACCGGCCGATCGATGAGCTGGAAACGGCAGCGGAGCAGGCCCGCACAGCGGTGTACGCCTTCCAGATGATCATCCAGGGGCTGGAGATGGGAGCGGCGGCCCAACCCCTGTTTCCGGTGCTCTGGGAGGAGCGCTTTGAGCAGAACCTGGAGGAGCTGCGCGCCGAGCTGGGGATCACCCCGGTGAGGGAGGGCCCCTGGAGCTGGGCCGAGACCCCAGCCATCCGCGAGGCCCTGGCGCTCTAAGCGGCGCCAGGGCGTGGGGGTCACACGAGAACGGGCAGCTGGGCGGGATCGAACTGCTGGAAGCGCAGCCGCTCGTTGGCCACATCCACGGCGATCGTGTGGCCGCCGGTGAACTGGCCGCCCAGGATCCCCTTGGCGATCGGCGTCTCCAGCTCGCGCTGGATGGCCCGCTTCAGCGGGCGGGCGCCGTATACCGGGTCGTAGCCCACGCCGGCCAGCCAGTCGAGGGCATCGGCGTTGAGCTGGAGCCCCAGCTTCTTCTCCTCGAGGCGCTGGGCCAGGCGCTTCACCTGCAGCTCCACGATCTGGCGCAGTTCCTCCTGCTTGAGGCTGTGGAAGATGATCGTTTCATCCAGGCGGTTGAGAAACTCGGGGCGGAAGTGGGCCCGCAGGGCCTCATTCACCCGTGCTTCCATCTCGCTGTGGCGGCTGGGATCGCCGGCCAGATCGAGGATCGAGGCGCTGCCGATGTTGCTGGTGAGGATCAGGATCGTGTTGGTGAAATCCACCGTGCGGCCCTGGCCATCGGTGACGCGGCCGTCGTCGAGGATCTGCAGCATCACGTTGAACACATCGGGGTGGGCCTTCTCCACCTCGTCGAACAGGATCACCGCGTAGGGCCGGCGCCGCACCGCTTCGGTGAGCTGGCCGCCCTCCTCGTAGCCCACGTAGCCCGGAGGCGCTCCGATCAGGCGGCTCACGGCGTGCTTCTCCATGTATTCGCTCATGTCGATGCGCACCATCGCCTCCTCGCTGTCGAACAGCTGGGATGCGAGCGCCTTGGAGAGCTCGGTCTTGCCCACACCGGTGGGGCCGAGGAACAGGAAGCTGGCGATCGGCCGGTTGGGATCGCTCAGTCCGGCGCGGGAGCGCTGGATCGCATCGGCCACGGCGGTCACGGCCTGGGCCTGGCCCACCACGCGGGTGTGCAGTTCGTCTTCGAGGTGGAGCAGTTTCTCCATCTCGCTCTGCACCAGTTTGGCCACCGGGATGCCGGTCCACTTGGCGATCACCTCGGCGATGTCGTCTTCGGTGACCTCCTCGCGCAGCAGGCTTTTCTCGCGGCCCTCGCCGCCTTCGGCCCCGGCGCTCAGTTCGGCCTCCTTGGCCGCCAGCTGCTTGTGCAGGGTGGCCAGGGTGCCGTATTCCAGCTCAGCCGCCTTGTTGAGGTCGTAGTTGCGCTTGGCCTGCTCCACCTGCAGCTGCACCTGCTCGATTTCTTCCTTGATGGCACTCAGGGCATCGATCGAGCCCTTTTCGGCCTGCCACTGGGCATTGAGATGGCTCTGCTGCTCGCGCAGCTCGGCCAGTTCCTTCTCCAGCCGCTCGAGTCGATCCTTGCTGGCGGTGTCGGACTCGCGCCCCAGGGAGAGCTTCTCCATCTCCAGCTGCAGGATGCGGCGATCGAGTTCGTCGATCTCCTCCGGCTTTGAGGTGATCTCCATCTTCAGGCGCGCGGCGGATTCATCCACCAGGTCGATCGCCTTGTCGGGCAGGAAGCGATCGGCGATGTAGCGGCTGCTCAGCACGGCAGCGGCCACCAAGGCGTTGTCGGCGATGCGCACGCCGTGGTGCACCTCGTAGCGCTCCTTGAGGCCGCGCAGGATCGAGATGGTGTCCTCCACCGTGGGCTGATCCACGAACACCTGCTGGAAGCGGCGCTCCAGGGCTGGGTCTTTTTCGATGTGCTGGCGGTGCTCATCGAGCGTGGTGGCGCCGATGCAGCGCAGTTCGCCGCGGGCCAGCATCGGCTTGAGCAGGTTGCTGGCATCCATGGCGCCGCCGGTGGCACCGGCCCCCACCACGGTGTGGATCTCATCGATGAACAGCACGATCTGGCCCTCGGAGGCCGTCACCTCCTTGAGCACGGCCTTGAGCCGCTCCTCGAATTCACCGCGGTACTTGGCGCCGGCGATCAGGGCCCCCATGTCCAGCGACACGAGCTGGCGGTTCTGCAGGGCCTCGGGCACATCGCCGTTCACGATCCGCTGGGCCAGCCCCTCCACGATCGCCGTCTTACCCACCCCGGGCTCGCCGATCAGCACCGGGTTGTTCTTGGTGCGGCGGCTGAGGATCTGGATCGTGCGGCGGATCTCCTCGTCGCGGCCGATCACCGGGTCGAGCTTGCCGTCGCGGGCGGCCTTGGTGAGGTCGCGCCCGTACTTCTCCAGCGATTCGTAGGTGCCCTCGGGGTTCTGGTCGGTCACGGTCTGGCTGCCTCGGATCGCCTGCACGGCGTCCTTGAGTGTGTCGGCGCTGGTGCCCGCCTGGCTGAGCAGCTGCTTGCCGCAGCGGTCATCGATGGCCAGGGCGAGCAGCAGGTGTTCGATGGCGATGTAGCTGTCGACGTAGGTGTCCTTGAGGCTGCTTGCCTGATCGAGCACGCTGTTGAGCCCCTTGCCCAGATACACGTTCTCGGGCGGGGCGCTCAGGGATGGCTGGCCGGCGATGAAGGCCTCCAGCCGCTGGCTGAGGGTGCCCACATCCACGCCGGCCTTCTCCAGGATGCGGCCCGCCAGCCCCTGCTGGGCCAGCAGGGCGGCGAACAGGTGCTCGCTCTCCATCTGCTGCTGGCGTTTCTGCTGCGCCAGCTGCTGGGCGCTCACGATCGCGCCCCAGGCTTTTTCCGTGAACAGTTCGGCAGTGGGATGCATGGCGGAACGGTTGCAACAGGTCGGGTGTTGTTTGAACCGTATGCGGGTTGATCGTGGGGAGGGAAGAGGAGTGCCGAACCATTTGTGTCGGCCAACCGATCCTCCCGCGCGGGCCTGCCTATCGCGGGGGACCGTTGTGCACGATGGTCAGCACACTGCGTCCATCCGCTGAGACCCGGATCTCGGTTTCCACCGTGGGGGCGATGCCCTGCTGCTGCCATCCCGGCACACCGCCATTGAAGCGAAACAGAAATCCCTGGCTGTCTTCCCGCACCAGACAGCTGCCGCCGCCGGTACCGGTTTCAAACATGCAGGCCGCCGGGCGATACACCGACAGGCCGCCATTGAGGCTCACGGCGGTCTCGCGGGCGGTGTTGAGGGCGCGCACATTGGCCGGGCTCACCTGGGCCTGGGCTGCAAGGGGCAGCGACAGCCCGGTGGCCATCAGGGCGGCGAGCAGGGGATGGATGCGCAACAACGAGGGTCGGGGCATGGGATCAGCCAACGCTCTAAGGGGTCACCGTCAGTGTGATGAGGCGCCCAGCTTTCGTCAGCGCGCTCCCGGCAGGCGCCCCTTGTTGCAGTTGGCTGCAGCTCTGCTGCCAGGGATGCGCGGGCCGCTGGCGAGTCGCTATCGAGGAGGAAGTGATTTCTTTCCCAGGCCGTGATGCCCCAGCGTTCTCCCCATCTGCGCCGCCGCTGCTCAGCCCTGCTGTGCAGTGGTGTGCTCGCCCTGCTTCCCCTGCTTCAGAGCCCCGCCGAGGCCCGCGGCGGCGGCGGATTTCGCGCCGGCGGCGGTGGCTATCGCAACCACCGGGTGGGTGATCACCCCCATTTTGGCGGCGGCGTGCGCAGCAGCTTCAACAACGACCGCGTGAACGTGAATATGCACAACACCTTCTACAACCGTGGCTACGGCGGTTGGCACGACGGTTGGCGCAGGGGCGGCTACTGGGGCGCCCGCCCCTGGAACACCGGCTGGTACCGCGGCTGGGGCGGCTGGGGCTGGTGGGGTGCCAGCGCCGCTGCCTGGGGGGTGGCCGGCCTGGCGACCGGTGCCGCCATCACCAGCCTGGTGAACGAAGCCGCCGACCAGCAATCCACCACGATCATCGTTCCGCAGACCAGCTATCAGCTCAACTTCGGCTCGGTGGAGTCGGTGGGCACTGCCGGGGTGAGCTTCAACTACGGCGTGAACGGCACCACCTTGATGGGGGCCGCCAACTGCCAGGACGGCCTGCTCAATGGCCAGGTGCCCAGCGATGCCGACCAGGCCCAGCTGCTGAACGCGGTCTGTCAGGTGGCCTACGGCTCCGGCACCGGCAGCTGAATCACACCCGCGTCCGCGCCACAGAGCTGGCGCGGACAGCCATCCGGGCCGTAGACGGCATCGGCGGGCGACAGGCAGCCCCGGGCGTTCTTGCGCGGCACCTGCCCGGGCTGGATGCGCAGGGGTTGCACGCTGGTGGGGTTGTTGGCCGGCGCCAGGCGAGGGCAGCGGCGCTGGTAGGGGGATGGGATCTGACTTTGTTGGGCTTCTGCTGGCGTGGCGGCCAAGGCCAGGCCCCCCAGCAGCATCAGCAGCGGCAGACGCGACAGGGACAGGGGACGGGCAGCCATGATGTGGCGCTGCGGAAGCTGGCTCCAGTCTGGCTGGAGATCCCTGCCGCCGCCCGGCTTCCCTGTCGTCGCCCCTGGTGCGGATTGATGTCATCGCCTGAGCTGCAGCCCACGCCGGCCCTGGTGCGGGAGCTGGCTGAGGCCTCCCGTGCCTTCGATGCCACTGGCGCCGATCCTGAGCGCAACTGCTGGATGAGCGTGCACCGCCATGTGCACGGGGTGTTGCCCTCGGAGTACGACATCCGTGAGGTGCCGGAGGACCTCTATCTGGCTGTGCTGGCCGAGCGGCGGCGCCTCGACGGCTGAGCACCCGGGGCCTGCTGAGCACCCGGGGCCTGGGCCTGAACCGGTGCGGGCATGAAAAAACCCCGGCCACTGGCCGGGGTTGGTGTTGAAGCCCTGGTTGGGATCGGGTTTTGTTCAGGAGGGCTGAGAAACTCAGGCCCAACCCTTGGAGGCCATTTCCTCGACGTAGGCAGCCACGTCGGCGATGTCGCCTTCGCTGAGCTTGCCGCCGAAGGCGGGCATGGCGTTCTTGCCGTTGGTCACCTGGTAGGCGATGGCCGCTTCATGGCCACTGCTGTAGTTCGCCAGGTAGGCCTCGAGGGCGTCCTGCTTCAGGGTGCGCTCGGCGTTCACCACGTTGCCGCCGCCCATGTGGCAGGCAGCGCAGTTGGCCGAGAAGATCTGGCCGCCGTGGGCCGCATCAGCGGCGAAGCTCGGGGCAGCGCCCAGCACCAACGCCAGGCAGAGAGCGATCAGGGAAAAGAGTCGGCGCATGGAGGGCGCGTCAGAGCACTTGCAGCGGCAAAGTTAGGCCGGCCCGCCCCCTGTTGTGATGCGCGTTGCCCAGCTTCGCAACATTTGCCACAAAGCCCTCCGGCGCGGCAGGCCGGCATCGGCAAACACCGCCTCGAGCGTGGGGGCGTGGCTCACCAGGCCGAAGCGCTCCGGTGGGCTGATCGGCTCGTGCACGAAGTGGCGCTGCTGGATGGAAAAGCGGTCCCAGGGGGTGACCTCCAGGCGCAGCAGGCGGATCAGGGCTTCCACCAGCCAGGGGGTGATCGCCACGCCCAGAGGAGGCATCCAGCCGCCGCGCCAGCGCACCAGCTTCCGCACTGTGTGGTTCACGCTCACGGCGGGCTGGCCCAGCACCAGCCGCCGCACCGTCCCCTGGCCCACCTCGGGGTTGGGGCCCTGGGGCTGGCCCAGCAGGTGGCCGCACACCCGGGCGATGTCGGCGGCATGGATGAAGTGGAAGCTGGCGTCGACCCGCAGCCACTTGGCCAGCCACAGCCAGCCGCTGGCTTCCCGCAGGCCGGCGGTGAGGTAGCTGGTGGGGAAGGGACCGCCCCCATCCACCCGGCCGCCGAACACCAGGGTGGGGAACAGGGCCACGATGCGTTCCGCCAGGGGATGCTCTTCGAGCTGCTGCAGGCAGAGGGCCTTGGTCTGGATGTATTCGGTGCCCTCACTGAGGGCCTCCGGCAGCAGCTGCAGCTGCCGGTTCAGCACGGAGGCGGTGGAGAAATAGAGCACCTGCTCCAACCGCTGGGGGTCGAGCAGGGCCAGCAGCTGCTTCACCGCCACCACGTTCACCGCCATCGCCCGCTCCGGATCTCCCCAGGCGGTGGCCGTGTGCACGACCCGGGTGACGGTGCTCAGAGCGGCGACATGGGGGGCGAGCTCGCGCAGATCCCCCACCAACAGGGTGATGCGCGGGTGATCGGCGGGCACGGCGGTGAGCTTCGCTGGATCGCGCAGCAGCAGCAGCAGCTCGGCGTCGCTCTCCCGCAGGAGCAGATAGGCCACATGCTGGCCCACGCAACCCGAGGCTCCGGTGATCAGGATCCGCTGGGGCCGGCTGGCGCCCTGGGGAGCCTGGGGGCCGGCGGCAGGGGCCGGGGCCTTGCTCAAGCCAGCGCTCCGAGGCGATCCATCACGCTCTTGCCCGCTTCGAAGAAGGCGCGGCCGTTCTCCTCAGGGGTGCCCGGCAGGATGCCGTGGCCCAGGTTGAGGATGTGCTTGCGGCCGCGGGCCTTGCGCACGGTGTCGTCGATGCGCTCGCGGATTGCCTCGGGTGTGCCGAACAGGAGGCCGGGATCCACGTTGCCCTGCACCCCCACGTGCTCCGGCAGGCGGGCGAGGCCCTCGGCCATGTCCACGGTCCAGTCGAGCGACACGATGTCGACGCCGGTGCGGGCCATGCGCTCGATCACGCCGGCGCTGCCCGAGATGTAGAGGATGAAGGGGGTGTCGGGGTGGGTCTGCTTGACCAGGTCCACCACCTTCTTCTGATACGGAGCCGCGAAGGTGTCGTAATCCATCGGGCTCAGCTGGCCCGCCCAGGAATCGAACATCTGCACCACCTGGGCGCCGGAATCGATCTGGTAGCGCAGGTAGGCGGCGATCGACTCGGCGAAGTGGTCGAGCAGCTTGTGCAGCAGGGCGGGCTCGCGGAAGGCCATCGCCTTGATCACCGCGTAGTTCTTGCTGCTCTTGCCTTCCACCACGTAGGCGGCCAGGGTCCAGGGGGCGCCCACGAAACCGAGCACGGCGGCCTCGTTGCCCACCGCCTGGCGCAGGCGGCCCAGCACCTCGCCCACGAAGGGCATGGATTCGGCCGGCTGCAGCGGGCGCAGGGCCTCCACCTGGGCCATGGTGCGGATTGGGTCCTGGATCAGGGGGCCCTTGCTCTCGACGATGTCGAAGTCGATGCCCATGCCCGGCAGGGGCGTGAGGATGTCGGAGAAGAGGATCACGCCATCGGGCTTGAAGGCCTCAAACGGCTGCATCGAGATCTCAAAGGAGAGATCGGGGATCTCTGAGCGCTCCCGGAAGCCGGGATGGCGGTCGCGCAGGTCGCGGTACACCTTCATGTAGCGGCCCGCCTGGCGCATCATCCACACCGGCGGCCTCTCCACCTGCTCACCTCGGGCGGCGCGCAGCAGCAGGGGAGCGGTTTCGGCCATGGAAGGGGGAGCGTTCGGCAGCCCCGGAACCTAGCCGAGACGGGTTGGGGGCCCCGGGGCCGGGGCCGGGCGGGGCGGACAACCGTTGATAATTCGTCAGCAGATCTCCTCGGCGGGCAAGGTCGACCGCTGGCTGCGCTTCTCGTCGCGGCTGAACACCAGCACGCTCAGGGGCGGCAGGCAGAGGTCGAGGGAGTGGTCGTAGCCGTGGATCGACCACTGATCGGTGAACTTGCCGCCGAGGTTGCCCAGGTTGCTGCCGCCGTAGCGCTCGGCATCGGTGTTGAACACCTCGGCGTAATAGCCCTCAAGGGGCACGCCGACCCGGTAGTGGGAGTGGCTCTGGGGGGTGAAGTTGGCGACCACCACCACCCAGCGACCGGTGGCGCTCTCCCGGCGCATGAAGCTGATCACCGAGTGACGGTTGTCGTTGCAGTCGATCCACTGGAACCCGTACTCGCTGAAGTCGTCGCCCCAGAGCGCCCGCTCGCCCTTGTAGAAGCTGTTGAGATCGTCCACCAGCCGCTGCAGTCCCTGGTGGGGTTCGTGCTGGAGCAGATCCCACTGCAGGTCGCCCCACACGTTCCACTCGGCCCGCTGGCCGAACTCCATCCCCATGAAGATCGTCTTCTTGCCGGGGTGGGTCCACATGTAGGCCAGCAGGGCACGCACGTTCGCGAACTTCTGCCAGTCATCGCCCGGCAT
>Ga0194130_10004384_pt1 | contig 17966 bp, 17 predicted proteins | sample TA2KigsurfametaG_FD_160084 | JGI IMG/M metagenome (GOLD analysis project Ga0194130, IMG submission 160084) | Freshwater microbial communities from Lake Tanganyika, Tanzania - TA2015050 Kigoma 12 surface | ecosystem: Environmental > Aquatic > Freshwater > Lake | place: Tanzania: Lake Tanganyika... | reverse complement strand
TTTAACTCTTATAAGGATTATATATTTATTTATAAAATATTTTAAAAATGGCATCTAACACCATGAATAATACTACAAATACCAATGAGGTCCTCGATTCAGAGGCTTCACATGTAAATTCGAAGCTTTCTGCCGATGACTGGAAGAATGCTGAACGAAAATTGAACGATTTTGAACTCAAAGTCCGTGATTCTTTGATTAATCTCTCACTTCGGATGTTTGGCATTACAAATCTAAATGGAGGAGAAAATTCTGAGGATCTTAAGGCTATTTCTGATGAATTTTATGATTCGATCAGAACAAAAATGTCTGAATCTAAGCTTATTAAATCGGTAAACGGAGAAACAAAAGGAGTAAATGGAGGAACAAAGGGAGAAACAAAGAAGGAAAAAAAGAAGGACACAAAGAAAGCAAATGGAGGTACAACCAATTCAAATAAGAAAATTGATCAAATGCGCATGGAGAATACAATCAGAATTATTATGAAGGAGCTAGAAACAGCTGAGAAATCTTTTGATTATGAATCATTCGCACTACCTGCTGCATTCAAACTAAAAATTCTTGAGCTTCGTGGTATTGGTTATCTCCAATGTCTAAAGTATATTTCTCAGAATCGTAAGGAATATCTTGATTCGAATGGAAATATCAAGAAGAAGAAAATTTTGTTTGTCTTTGGTATTATTATTGCATCAGAAAAGTTTATTGATTCAGTTGCTGACTTTGAAGGTGCATCACTTTTGAATCCCCAATTGACATCAAAAATCTCTCAACAATTTGTTGAAGATTTTAAGATTGTATTGAATGAAATGAAAATTCTATTTCGATTTGATGGTATGTTGTGTTTCTATAATGCTCCACAACTTATTTTTTACACTGATTTTGATTCGGCGATTCCGAAGAAAGGAATTAGGCCGTATGAATATCAGGAAAAACTTACAAAAATTGTATTTGATGCATTGAAAGATCAAAATAAAAGTCACATTGTAACATTGCGACCTATGACTGGTACAGGAAAAACATCTTCCGTTGTATCTATTGCGAAAACTATCCAACAATACAATACTACAGCAGATCCCGAAGACAAACAAATCTTGCTATTTTGTTGCAATCAACGTTCAGTACTGAATCAAGCTGCTCAATGGTTGTTTAATTCACAAATTCCATTTGCTACAGCATTTAATGATAAAGAAAGAGGACTTAGAATTATTAACAATTGGAATTGTAAGACTGATGACAAGAGAGTCGCAATTGTATTGTCGCCTGATGCAGCCGAAACATTACTAACTATGAATGATACAAATACCAAATATGTACTATTTTTGGATGAGCCGACGATTGGTGCTGATACAAAATCAAGTGCAGCGAGAATGAATGTTAAACTAATGATGAAACTTCCAAAAATTTCTATTCTGTCGTCAGCAACTCTACCCGCTGAACTTTATCCTTGGCTGAAAGAAAATCATGAAATTATGAATGGTGAAACAGTTTTTCATGATATTTATTCTAATCGAATTCACATTGGTTGCGACATCAAAACATTTGATGGTGTACTTGTTGTACCACATATGGGTGTAAAGACCGGAGCGGAATTAAAAGAAATTATTACAGGAATTGAAGGATTACCATTTCTTGGCCGTTCTTATACAATTAATGTAGTATATAAGCTATATGAAGCAATGAAAGACATCAACAGACAAGTAAACGGGGAACAAATAGAACTACCTGATATTCCGAAAATGTTCAAAGATATTAAGAATCTTGGTACTGATTCAGTACGAGAACTCGCGATGTTTATGCTAAGAATTCTATCAAATTATCCGGATGATATTATTACAAAGGTATGTGCTACCCGTATTGAATTAACAAAGATTCAGACCATTGAAGATGAACCGTCTGAAAACGGAGGAACAAATGATGACGATGATATTGTTTGGGAAACAGAAGAAAAGAGAGAGGTTACAAATAAAGTACAATTTGAGTTGTTTGGTACACTTGATGCACACAAATATTTGCAACAGAATTTGATTGCTACTACTGAACCTAAGAAGTTTGCACTAAAATACTTTTCAAATCTTCTTGTTGATGTGAAAACAGAGATTGGTTCTCTTAAGAAATTAGAATCCCAACTTCAACAACAAATGGCATTGTGGCAGAAGGAGATGCAACGAATGGAGAAGAATGAACGTCAGTACAAATCACAATTAGAGAGACTACAGAAAGAGGAAGAGATGATTGATTCAAAGCCTTCTCCAAATTTTCCTGGTAAGTTTCAGATTAATACGATTAATCATTGCAAAGAATATGCAAAGTCAAGTCGGATTGCGATTGACCGGAATATGATTAGAACAGAACTTAAACTAAACGATATCCAGTATTCTACATTTAATATTGATCCAGACCTGATTTTGCTTCTGTTTTGTGGTGTTGGTGTTTATACCCCGGGTCTTTGTCCGAACTATCTATCATCAGTTATGTCTCTAGCAGAAGCTGGTTTATTGGCATTTTTCATTTCCGACGAATCTGTATGCTACGGTACTAACTGGCCAATCCGTCGTGTTTTTATTGATGGAAAGTTTAGTCGAATTCATTCGGCAAAGACAATTTTCCAGTTTATCTCTCGTGCTGGACGTGTCGGTAAATCATGGATTGCTGAAGCTTTTATTGATGATGAATGTTGTCAAAAAATTCATGCCACTTTACATAATACGGTTGAGGATGTAGAGACTAAAAATCTAACAGAATTGTATGAAGAAATTGTTGCAGAGAACATGAAGAAGGATGAAGACCTCATTCGGCTGATTGAAGAACTTCAACGCGAGAAGGAGCAAAAAGAAGAGAAAATTCGTCTCGAACAAGAAGAAAAAGAACGTCAACGACGTGAGAAGATTGAACGTGAAAGATTGGAACGTGAAAAGATTGAACGTGAAAGACTTGAACGTGAAAAAGCCGACCGTGAGAAGTTTACACGTAAGTCAACACAATCAACACAGTTATCACAGTCAATGCAACAATCAAATCCTAGAGTATCTAATGTTTCATCTGTTACTTCTACTACAAAACCAGTTGTAACAATGGACTTTGCACGTAAGTCAACTGGTAATGTAGCACGTCGTACTACAATGTCACGTACTGATAAACTAAATGCTTTGAAGAAACAGTAAATTAATGATTTAAAAATTAAATTTATTTATAAATAATATATAAAAAATGCCAGAAGGACCAGAAATTAGATATATAGCAAATCTTTGTAAAAAACATTTAATAGGAAAAACATTAGAAAATATTGTCTCAAATTCAGATACCAAAGTAAAATTACCAAAAAAATCTAAATTAAAAAATGTAGAAAGTAAAGGTAAACAAATGGTATTAATATTTGAGGATTTTTGGTTTTGTATTCATTTTGGTTTAACAGGTTGGTTGACGTTTGAGGAAGCAAAATATCCACGTTATGAATTACATTTTAATGATCTGACAGCTTATATTGATGATTCGAGAAGATTTTCAAAGTTAAAAATCTATGAATCAGAACAATCATATAAAAAGGTATTAAATAAACTTGGTGTGGATATATTTTCAGATGAATTTACAGAAGAATTCTTTATAGAATCATTTGGAAAAACAAAAAAAGCAATAGTTGCATTTCTAATGGAACAAACCAAGTTTTGTGGTATAGGAAATTATATTAAAAACGAGTCTCTATATTTATCTGGTATATCACCTCATAGAAAGACAGACAAAATTACAGATGAAGAAAAATCAACATTATTTAAATCAATATTGCATGTTGCATATTCTAACTTTGTTGAAAATATTGATCTTAATAAGATAAAACTTGATAAAAAAGATTTGAAAAGAATAAAAGAATTAAAGATAAAAATTTCTTCACCATACAAATTTAATGTATATGGTAGAGATGAGAATGATTTAAAAGGAAATAAACTTACAGTAGAAGATATTGGCGGAAGAACATGTTATTATGTTAAAACATTACAACACTGATTTATTTATACGTTTACTTTATTTAAGCTAATCTGCGTACAACATTGCTAACCATTCTTTGTTGATTTTGGGGTAAACATTCAGAAAAGACTGAATGTAAGCTACCGAGACATTGTTCATGAACAACATAATAATAAGCCATAAATACAATAGATAATAAGGGAAGAGTTGCTAAAACCCAACCAACAATTTGATAATTCTTGCCTACAGTCCATTTAATAAGCCAGTTATATAAGACAACAACTAAAACTGTTAATAAGAATAATTTTACGAATAATCCACGTTGTCCGGAGTTTTTAGCCAATTTCATAAGTGTAACAACAAACAACGCGAGAACAAGAGGAGAAGAGATACCTAAATATAAGTAATTTTGAGGATAAGCTTGCATCATATTTTATTATATTTTTATAAGATAAAAAAAAATTTTTAAGAGTTAATATATTTTACAACTTGTGAAATTAATTCATTCTGATAATCTATATTAAATTCAAAATCTTTATTACAGTCCAGAACAAGTACATCTGGATTATTAATTAACCATGCTTCGTGATATTCATGTAATTTTTGTAAATATGCTACATCAATATTTTTTTCTTCGTTTCTACCACGTTTCTTAATTCTATCAAAGGATGTTAAAGGATCACAGCGAAGATAAATTACTTTATTTTTAATATTAGATCTTACATAGTTATCATAAAAATTACACCAAAGATTATAACATTGATGTTCAATTTCAGTAATTTTTTTATCATCATATAACATTTTTTCAAAAACATAACGGTCAGTACCAAGAGATCTATCAAGAAAAATATATTTAATAATTTTACTCGTTTCTCCATTTATTTGATTTAATTTAATTGTATTTTTAATTGAATCTTCAATTAACATCGAACGTGTAATATATGCCATATTTTGAAACGTATATGCCCAACGTTGAATATCACTGTAAAATAATTGTAGAATATTTGTTTCTCCATTTACTCCATCTACTTGTTCTACTTGTTTTGTTTCTTTAATATTTAGCCATAAATCAACTGGTTCAGGTACAAGTAGAGATGAATTAATTTTTTTTTCTAAAAGTGAAGTAAATGTAGATTTACCAACTCCAATGTTACCTTCGATAGAAATTAATTTTAGATTGTCCATTATTAATATTTTTATAGTATTTAGTATTTAGTATTATTATTTAAGTAATTTATAATCAATTTTTTTATTTTATTTATTTTTTACTTAATTCTCTATTTCTCTATTTATTTCTATATTACATTATTTCATCTACGGCTTTTATATTAAATTTATTACAAAAATAATTTAATAGAATGCGACAAGATTCATCATATAATTTATAATTCCAAATTTCATTAAATTTAAACATTACAGCCAACGGATTAAAATATTTTATTTTAATATTTTCTAATTCAAATAATCTTTCTAATTTTGTTTCATCAATCATTTTAAAAAATATTATTTTAAATTTTATTCCATTTTTAACCTGTATTCCATAATTTTTATATATAAATAATTTTTTATTTGTATTATTATTTGTATCATTATTTATTTCATTATTTGTATCATTATTTATTTCATTATTTGTATCATTATTTATTTCATTATTTGTATCATTATTTATTTCTACATTTTTTATTTTTTCAATATCTATAATAGAAAATAGTTTATTTATTTCTCCATTAATTTCTCCATTAATTTCTCCATTTACTTTTCCATTTACTTTATTATAAATTTTATCTATTAATCTTTCCATAATACTAATACTAATTATATTTAAAGTTTGTTTAATATGTTTTAATAATAATAATGTCAACGTTACACAAGATTAGTAAAATTTTTATTATATGTGATAAAGAACACGAAGCTGATAAATATGATAAGTGGGAAAATTGGATTAAAGATTCAAAGTTTAAAGATTCTTATGTTGAGATTTATTCGTACAAGTGGGGAACAGAATTAACAGATGAAGATTTAAAGGAACATTCTAATGATGATGGTACTCTAGTAAAATTATTTCCATTTAGAGAGAAATTTCCACTTAAAAAATCAGAAATATCACTAGGAATAAATTTTATGAATATTCTTAAAAAAGCCCTGAAAGTTGGTTATGAGAACATTCTAGTATTTGAATCCGATGCAATTTTACATCCCAATTTTATTGAAAAATTTAATTCTTATATGAAAGCTGTATATGAATCATATTCAAATTGGCACATATTATCAATTGGTTGTGGTATGAATAAACATGCAAAAAATATCAAAAAGAAAAAATATATATATATGGGTACAGAAATGAGATGTAATGATTCACTTGTATTTAATCTGAGAGGTATAAAAATTCTAATAGACAATATAAACATTTTAAAATTACCAATTGATGAACATTTTGATATATTAGTAAAGAATCACAAGATAATTGTATTATGGGCTGAACCAACAATCGTCGTACAGGGTTCACAATGTGGTCATAATCCAACAACAATTAGATCACATGATTCAGTATATGTTAAAGATTGTGATTGGTTGAAAGATGTAACATATAAGTAAACATATGAATGAATAAATTAAAAAAATTGATATAAAATTGTTATAAAAGAAAATTCATAAAATATATAAAATTATAATAAAATGTTACATGAAGACCTATTAAATTCTATTGATCTTAATTCTGCAATGGTTATTATTGAGATTTCACTAGTAACAGGTGATAAGATTAAAAATCAAACTCAATTAAAACAAGTTATTAATCATTTTTCAAGATTTTATAGTTTTTATCGCAATAAAAAAGATACTCAGAAATATTTAGATCTTTACGTTGCACTAATTAAAAATTGTCTCGCGCCAAAGATATATCCAAAAGAACAATTACTTGATAAAATAATTTATACATTTTCTCATTATCGTGGTTTTGAAGATGTTACAATTAATTTTGATGGAATTTATTTTGCAAATGTTAATCAAGGTTGGATTCCAGAAGAAAAATATTTTGTAAAATTGATTAAAGATAAAATTATTTCATATGATTGCGTAAAAACAATCTTAGATATGATTCCTGCATTATCTAAAGAATTAATATTTAATTGTTCAGATTTATTTTCACCGGTATTTGGAAAACCATCATATAAAATTACAAGTTTAAATGTATTAACATCTGGTTATGGTAAAAGATATATTAAACCAGAATTTACAGAAATAGAACATATGGAATTTTTACAAAAGTATTTAAATTTAGATTCAGATTTAAATAAATTTTATGAATCTATTTTTACACATATTTCAGAATATATAATCCAATCATCAACAATTACAAAAATCTATCAACAAATCATAAAACAATTTAGAGATAAAGATTTAAAGATTTCATATAAATTATTTCTTCTAATTAATTCAAAACTTGAATTTAATAATTCTAATGTCAAAGAATATATTAATTTGATTGAAAAACTTACACAAGAACAATTTATGACATTTTATTCATATCATTGTTATACTTTTGGTGTAATATTTACAGAATTAAGAAATCAGAATAAAATCAAATTAATTAATAATTTTGAAGATCTTAAACCATTATTAGATAGTAATACACTATTAAGAACATTGGATTTATTTGATATAATTTATTGTGGAGAAAAAACTTCTGAACTTTTATATTATATTTTACAAAATAAAAAAAAATTTATTAGTATATCTACAAAAGAGATTGAATTTATTAAGAAAAATATTATTAATAATTCTATTGAAATTGATGATGACTTATTTTTAGCATTTGCCAATGCAGATTTGTCTTCATTATTAGAATATTGTTTTGAGAATAAATATCAACTAAAAAATTCAATTGTATTAAAAATGCATTCGCCAAAGATTTATGAACAGTTAATTATAGCAAACAATTATAATTATTATGTAAATGATGAGGTATTTAATCATATAACGCTATTATTATTTAGTGTTGGTAAAACAGTAGATGATGTATGTATGTTAATAAAATCGTGTTCAATTTACAAAAATGATGATGATAAAGATTTTATTCAGAAGAAAGAACAAATTGTAACATATTATAAAAGTTTAAATTCATACAAAACGGAATTATCAATTTATTACAATGATAAAATTACACCGGAAATGATTGTGAATGCTGACAAACCATCAGTCAGATATTACTTGTTTAATAAATATTTAGAACAACAAAATACAAAGTCAGTAAATGATATAGACAAAAAAGTAAATGAAGAGAAAAATGTAGAGAAAAATGAAGAGAAAACTGTAAAGAGGATTGTAAAAAAAGTGGTGAAGAAGGTTGTAAAGAAACAAGTAGAAAATGTTGAATAAAATTTTATTTATTTTATTAGTTTATTAATGAATATAATATTTTTTTTAATTATAATTATTCTGATTTTAATTTTAATTATTTATTTAAATAGAAATAACATTAACATACTAAGATCAGATTTAAAATATTTTGCTGAAAAGATTTTAAAAAAAATTATAGGGGAACATATAATAGATAATAATCAAGATAATAATCAAGATAATAATCAAGATGAAATCAATAATAATAAGAATAATAATAATAACAAAATTTTAATTATAACATGTGATAATAGACCAGAATTAGAGTATGTGAAATTACATAATTTAAGTTTTGAATTATATACAAAAAAATATTCAAATATTGATTATGTATTTTATACAGATTGTGGTAAAGAAAACATATATTGGTCAAGATTATTTTTAATTCGTAATTTGATGATGCAAAATAAATATAAATGGATTGGATGGGTTGATTCAGATACAATGATTGTCAATTATAATTATGACCTAAATAATTTAATTGACAAAGCTAAAAATAAAGATATTATTGTTGCAGATGATAATAGACCACATAAAATTGGAATAAATTCAGGAATATTTTATATTAAAAATTCAGAAATAGGATTTAATTTTATTGTTGATGTTATTAATCAATATAAATTAAATCATGAATGTAAAAATTCTAATAATGAATTAAATGGTATGTTCGCAGGTATATGTTATGAACAAGCACAAATGGAATTACAAATTCAATCAAAATATAAAGATAATACTTTTATTATACCTAAAAATATTGTTCTATGTACAAAAGTTGATATTAGTGATAAAGTAAATGAAGAAACAAATAGAGTAAACCAAATAAATGAAGAAATAGAACAACCATTTATTTATCATCTAATAGCAACAGACACTCAAAGACGGAATATAATATTCAAAAAATTGAAAGATAAAATCTAAAAATATTAGAAAGAATAATTGAATCATAATAAAAATCATATTAAAAATGACACTTCCCAAACTTTTCACTGCTCTTATTACACCATTCGACCAATTAGAATGTGTTGATTATATTTCTTTAAATAATCTTGTTTTAGATCATTTGAAGAAGAATGTATCTTTTGTATTATTTGGTACAACGGGTGAATGTCCGACGCTGACACAACAAGAACGTAAAAATATTCTGGAGTATGTAACACATATTCTAAACGTTTATCCAGAATTTAAGAAAAATGTAATGATTGGAGTAGGTGGAAATAATACACAAGAATGTATACACAATGTTGAAATTGCAAAATCATATGGATATTCGCTATTTATGGTTACCGCGCCATATTATAATAAGCCATCGCAACAAGGTATGATTGAACATTTCAAGAAAATTGCAAAACAATTTGAATCAGACCGTTTTATCATGTATAATGTTCCAGGACGTTGTGTAGTAAATCTACTTCCTGAATCAGTAAAAACAATTCAAGAGTCTTGTTCTAATTATATTGGTATCAAAGAAGCATCGGGTAATATTGGACAGATGGTTAAAATTAAAAAATTATGTCCAGATGATTTTTATCTTTATTGCGGAGATGATTCTCTAATTATCCCTGCAATGTCGATTGGTGCATATGGATTAATTTCTGTTCTATCTAATGCGATTCCAGAAACAATTAATAATATCTGTTTAAATCCCGCTGATCCAATTATTGTCTCAATCTATTTTCAGCTTTTTGGTCTAATGGAAACACTATTTGTAGAACCAAACCCTTCACCAATTAAATATCTATGTAAAATTATGAAAAAAATTCGTTCAGATGTAGTACGTCTACCACTCTTACCAGTACAATCTTCAGATCTCAAAGCTAAATTGGATGAATATTCTTATCAACTTACGAATCGTAATTAAAAAATTCATAATTAAAAAATTGACTTTTATTTATTCTAAAACTTATAATCTACAATAATAAATAATAAGTAAACGTAAATAATAAATGTTCGGTCAATATAAGGTATCAGATGCTAATTCTAATTTAAATTTAGGTTGTGGACAACCCGGGCCTGAATTTATGTCAACAGCTCTCGAACTATTTAATCAGTCAGCAACAAATAAGATCCAGCCTGATTTTTATGATGTAATGCAATATGGTAAGAAAGATGGTCATGATATTTTTAAGGATTCGATTATTCAAGAAATGTTTTATAATCTAATTGATGAGGTAAAGCAAGAACATATATTTATGACAAATGGTGTGTCACAAGGAATCCAGATTGTTACAAGTCTATTAAGATCTAAAACTAAAGTTTCAACTATCTATGTTGAAGAGCTAACATATTTTATTATGCTAACTCATTTTAAAGATTTAGATTTTAATATTAAAACATTTTCACTTGATAATTTAGATGAATTTGAACCAGAAAATACATCTCTGGTATATTTAATTCCATTTTGTAATAATCCAACTGGAAAAACTATTACCAAAGAACAATTAGATAAACTTATTATGAAAGTTGAAAAATATAAGTTGGTAATTTTATCCGATGAAACATATTATAAAATGCAAAATTCAGATATTAAACCATTGTATCTATATTCGCATTTCTGTATTTCATTCCATACATTTTCAAAAATCTATGCACCTGGTGTACGTCTTGGTTGGTTAATGACAACAGATTACACAGTGTTAGATCTATTAAACAATTCGGGTTTTATCGATTCTGGCGGTTCTGTTAATCCTCTAATGGGATATATGGTATCGATGGTAATTACTGATAAATTATATCCAAAATTTCTTAATATGATTATACAATCATTAGAATCAAAGAGAGAATTAATTTGTCAAGTTCTAGATTCATATCCAGATGTATTTTCATATGTCAAACCAGAAGGTGGATATTTTATCTTTGTTAAAATTAATGAAAAATGGGGGGTAGATTCAGATGTCTTTCTAGAAATTTGTAAATCATTTGGGATTACATTCCATCAAGGTTGGAAATTTACAACTACAGAACTCAAGGATAAATATAAATATCATTTTAGATTATCAGCATCTTATTATTGGTATGGTGAGCTTTTAGATTGTCTAGCTCAGCGTATGAAGTTAAGTATTGAAAAATTAAAGGATAATTATTATAAGAAGAATACAACGGTTTGGGTTTTGGGAGCGACTGGTCGACTTGGATCATTAATTGTTGAAGAACTTAAAAATCGTTTGATTAAATTCAAAGTAATTGACCGTAATTTCGTACTAGAAGGGCTCACATCATATGATGTAATTGTTGATGTATCATCACCTTCTGGTACTCGAACATTATTAGAAAAATTACAAAAAATAAATATTTCCCCCAAGATTATTAGTGGTACAACGGGTGATCTTCCTTATGATCTAATTAAAAGTTATAATGGAGAGATTATAATTCGAAGTAATTTCAGTGAAGGTGTTCCTCTGGTTTTATCATTTTTGGAAAAGTTTGATAAGTCTATCTGGACAAAAATCGAGATTAAAGATTTTCATCATGTAAATAAGATGGATATGCCAAGTGGAACTGCTAAATCTATTGTAGCAAAATTACAAGAAAATGGACATGATGAAATTTTAATTGATTCATATAGAGAAGGTGATATTATTGGTATTCATGAAATTGTTCTTTCAAATGATGTAGAATCAATTACAATTAAACATGAAGCAAAGGACCGAAAAATCTTTGCTATTGGGTGTGTAAATTTAATTTGTAAATATATTGTATAAATGGATTCAGTTAAGAAAGATACACCACCGCCAGAGATAAATAGATGTAATGTACTTTATAAGGATCAGGAATTTTATTCCAAATCAGTTTCAAATAATGAATATAAAGAGTATACAAATCTAGACGATTATACTTATAGTTTTTTATTTAGTTTAATTATATTAATAATAATTTGTTGTATTTTAATTTATAATGCTAGAATAAAATATAAAGAAAATAAATCAATTATTTTATATATTATAATTATTATCATTTTATTTATGTCAATAATGAGTTCCAGTTTATTAATGTTAACAACATCAACAATATCCGATGGTTTAAATTATATTCAAAAACCAAATGATTTAACCAGACCATGTTATTCATCAAGAATGAATGCAATATTATATTCAGATGAACAATTAAGAGATATTTATAATAAATAAAAATTCTTAATTAATATATATATATATAATGGAGATACCAACATGTAATTATAAATATTTAAATAGTGAATTTTATATTCAATCAATTAAAAATGACAATTATATACCATATGTATTTGGTTTTGTTATATCTGTTTCATCAATCGGATTATTAATAAGTATATATAATGCAAATCAAGAATACAAACAAGAATTGAGTAACAAAATAAAAATGGTTATATATATTATTTTAATTTTAATATTTTTAGGATTGTTAGGATATAGTGCATATGAAATTGGAACATATAATACAAAGAATTTAACAGAAGTATATTCTACTGATAAATTATTAAGACCATGTTATTCTAAATATACAAAAAAAATAATTGGGATACCTGTTGGTGGAATTATATTACAAGAATCTGGTTTAAGATCTTATTCATATAATGATACATTAACAAATAGTGTAAATTCAAATCAGTTAAAACCAAATGAAAGTAAAACTTCAACTGTTACAACACCTTATAATACTCGCACTTCAAATTCAAGCTCAACAACTACTGGTAATGCTACACCTAATTCACCATCTAGTTCAACATCTGTTAATTCAAATGCAAATTCAACTGCAAGTCTTGGAAATGCAGTTACAATAACTAATAATTCTGCACCACCATCATCAACTATTAGTTCAACAAATGTACAACAAGCTTCACAAAATCAAACAGGAACAACTGACCAACGAATATTAGGTACAATTGAAGATGGTGGTTCTCTTGTTGTAACAGGACAATAAAAAAAAATTGATTATACAAATGCATAATAAAAAGTAAATTATATGAATAAAAAACAAATAATGTTAATCGGATTAATCGGTGCAGGAGGTTTAGTAGGACAGACTATTATTAAATGTTTACAGCAGGATAGAACATTTGATTCGGATTTAATTGAATTTAAATTTTACACACAGACAACCAATCTTGGAACATTCATTCCGATCTTTAATAAATGGATTAAAATTGAGAAATTTTTTATGTCTAATTTACAAGAATTAGATTTCGATTTTATTATTTTAGCAACAGAAAATGATGTATCAAATGAAATTATTACATTTGCAAACACATTTAAATTAAAAACTAAATTTATTGATTTATCATCTGAATTTAGACTAAAAGATGGTATACCACTTGTGATTCCTGAAGTAAATCCAGAAGATCTTGAATTTAAATCAAATGTAATATCTAGTCCAAATTGTACAACAACATTTCTTGTTATGGTACTAAAAGCATTAGAATCTTTAGGTAAAATCTCGAGGGTGTATGTATCTACATATCAATCTGCTTCTGGTGCTGGAATTAAAGGATTAGAAGAGTTAAAACAACAAGCACGAGATTGGGTAGAAAATGAAGATCTTGATAGAGTGACGCAAACATTCTGGTCTAAACCCTTATTATTTAATGTTTTTTCACATAATTCATCTTTTGAATCAAATTTGTATAATTCAGAAGAGATGAAAATTATTAAAGAAACTAAAAAGATTTTACATCGACCAGATTTAAAAATTACACCAACATGTGTAAGAGTTCCAGTTCTAACATCTCATTGTGAATCAATTAATATTGAATTTGATAGACCTCTACAGAAGAATGATATTATTCAAAAATTAGAAAAATTTCCTGGTATTAAAATTGTTAATAATTGTGAGAATAATACTTTTCCAGAACCATTTACATCTTCTGGATTAAATGATATATTCGTTGGAAGAATTAGATCCGATCTATGCGATGATAGATGTTGGAATTTCTTTGTATGTGGTGATCAACTTGTAAAAGGTTCTGGATTAAATGCGGTTCAGATTTTGAAAGAATTAATCAAATAAATAGTAAATGGAGAAATAAATAGTAAATGGAGAAATAAATAGTAAATGGAGAAATAAATAAAAATTGAATAAAAAATTTATTTAAAATTACAAATAATGAAATAAATATTAATATAAATTACAATAATGGACTATAATTATAATCAGTTTAAGAATGAAGTATTAAATCTTATCTATGGAGATCTACCATCATATGCATATTTTATCGAGTCTAATCTGGAGGCAGATTTGAATGATGGATATTGGCATGATTTTTCAGATGAAGAATCGACAAAGATTCTTATTTACTTTTCAAAAAATTATATGGATATAAATCTTAGTGATGAAAAGATTAAAAATGAAAATTGGGATCCTAAAGATGTATTAATTGAACTACTATTAGATTATTTTTAATTTGATTTTTTTATTGTATTTTTTTATTGTATTTTTTATTGTATGTTTAATATATTAGTTGAGATAGAATTTACCAAGTCATTAAATGCAATTGTAAAATCAGTCATTTCTTTTACATTTACATCTCTTGATAATTTATTATTATAATTAATGATGAAATTTTTAAATGCTTTAATAGTGTTTACATAATTATTTTGATTTGATTCAATTATTTTTTTAATATTTATAATAACATTTGTAGCAGTTTTAATATCATTTATTTTTCTCTCATAATCAAAATCAGATGGATTACCCAAACTTGTTTTAATTTTATTACTTGTTGTACAATTATTTAATATATTTTCAGAGTTTTCATTATATAATTTTATTATATCACTCATATTTGTTGTAATTGTATTCAACGAGACATCTGACATTGGTTCAGTTAAATTAATTTGTTGAATAACAGATTGTATATTATTTGCAAATGTATTTAAATTTGGTTTTATATTTGTATCTATATAATTAAAACATGTTTGTTGTTCTTCAGTTGCAATTAGATTTATTAAGCCACCAAGTAATATTAACGGTAGTAAACTATTTATATCTTGCTTTTGTACTGCGACTGCTTGTGCTCTAGATGGAATTGCTCTATTAACATATTGATCTGAATATACATCATTTGGATATTCTGTTAATTTACCATCAACGTATTCAACACTATTACAAAAACCACAACTATTTTTACAATATTGTCGCATATAACTGGATGTATTTATACATTCATCTGGATTATTCTGTATAAATTCCCCACATTTATTACTTATATCTTTACATTGTCCTAAAGATAATTCTGTTGCAATCGTGCCATTATTAATAATTGCATTACGAGCATTATTCGTTAAATTACACATTTGACATTTATTAGGACAATTTTCCATCATATATAATGGATTTGATACACATTCCGAATTATCATATGTATTACATTTTGAGTCTATATCTTCACAAGTAATATTGTAAAAAGAACTAGAAGTAGGATCAGAGATAGAACCCGAAGAATCAATAGAACCAAAATTATCCTTATTTTTTACTAATAAAAATATTATAACAATTATAATTATAATAAAAAAAATTTTTTTCCAATTCATTATATTATTATAAAATAAATTTATTTAGATGAATCCATTTATTTACAATATATTTTTCACCTCGAATAATTGGCATACCTTGATGTAAAGATTTTTTTAATAAAACACCATTAGGTAATAATGTTTTAAAATATATCGCTGTACCTTTTTTAGGTTTTATATTTACATCTAAATTAGGAAATCTTGTCTCTCCGCCTTCTTCAACATTATTTAAATAAACTATGAATGTATGAGCTCTATCTTTAATATTATTATTTTTTGTTTTATCTGGTTCGGCATCATAGTGTTCCTTAAAATATCCAGATACATCATATTTTACAAGTTGTAAAGATTCCATATTTTTTTTAGGTAAATCTAAAATTGATTCACAAAAATCCGATATCTTTTTTGCAATTTGATGTTGATTATCAGTTATCCAAAGTTGTTCAGATTTTCTATAATCACTTGTAATATTTCCATATTCACCAAGAGTTTCACTTGTTATTAATTGTTGTTTTTTTGAATATTCAACAAGTTCATCACATTCATTATTAGTTAAAAATTGATCAATTATAATTACATCATAATTATCATCATTTATTTTTTCTATTATGTTTCCAATATTATTATTATTATTTAGAATATATGCAAATATAATAACAATAAATATTAAACTAAAACTGATTAATTTTACACCATTTATTCTTTCGTTTACACCATTTATTCTTTCATCTTCACCATTTATTCTGTTATAACTAAAAAATAATAATCCAAAAATAATTATTAATAAAACTATTTCTAAATAAATTGTATTATATCTATTATATTTATGTTCTTTATTAATGTATATAGCCATTTATATATTAAAGAGATAAATTATTATTTATTATTAATGATTTTAAATTTATTCGAATATATTTTTAATGAAATTTTATACACAGGAATATATATTTGTATTCTATATTTTGTATCAAGTTTATTAAAATCAAAATATGATGATTCGACACAATATTTTATTTTACATTTTGTTCACAATATGATTATTACTTCAATTGTCACCCCATATTGTCTAACAATGATAACAGATCCCATTGGTGTTAATAATGATTATTTGATATACAAGAATAATTATGAATTTTTATTTCCGATGATATCAGGTCTACACACCTTTCATTTATTAAAATCATATAAAAAAATTCAATATGATGAGATTATCCATCATGTTGTAACATATGCATTTGGTTTTATAAATTATATTCTATCGCATCCCTTTTACTATTCATATCTAATTATTGTTTCTGGTATACCTGGTGGTATTACATATCTATTGTTATTTCTTCAAAAACTAGGTTATATTGAATCAATAACTGAGAAAAATATTAGTTATCTATTAAATGTATGGATTCGTGCACCTTTTACAGTTGTATGGGCTACATTAGCTTATGATAGATTAATTTATATTGAAGAGTCAATTCTTAATAAGATTTTAATTTTAATATCAATGTTTTTTATTCCATTAAATGGTATACACTTTATGACAACAATTGCACAAAGTTATCATAAACATAATATTAATAAAAATTCTTAAATTATTTAATTATAAATTTTTTTTTATTTATATAATTAATTATATGTATCAATTAACCATAATAATTCTATTAATTTTGTTAGTATATATATTATATGAATTAAATAATAGCAAAAATATAATAAAAGTAAATGGAGAAATAAATAAAGTAAATGGAGAAATAAATAAAGTAAATGGAGAAATAAATACAGACATATCATCAAATAATACAGAACATTTTTCAATATTAGATGGTGTTCAGGAAGATACGATATTTGGAATGCCGAAAAATACAGTATTAATAACTTCAGGTATAATAATCTTATTATTGATTATTATTGTGATTATATATGGAATATTCTTTGATAAAGAAATAGAAGATGAAAAAACAATTAAAAAAGATAAAATTAAAAAAGAAGAAGAAAAAGAAGAAAAAGAAGAAAAAGAAGAAAAAGAAGAAAAAGAAGATAAAAAAGAAGATAAAAAAGAGGAGGATGAAAGAAGAAGGCAGGAAAAGAAAGAAGAAGAAGCGAGAAGAAGACAGGAAAAGAAAGAAGAAG
>Ga0194130_10004382_pt1 | contig 17975 bp, 26 predicted proteins | sample TA2KigsurfametaG_FD_160084 | JGI IMG/M metagenome (GOLD analysis project Ga0194130, IMG submission 160084) | Freshwater microbial communities from Lake Tanganyika, Tanzania - TA2015050 Kigoma 12 surface | ecosystem: Environmental > Aquatic > Freshwater > Lake | place: Tanzania: Lake Tanganyika... | reverse complement strand
ATGCCATCACTGGTGGTGGAGTACCGTCAAAGACTCTCAATATCATTATGGCAGGAACTGGTGTAGGTAAGTCTCTATTCCTTTGCCATCATGCTGCCAATTGTCTTGTACAGAACCTGAATGTTCTGTACATTACTTGTGAAATGGCGGAAGAAAGAATTGCAGAACGAATCGATGCCAATCTTTTAGACATTACCTTGGATAGTCTCAAGGAACTACCAAAAATGTTATACGACAAGAAGATGGAACAACTGAAGAACAAGGTTCATGGCAAGTTGATCATCAAGGAATATCCAACGGCCAGTGCATCAGTTGCCAACTTCAAGCATCTTCTTGACGAACTTAAGATTAAGAAGCGATTCACTCCCGATGTTATCTTTGTTGACTATATCAATATCTGTGCATCGGCAAGAATCAAGCATAACGCAAACACAAACAGTTACTTCTACATTAAGTCAGTTGCAGAGGAACTTCGTGGTCTGGCGGTAGAATACAATGTACCAATCTTCTCTGCTACTCAGGTCAATAGAACTGGATTTGCAAATAGCGATTTCGGTCTAGAGGATACTTCAGAGTCATTCGGTCTTCCTGCCACAGCGGATTTCTTTGTTGCTCTTATCAGTACAGAAGATCTGGAGCAGACTGGGCAGATTCTAGTCAAGCAGCTAAAGAATCGTTACAATAGTGCAACAGTGAATAAAAAGTTTGTGGTTGGTATTGACCGATCCAAGATGAAGCTGTATGATGTCAAGCGAGATGAGCAAGATGGCTTGGCCGATTCCAATCAGAACAATCCTGATGGATACGGACAAGGTTATGCTCCGCGTGAGATTCCCAAGTTAGTCAAAGTGAGTGATTGGACTATATGAGCGCATACATCGACAAGGTGTTTATCAACATTGCTTCAGAATACTTGAAGAAGTTCAAGTGGAAGAAGGATAATCTTGCCAACTGTCGATGTCCGTTCTGCGGAGACTCCAAGAAGCGTAAGAACATTGCCCGTGGGTATTTGTACCAGAAGGGCAATGACTTCTTTTTCCGTTGCCACAACTGCGGCCACGGTACGAACATGTATAACTTCCTTGAAGCAATCAATCCGTTGCTTGCCAAGGAGTATGCTTTCAAACGATTTGCAAGTGGTGAAAATGGAAGATCAAATTACAAGAAACCAAAACAAGAAGATCTCTTTGTCCCAACTAAGAAGATCACTACATTCGAAGTGCCTAAGAATTGCGTCAATGTTTGTGACCTTGATTTTGCACATCCAATCGTCAAATATCTTGAGAAGCGAAAGATCCCTGACGAATCGTTCTGCTACTTTTATTACGCCGAAGACTTCTCCGAAGTTGCGAAGGGGTTTAGCAGTGACTACGAACTCAAGCGAGAACCAAGACTGGTCATCCCATTCTATGATGACGAGAAACAACTCATCGGAGTCCAGGGTCGCTCGCTTGAGGCAGATTCCAAGATCCGATATATTACTATCAAGAAGGATTCTGTGGAGAAACTATGGTATGGACTCTGGAGAGTAAATCCAGAACAACCAATCTATATCACAGAAGGACCAATCGACAGCATCTTCCTACCCAATGCTATTGCGATGGTAGGTGCTGCTGGGGACATGAAGCTTCCTGTGAAGATCGCAAACAGCGAGGTAATCTATGTCTTCGACAATGAGAAGCGCAACAAGCAGATTTGTGGCTTCATGGAAACGGTTATTGAGAAGGGCCATAAGATTCTTATTTGGCCAGATGTTAAGGTCAAGGATATTAACGACTATGTTCTTGCGTTTGGTGATCCGATGGCTATGATACTCTCCAATACTCATTCTGGGCTTGAAGCAAAATTGAGGTTTATGAAATGGAAAAACTAAATGTACTGGATAAGGGGTTCGTTCGACTTATCGAAGTGATGGGTTCTGATCTAACTGTAGTAAACGCTGCTAGAGTCTCATTCCACAAGGAATCTTCTTGGGACGGAGAACAGCACCAGACAGGATCAATAACTGGCAAGACACTCCCAGATAAGGATAAGAAGCTTATTTCGTATCTGGCCAAGCACAAGCATTGGACTCCCTTTGCCCATCCCCAGATCATGCTTCACATCAAGGCCCCTATTTCGATTCGTACCCAGCTTTTTAAGCACAAGGTAGGGTTCGTTGAGAACGAAATTTCTCGTCGGTATGTTACCGAAGAGCCAGAAATTTACATTCCAAAATGGCGTTCTAAGCCGACAAATGGAGCAAAGCAGGGGTCAGAAGACTTCCTTACCAATACAGCCACGCTAGAGGCTGCTGAGATCATGTACTTTGGGATGGCTAGCGATGCCCTAAAGACCTACAACTGGCTCCTAGAGGCTGGTATAGCCCCAGAACAGGCTCGTTTTGCATTACCCCAGGGTACATACACCGAATGGTACTGGACAGGTTCTCTGGCCGCTTATGCCCGTGTTTTTAAGCAAAGAATCGACCCCCATGCTCAATGGGAAGTTCGGGAATATGCAGATGCCATGGGTAGTCTAATTCAGCCATATTTCCCAGTCTGCTGGGCTGAACTTACCAAGTAAATATTGACTAAATACCCAACATGGCTAGAATGCCACAACTTTAAGGATTTTCATATGTCACTACCAACTCCATACCAGAGTTTTATTCACGCTTCCCGTTATGCTCGTTGGATCGATGAGGAGACACGAAGGGAGTCATGGAACGAAACCGTTGCTCGTTATTTTGACTTTTTCGAAACCCACCTCAAGGAAACTTGCAATTACAAGTTGCCAAAGGATCTACGCAAGGAGCTTGAAGCAGCTGTTCTGAATTTGGAAGTGATGCCGTCTATGCGCTGCCTCATGACCGCAGGCGAGGCTTTGGAGCGCGACCATGTAGCAGGGTATAACTGCTCTTATGTTTCTACGAGCAAGGTTCGCTCGTTTGATGAGATTTTATACATCTTAATGTGCGGTACAGGTGTTGGATTCTCCGTCGAAAGGGATTTCGTTGAAAAACTTCCTACTATTGCTGAAGAATTTACCGACAGTGATTCACTCATTGTTGTGGAGGACTCTAAGATTGGCTGGGCCAAGGCTTATAAGGAACTCTTCTCGTTACTCATTGGTGGTCAGATACCGCGATGGGACATTTCAAAAATTCGTCCTGCTGGAGCAAGACTTAAAACATTCGGTGGACGAGCATCAGGACCTGAACCGTTGGAAGACCTTTTCCGCTTTACCATTGAAACCTTCCGTAAGGCAGCTGGTAGAAAGCTCACTACGGTCGAATGCCACGATATCGTATGTAAAATTGCTGAAATCGTAGTTGTCGGCGGTGTTCGTCGTTCTGCTCTCATTTCACTATCGTCGCTTGATGATGATCGTATGCGTAATGCAAAAAGTGGTGCGTGGTGGGAGAAGAACGGCCAAAGAGCACTTGCAAACAACTCTGCTTCGTATAAGAGCAAGCCCGACATGGAAACCTTCATGGATGAATGGGTTGCTCTAGTCAAGAGCAAGAGCGGTGAGCGTGGTATCTTCAATCGTCAAGCTGCAAAGAATCAAACCAAGCGTCTTGGTGATCGTCGTAATCCAAACTACGACTTCGGAACCAACCCATGCTCAGAAATTATTTTGCGTGATCGTGAGTTCTGCAATCTATCTGAAGTCGTGATTCGTGCTGACGATACTCCAGATACTCTTGCTCGTAAGGTTCGTCTTGCTACCATTCTTGGTACATTCCAGTCAACTCTTACAAAGTTCCGCTACCTTTCAAGCGATTGGCAGAAGAACTGTGAAGAAGAGCGTCTTCTTGGTGTATCTCTGACTGGTATCATGGATAATGAAATGACCAACGGTCGTGCTGGTGATCTACCTGTTCTACTTGAGCATCTACGCCATGTTGCTGTAGATACCAACAAGGAATTTGCACATAAGCTTAAGATCAATGAATCTGCTGCAATCACTTGCGTCAAGCCAAGCGGTACGGTCAGCCAACTAGTAGATGCTGCTTCGGGTATTCATGCTCGTCACGCCAACTACTATATTCGTCGCGTTCGTGCTGATCGTAAGGATCCAATCTGCCAGTTTATGATTGACAAGGGATTCCCCGCTGAACCATGTGTCATGAAGCCGAACCATACCATGGTCTTCTCATTCCCCATGAAGGCTCCTGAGCATTGCATAACCCGTAATGACATGACTGCTCTTGAGCAGTTGGAACTTTGGCTGACCTATCAGCAATACTGGTGCGAACACAAGCCTAGTGTTACCATTACTGTTCGTGATGAAGAGTGGATGGAAGTTGGGGCCTGGGTGTATAAGCACTTTGACGAGATCAGCGGTATTTCGTTCCTTCCGCACTCAGATCACAACTATCGTCAGGCTCCTTATGAAGACTGCACCAAGGAGCAGTACGAAATCATGCTTGGCAAGCTTCCAAAGAATGTTGATTGGAGCGAATTGTCCAATTATGAGAAGGAAGATAACACCACAGGAACCCAAACTTTTAGCTGCACGGCTGGAGCATGCGAGATAGTTGACTTGACTAAATAATATGTGATAATTGCTGGAATTGATTACTCTTTAACTTCCCCATGCATTTGCATTTTTAATGGGCATTTGCAGGGGGAGTTTTGTTATAAGAATTGTTCATTTTATTTTCTAACAGATATTAAGAAAAATGCAACAATGTTTAATAATAATATTCGTGGGGAATTATTTCCTGATTACACAGCAGAGTGTGGTAGATACGATAGCATCTCAGACTGGGCTGTAGATCTTTTAATTGGTTGTAGTATGGTAGCACTTGAAGACTATGCCTATGGAGCAAAAGGAAGAGTCTTTCATATAGCAGAGAACACTGGAATTCTCAAGTATAAGCTTTGGCAACAATCAATTCCACTTGATGTTGTTCAACCAACAAAAGTTAAAAAATTTGCAACTGGAAAAGGAAATGCTGGAAAGCCAGAGATGTTTCAGGCATTTGTCGAAGAAACAGGAGTTGATTTACGATTCCACATGAATGATGCTAAAAAAGAAATAGGCAACCCAATATCAGATATTGTGGATGCCTATTACATTTGTAAATTTAATTATAAAAATTTACAATAATTTAAAAAAAATTTTTGAACGATAGAATTTTGTTTTCTATTATCTCAAGAGATTTTTCTGGAGATGAAGAGACTTCATCTTATTCATTATTCGCTTTTTTCTTACCAAAGAATTCTTTCCACCCCCAAGCAACAACTAGGAAAAGTATTGGCAGATACCAAATTACCCAGCCATAGTCATCCTTTACCATCTTGTTATTTTCAATCTGGCTCTTGATGTCGAGCATAACAACACTGTCTCCAGTGATGTCTGGAATTATTACTGGACTGGTAGATTGACAAGCAGCAACGCCAAGAGCCACAATTAGAACTAATACCCAAAGCTTTTTCATGTCTTTCTCCCTGCTGCGGCTGTACCGAAGTAGAATCCGACAATTGCAACTAGAATCTGCCTGTTTTCTGAGGTGTAGAGATACCCATTTATTTCAACGAAGTACTTCTTGGTAGTCTCTGGAATCAAACCAAATAGGGCTTCGGGGTTATTACCATCGACTTCAACGAAGGTAGGAACTCCAAAGAATGGAAGAATGAAAGGAGCAGCAATGGTTCCGAATAGAACTGTTAGGACGATCAACTGCCGAACCCCCTTACCAACATCAATTGGAACTCTCTTAGCTGCCTTTTCTTGGTTGTCTGTGGTTTGCTTGTTGGTAGTTATTAGACGCTCAAATAGTTCCTTTTGGTCTTGGCTCTTCTGGGCCAAGAATCGGAAGATAAACCCAGTAAGGCTTCCGCCTATCAATGAAATCAACTCAGTCGGCATAATAACCTCCAGATTTATGTATATTAATCTTCCACAGGATTCTGCGGGGGTTCTTGTGTTATTTTTCTTCTCAACAGAATTAATTTTTTGTCACAAGGAGTTTTTTTAGGACCAATAATATCATCAATTGTGATTCCTGCAACTGCTCCACTACCAACAGTCATATCTTCTAGTAAAGAATCTATTAAAGAAAATCCTTTTTTCATACAATGATCTTCAAGAAGATATAAAGATTCGTGTGGTAAAACATTATATCTGTACATTTCATTCAAGAAATAATTAAACGTTGACAGCTCATTTGATAATGATGTTTTAAGACCAGGTTGTGATGATGTATCGATTATATTCTTAAGCTTTATAATTAAAAGTTCTAATGGATCTATCTCAGCATTTTTTTGTACTGATGGTCTAATTAATCGTGAATATGCAGAATCATTAGTTTGTAAAAGATCTAAATTTTTTCTAGTACCGAATATAGGATCTTGATCTCTTACAAAATTACCATTTCTATCAATTATTCCTCTTCTGAATGCTTCAAAAGAAGTGTACGGAGCGGCTAGCATTGATAGAAATTTATAAATGGTAAAACTTCTTACCATTGTTGAAGATGCTCCTATACCTTCTTGAATATCAGTCATTTTTTATTTTTTCTTTTTTATTTAAAATTCTTGTTATTCTAGCATCAGGAGCCAATAAATTTATGTTTATTTCTGGTATAGAATCTAATTTTATATTAAGATAATCTATAAATGCTTTTATAAAACCATGATATTTCTTTTCTATTTTAAAAAATATCATTCTAATAGCAGATTCATTTCCAAAAAGATTGCACAAAATTAAAATATGATTGCTAATCAAATTATCCTTTAGTACTTTTTCATCATCAAATTTTTGAAAAAGTCTTCGAATATATTTAATTCTTTTTACATCATCATTAAATTCTTCGATTGAAGCGCAAGCAGGATTTTTATACTTTAGCTTTGCAAATAAATCAAAGTTTTCTTCACTTAAAATGTCTATCATCCGGGTATAACCGAAATATCAAATTTATATAAGTGGTTTGGTGTTATAATTACATCAACTACCATTTGTAATCCTTTACCATCATTAAATTCCGAAATACCATCGGTTACTAAAAACCCATTATTCAAATCATGCTCCGGTGTAGTTCCAAAAGTACCACCAAATCTTGTCAATTTAAATGTATTTGGTCCTTCTGGGCTTGCCATTAGTTTAGTTTTTGGGGTAAAATCAAAATCTAGACCAATAATATTCATTTTAGCTCTTAAAAGAGATAAAGCTCCTCTTGGATCTAAATATTCTCTACCTGTAAATGAAGAAAGAAATGCTTTTACTCTATTTAATTGAGTATCATTTTCTACTCTATGAACGCCAAAATCACTTGCTGCGGTTCTTGTAGTCTTTGATGGTTGAAATGGATTTGAAAATCCACCACCATCAATAGCTTCTGATTCTAATAGCTTTAATATTTGTTTAAATTTCTTCATTTATTTCCTTTGCTATATTTAGCAATTCTCTAAAGTATTCTAAACGAGTTTCGTTCATTGGTTTTCTATTTTTTAATGCTTTTATTGATGGCAAATCAGGTTTTTCTGGCTTAATATCTTTAAATGCAGCTCTATTTAATTCTTTTGTATCTTCCTCAGAATTATCAACTTCAATAGAGTCTATGTATGGAGCCATATTTTCTTTTATAGATTTCCATTTTCCGCCTTTTTCTTTATAACATTTTGAAGCCCAAGCATTGGCGTAGGCACTTGGATACACATCAAATTTTTTCTTGGCTTGGCCTTTACACGATGCCCATTTTTTCTTGCTTTTTGGTTTATTTTTTTCTACAAGATCAATAGCTTCACCAAGCATTTGGCTTACTGATTTATCACCTCTCCACATCTGACAGCTCCAATAACGAGCCTTTGTCTTTGGACCGGGATTGTCATCGCATGAGTGACGAGCACGGAAATTCTTTCTGCGCTTTGGATCATCACGCTTAATTTCCATATTCTTATCGCCAAAGTTTACTTTCTTTACATTTCCAGTAGAAGGATCTTTAACAAATACCTTAAACTTCTTAACATCCCCTTTCATGGGTTTGTTGAGAGGTGGATTTTTTGATTCACTAATATTATCTTCGTATTCAGGCATTTGAACTCCTTTATTATCTATCATGCAAGGAGGAGTATTAAAACGCTTATTGCGCTTATCAATGTCCATTTTTTGTCCGGGAGTCATTGACGGACCCTTTTTATCAACATCGTATTGTTCATTTACACCAGTATCGACATTGATGGGCTTCTTTCCCTTACGACCAGAACCCTTCTTACCCCTACCAGCAGCGGATTGTGCAGCTCTTTTTCTTTTCACGAAGCTTCCTATTTTTTCTTTTCCTAGTTTTGCGGCCTTTTGCTTTGAGAGACATGCAGCGTATGATTCACCCTTCTTGGCATCACCACACTCACCAACACGCTCTCCCTTAGAGTTATATCTATCCCATCCGGGCTTACCCCCGGCTGATTCGTCATGAAACCATTTGCCAAGACCAGATTTACGATAGACTTCGTTTATATTTCTCATGGATTACCTAATGCTATTTGATGACCTAGTTGAACTTCGATTCTATCCTTGGCATATTTTATTTCTTCTGATGCCATTTGTTCTTTTACTTGGTTTACTTTTTCGTCGCTGCACCAATGGATTATTACATAACCAACATTGACTCCCTTACTCTGAAGTGTAATAGCCATATAAGCAACAACATTGCTAGCAATGAAAAGTTGCTTTTGATATGATTCTTTCATAGTAGAAACGATTTCAAATTTATATTTGCTGTCTAGAATTGATCTAATAAAATCAATGTAGGCAGAGATAAGAACATCTTTCTTATGATGAACCTCTGCACTGATACCAGAGCGAAGAGATTCGTGGGTAAGACTCATTTTCTTCATGGAAACTCCGTCCATGAAGTATTCTCCATTGTGGAATTGAATGATTTGTGCTCTTCCAGAGTCAGTACGAATACGCAGCTCGGTAAGTATTTCATGAATCTCTGAATGAATGTTCCAGTATTGTTTACCTTCCTTTTTCTTTTTGTTAGAGAAGATTTTGTCCTTTATCTTCTTTATGCCGTAATAGGCTCCAACAAGAAATGTTGCGGTGGCAATACCGTACTCAAATAATTCAGGATTCAGATCAAACATTACTTTTTCTTCCCCTTAAATGTACTTGTGATTCCCCTCATTGCTTTTTTGTGTGGTTCACCTTTATGATGCCCATTATCAGATCGATTATCGCCCTTACTTCTTAAGCGAAGATTACTTGGAGAATTATTCATGGGGTTGCCATCCTTGTGGTCCACATCTTTACCTTTGATTGCAGCAGCACCAAACTTTTTCTCTGCTGCTCTTCTGGCCTTATTTCTGTTTGATCTGTGATGGCTAGTTTTTTTAGAATACTTTTTTTCGTATCCTTCAAGTTTTTCTACAATAGACTCTCTTCTTGAGCAATTAGTATCATTTATAATTGATGCTATCAGCATCATTATTTCTTTTGGAACACCATTCATATTGTTCGATCTTTTTATTTTGTTTGCCATGAATTCGTTTATTGTTTTATTTTCTAAAAGAATATTGCAAGCATAATCAATATCTTCTTTTATTGTATTGGTCATCATGTCACCGCGATCAAAAGTGACTGGAATCTTTACTTGTTTGTCTTTTATGAAAATAGTATTATATTGATCATTTTTTCTCTTTGTGCTTGTTATCTTTTCTCCGGGATTGATTGTTAAATCAAATTCGAAGTCAACCAAAGATAAAATAGAATTCAAAACAATTGTAGGAACAGATTGTAATAATTGATCTTGATTCCTTTTCTTTCCCATTTTTTCTTTTACTTGTTCTACTATTGTTTTATATTTTTCTATATTCTTTGGAAGAATTGATTTTATATCTCTTCTACCAAAAGTAGATTTGAATTTATTCTTTACCTTAATTTTTAATGAAGCATTTTTCGAAAGAACTTCTAGTAAACCTTCACTTATTTCAAATAAACCAGTATCAGTTAATAAATGTGTAGCATTTGATCTTGGATCAATTATGTTGCTTCCGTATAAATGATGTCTTGTTAGCAAAATCTTTAATAAATTTTCAAAATCACTATTTTTCAAAAACATTTTTTGCTTTAAATTATCTAAAATAATAGACTGTATTTGTTCATTTACTAAATCTTCATCTGTGTCTTTTGATTCTTGAATTAGGGTAGCTAATTCTTGAACCATAAGTGTTAGATATTCATTTCCTACGATTAATTGTTCTGCATATTCTGAAAAAATATTTTGCAAAACAAAAGTCATTTTCATACCATAATTTGGAGAATCAGTAGAATCCTTTACATAAGTCCTTCCAGTTACTATTTTAAATGCATTATCACCACACATTACCTGTGTTCGTTCAAATCCTGGTTGGTCAGCAACAATCTCAAGTTCTTTTGCATGTATTAAATTTTGAACACACTTTTCTCCAAGTTGTAATAGAAGACTTCTTGCTTTATCGAATGCTTTTTCATCAAAATCAAAAAATCTAGAATTTTCAAATTGTTGCATTAATTCTAGTTCTTGCGGCGTAGCTCCTGAACAAACTCTTGAAATGAAAATTAATGCATTTTCTATTTGAAAATCTCTATCATCTTTATTTAATGATTTTACACCAAAACTTTGAACTAAATTTTTATATGAAATATTCGAAATATTTTCAAAAACATTTTTTGGTTTATTTCGTACCATTGACAATTGGTACAGCATAGTAATGTATGGAAGTTGTTCTTGAGGCTCTTGTTGACCCCCTTCTTGCTCATTACTTTGTGTTTCTGTTTCTGAATTTTCTACTTGTTCTTGCTCTTCTTGTTCAAAAATAGGAAATGAAGTAATACTAAATTCTATTTCTTCTGCCATTCCTAATTTTCTTTCTGCTTGTTTTCTGATTCTATCTCTTTCTTTTGGATCATCAGAAGAGGAAATTTTTGTATCCATTTTCATTTGTTTTCTAAAACCACCCATCCTAAACATATCATTTTTTACTCTTTTGGATGACTCAAAAATTGGATCAAATTCTTCATAGTAACTAGAGTAAGATGATTGTGCTCCAGGAATAGTTGTGCTTTTACTTCTGGTCATTGGATATCCTAAAAGAGCATCTAATTGTCTTGCTTTACCTCTTCTTAAGGCTCTTCTAGCTTTTTCTACTCTGTTTTTTACTTTTTGTTGTCTATCAATATTTTTATTTCTAACTTGAAGGTTTTTTCTTTCAAGCGATTGGCTTCTAATTTCAGAGTCTAGATTAGGACCCTCAAATAATGGCATTATTTCTTTGTTATAAAGATCTATGAAATGGGAATCGAACCAAGTATCGCGCATGAAGATATTTATAAGAAAAAAGGCGGGTCTTTCGACCCGCCTCAGTTCACTTCCGATTCCATGGGAAGAACTTGGATACCCAAGACCATAAACCATGACCAATCAAGGCTCCTGCGACGAAAACGACAACAGAGTAAAAAATAGTACCTAGAGATTCGCTGATTACTAGTTCCATATCATTCCTCCTTTCTTAAAAACTTATAACCCTTATAGGTTTTTCTTTTTCCAGACATTAAATCGTACATTGCGCCTCTTACGAGCTTGTTATCCATGCAGAATTCTAACAGATTCTTTATGAATACCTCTTCTCCGTTTTTAGTAAAGACAAATGACTTTCCTCGTTCTACTTTGATTACTGGTTCTGGTGGTTTAAATTGTTTTATTTTTTCTTCTAATTCTTTAATGAAAAGTTTTTCAAAATCAATCTCAAGCCATTTCCAATATCTTCCTTCTTTGATAAATCTACCACCAAACTCTTCAATAAATTTATTTCTAAAATACTGAGATTTGGCATCTTCATTTATTTTTACCCAAGTTCTGGTATTTCGTTTGTTCACATGATCTTTATTTAACATTGTTTTCTTTATATTTTTTAATTGCTGTAAAAAGTGAATAAATATAATTTCTTGGACTATCTTGAAAGACTTGTACTGCTCCGTCTTCGCAACTGATTAATATTACGAAGTTATCTATGGTCTGTCCAGTTATCTCTTTCCATAAAAGAGCATATGCAGTTGCTTGCATCATATAATTATCAATATCTTCTTTTCTTTTTTGTCTAGTGCTTCCTTTAAAGTCGATAATAGATAAAACTCCATTAAATTCAGCAATACAATCTACTCTTCCAGCAAGACCAACTTCTTTACCAAATAAAGGAGTTTCCAGTGCTTTGATATTATCAATTTTATCGATTTGTTCTTTTAGCTGTACGAATAAATCAAGATCATTCGGCATTATTTCTTTTTTCGAAAGATCTTCATTTTTAAGATAACATTCAATTAAAGAATGTAACCTATTTCCTCTGGCAGTAACTCTTTTAGATTCTTCTGGATTTTGTTTTCTCCAGATCTTAAAAAATTCTTGTTTTTCCCAACTAGTAATTGTAGTTACGCTTGGGAAAGTTCCCTGTTCTGTAACATAAAATCTTCCATTTGGTGTTTCTGTCGAGGAGATATCAAAATTTACATCAACCAAATCATGACTAAAAATTTTTTGTTTCACTTATATGATTCTCCTATTTGGTCCCTGAGTAACTTCAAGTTTTCTTCGTGTTTCCACTGGTAAAATAAAATCTCCTTCTTGTGGAACATATTCTGGTTCACGTTCAATTACTCTTGTTACTGGTCTTTGTTGCGTCTGTTGCGCTTGTTGCGCTTGTGGTTGAGCACTAGGAATTAATTTATCGGCTCCTAATGCACCAAGGGCAGCAGCACCTGAACCAATGGTAAGTTTATTTGAAACATTTCTAGCAAATTGTCTTACTGGTGCTCCTTTTGGAGCTAAACGGGAAACAGCCTTTGTAGTAGTCCCCACAAATGGTAATACGCTAGCAACATTAAAAATTGTATCTGTTACATTTAATGGAGCTTCACCAGTAAATTGTCCCTCTTCTGCCTGATCTCTTAATTTTGCTGTTCCGGCTAATCCATGTACAGTAGCAGAAATTGGCGCAGCTGGTGTAAAATAACCAGCTAAAAGTGCTCCTTGTGCTATAGGATCGTTTTCAACAGCATAAAACAAACTACGAGCAAATGGTGTTCTTCCGTAGGCTTTTGAAAATTCTGAAGATGTTGTGCTTTCTCTTTCTTTAGTAGCCTGTTCTTTTGTTGATTTGGCCCAAGAAGAAAGAGCTGCTTGATATGCACCTTCATCGTAATTAAAATCTAATCTTGTTGGTTGTGGAGTATATGTAACAACTTTACCGGGATCAAGAACCGGGGACAGATTAGGATCGCGTTCCACTCTTTGTGCCTGCCTCAAACCTCTTTGTCCAGTTGCTGGATTTATAAATTCTCCAGTATCCTTATCGAAATATTTTGGATCTGGTTCAGGTCTTCTTTCTGGTGCTATTCTACCACCAGCCTTTTTTAATTCTATTTGTTCTTGTGCAATAGTAAGTGCTTTTTGTCTTTCATATGGGTCTTCAATTGCATTTACAGCAGCCATGATTCTTTCTTCATAATCATCAGCAAAAACTTTAGTTTGAGTTTGTTCTTCTCTTTTTTTCTTCTCTGTGTTTTCTTTTAATCCATTAAAAAAAAAATTAGAGTTAGATTCTTCACTTTCTCTCAACTTCTTCATCATTTCTTTCTTTAATCTCTGCTGTGATTGTCTTTCTTTGATGAAGGCTTTTACTTTTGTTGTTATGTTTTTTCCATCTTGTGTGACAACAAAGTTTGTTTGACCGTGAATTACGTCTAATAATCCTTTTTGGGAAGAAGCAGTTCTAGTAACTTTTCCTCTAGATGTCATAATTTCTACGATGTATTTTCCCTTTTTGAAAATGGGTTCTTGTTTTTGTTCTTTGCTTGAACCCATTTCCTCTTCGACTAACAAATCAGTGAATTGATTAAATTCTTCGTTTGTTAATTTTCTGTTTAGGATTTTTTCTGTTCTTTCCAAAGTAGTGTAAATATGATCTACAGTTTTATTTGTATCTACAGATTCTGAGATGGAAATAAAAGTTTGTTTTACTAAATCAGTGAACTTTTTCATATGACTATTTATGTTTTCCATCTACTTCCAGAAACGTTAGTAGCCCTATCCATGTTTTTGTGGTATCTCTTGGGCATACCGCGCTTCATCTTGGACATCAATTCGCCCCATTGCCCCCCGGTTTTCTTATCTGGAGTAAGGGTAGTATCAGCCCCTAATCCTGGAGTTTGACCAATCCAACTTTTTTCCACACCCATTTCCTTGCACTTTGGGCAAGGCTTTTCGCATGGAGCATTTCGATTGGCAATAGTTTCTACTTGTTCAAATAGATGATTACATTTAGTACATTCGTAATTGTATGTTGGCATAATTTATCCTACAAACTTGGACCAGCACTTGTTCAATTCAATCAATTCTCTCAGACCAAGAACATTTACAAGTGGTGGTCTTGGCTTCTTATTTAGCTTGAGTCCAACATCCTTTGGATACTTATTTCCCTTTTTTAGATTACATTTACGGCAACAAGTAACCATGTTCTCCCATGTAGAACCACCACCCTTGCTGCGTGGTGTCACATGGTCAATCGTTGCCGTATCCTCTGTGAGTTTGTCCTCACAGTACTGGCAGCTATATTGATCGCGCAGAAAAATATTCTTGCGAGTTGGTGTGATTCTTCTATACGGAATACGAATGTAATTCCGAAGAATGATAATTTTTGGCAGTTTGACTAGTTTATCCGGTAGTCGTATTTCATAGAACTCATCTACCGTATGCTCCATTGCTTTGCCAGTATAGAGCAATTTGATAGCACGATTCCATTCAATAATGTTCACGACCTCTTCGGATGCATTTAAGAGTAGAACTCTTTTACTCATCTGCTTATATTTAGGTTTCATGCATCATAAGTATACACCGGGACATAAATATTTCCATGAAAAAGTTTATAGAACTTGTTGAAATGATAAGAAAAATAAAAAGCGGCTATCAAGTCCTTGATTCTAAAGGAAAAAAGGTTTTAGGAACCCACGAATCAAAAAAGAAAGCATTGAAACAATTAGCTGCCATAGAAATTAGCAAAAAAAGTAGAGCATAATTTGCCAAAGGGTATTGACAAGGGCTTTTTCGATGTTAAAATATGTTCATGCACAACATCCCATTTGCTATGCGTGTACGAGGAACGATTGAAACCCTCAAGGAAGAAATGGCTAGTACATTTGGTACTGATGAGTATGTCGATTGGACGGCTCTCATTAAGTCTCTGGAACAAACTCTGGAAGAGATGCCAGAAGATGAACTCAATGAAGTCATGGCCGTACCGGAATATGCCGAAGATCTGGACAACGACGAACTGGAGATCTGGTGATATGCTAGACCACATCGACTATTTGTATTGGTTGGAACTCAGTTGGGATATGGGACAGGATATGGGATCAAACGAACCACAAGAGGAGAGCAATGTTCAAGAAAAGTGATTTTAGAGGTTCCCGTGGGGAACAGCGTAATAAGAAGCGTAAGAAGTGGGACCACAAGCCTTTCAAGCGTCCAAAAGATGACAAGGGCAGCAATCAACGCTTTGACTGGAACAACCAGAACAATCAAAACGACGGAGTTAACTAAACGCTCTGTTTAGTTCTTCCTCGACTATTTTTGGAACTACTAGGTGACTCTTCACCTTGAAGTTCCCTGCTAGCATGTTGAGAAGCTTGGCTGATTTGTAAACATCAAATTTCATTTTGAGGCAATGTGAATTCATCCACATGTGGTGAAGATACACATACAGATTTGCTTTCTTGATGTAAACATCCTTGTTGAATGGAATACCCCATTTCTCAAGAAGCTTTACTGTTCTTCTTTCGCAGTCTCTCTCGTTATATGCAACAAGAAGAAATGCGTTTCTGATTTGTCTCTTTGACCATTTCTTATTGATTACTCCAACAGAGACATTGTTTACAATATCCTGGGAGATATCAAATTTGCTTGAGTACCAAGTTGGATATTCCAACCATTGTAGAAAGTGGCAATACTCATGAGCAAGAATATAGAGCCAAGTCTGGCTCTTTCCTGCAACAACGATGCGTCTTTCCTTTTTTGTTTTGCCATAAGTAAAATAACCTTCACACCTTGCCCCACCAACATTTACTCTTTTACCTTTGCCGAAGACTAGGGTAAAGCCATATTCTTCAAGATGCTTGCGAATGTGCTTGACAAATTCGGTTTCTTTTGTCATAATACACCTCCATATATGTATCTTACTCTAAGTAGGAGTAAAATCAAGGAAAACAAAAGGATTTAAAATGATTGAATTTATTATTATGTGTGTTGCTGGGGTCGCAGTTTTTATTTTGGCTTGGACTATCCTAGCACAAATTTTTAACATTGGTGATTGACAAGACACAAAATCACTGTACAATAGGCAAACAACAAAAACACTCAAAGGAAACAAAAATGCGCATTAAGGACTATATCACACTCAATTCTTACGATGTCGTAAAGCTTGCATCTGCAAATACAATCGGAACTAAAATTATGTCCAATGATTGTACAGTTGAGACTGCAAAGATGATCATCGAACAGAATATGCCTTATGAAAAGGCAGATGGAATGACTGTCGATGCATGCGCTCATCAGATGTTTAATGTGGTTGTGGATTATTTCTCTGATGTTTTTTCAAAGAATATGTCCGACCAAGATTATCAAGAGATGATTCAAGAATGGCGTGAGCAATTTGATGAAGATTATGGTATAATCTTCAAGGCGTTGAGTATTCGGGCTGAAATTAACAACACTCCTACCTTCTAAAGGAAACAAAAATGAATCAGGAATCATACGAAAAGTACAAGACCATGGCAGCAAATTGTTTTGCCGCTAATGTTAGTTTCGTTACTGAAGAGAGTGCTCTTAGTTTCATTGATAAGCATATTCCATATGATACTGCTATGAGCATGACGAATGATGAGTTTATCGATAAGTGCTTTGATCAACTTTTCGATCATAACTCAGCAGATATCATCACTAGTAAGCATGATATGTTTATCGATGATGATATGCCAGATTTGGTGGACGATGCATATTGTGATTTGCATTCTTCATACATGACTGATATTGAGATTTGTCTGAAGAATCTGGTTTAAAAATTTAGCCTCCGTAGCTCAGTTGGTAGCAGCAGTTGACTTTCGAAGGAAGCCTTGAGTAGGAATACTCATTGAATCACTCTTCAAATTCGGTGAACCCTTAACTGGCAACGCCGAGCCAAGCGCAGAAGTGCGAAGGTGTAGAGACTTGATGGAGAGCACCCAAAACGGGTGAAGGCAAAGTCCAGACCACGAACTGCAAGGGCGGCGAAAGCCGAAGTGGTAAGTAATCAATCGGTCGTAGGTTCGAATCCTACCGGAGGCATTGATGTGTAAGTGTAAGTTTTGTAAAAAATCTTTTAACGATAAAAAAAAGTCCAATGCGACTGTATGCAGATCGTGTAGCGTATCTCGTCGCAGATGGATTTCTAAAATAAGTTTAGTTAAAAAATTGGGTGGAAAGTGTACTAAATGCGGATTTACTGGTCATCCCAGTGCATTGCACTTTCACCACAAAGATCCAAATAATAAAAAATTTTCTATCAACAGCAATAAACTATTGGTAAGTGATAGACACGAAGAAATCAAAAAATGTATTCTTCTTTGTGCCAATTGTCATTCCATAGAACACGCCAATAACAAATTATTGAAGTCTTTTGGTCTTCTTGACGAAGAATGGCTTGACTAACACCAAAAGGCTGCTAGAATATAAACATGAGCGAAGAACTCACACAGATGGAAGAAGAACTTCTGGACATGCTTGACAAGCAAGCACACACAGAACTCATGCTTGGTGAAAAGATCAACAGCACCTTGCTCAACAAGGCTATTGACATTATTCGTACCATTGCCAAGGAACGAGCATACTGGCAGTTCAAGGCAGAGTGCTACAGAAAAGATGTAGATAAACTTGATAAACAAATCGATGAACTTTACACCGACAAGTGGACTGATAA
>Ga0194130_10004381_pt1 | contig 17976 bp, 12 predicted proteins | sample TA2KigsurfametaG_FD_160084 | JGI IMG/M metagenome (GOLD analysis project Ga0194130, IMG submission 160084) | Freshwater microbial communities from Lake Tanganyika, Tanzania - TA2015050 Kigoma 12 surface | ecosystem: Environmental > Aquatic > Freshwater > Lake | place: Tanzania: Lake Tanganyika... | reverse complement strand
TCCACACAAGCGGGTGGAGGATTTGTTCGAATCGCTCCGAAAGCTTGAGCCTGGGCTACTGTCGCGGTTAGAGTTCCTGGTAGCAGGTGGCGTGGATGGATCGTGGGACAGCTATATGGAGGAGCTTAAAGATTTATCGCAGGGGCTTCCAGTACGCTGGTTGGGAAACGTTACCGGTATCCAGTCATTTCTGAGAGACTTGGATCTGTTTGTCATGATCTCGGAGCCGGCGGGGTGTCCCAATGCAATCCTCGAAGCGATGTCGGTGGGGGTACCAGTGATTGCCACCGATGTTGGAGGGGCAAGTGAAATGGTACTGCACGGGGAGTGTGGATTGATCGTTCCACCGCGATCGGCGGAGGCGATGGCGAGTGCTATCTCAGAATTGATACTATCGCCCGAGATGCGAGCACGGTACGGTGCTTCGGCTCGAGCGAGGGTACTATCGAATTACTCGGTAAAGCGGATGACAGATGACTATGAGCAGCTGTTTTTCGGATCGATCACGCATCGGTGAGGGAAATGCCGCTATCGTTCGGATTTACGGGGGGAGGTTGAATGCGCACTTCGGGATCGCTGTGAAGCAATTCGTGGCGTTGCGACAGTAGCGTTAATTCCTCGGCGATATACGTTCGAGGGGTCGGCATGTCGTGGTTGAGGAGCGTGTATTTGATGACGGATTGAGCTTGTGCGTATCGCATTTCGATGATGGTTGCGACCATCGGTTCATTCTTCATTAGTTGCGAGGGGACTTCAACCTTATCGCCAATCCTAAATCCTTCGTCTGCGATAGGTAGCCACAGAGAAGGTTTCATTCGTATGGATTCCTTGCCGTAGTACAACTGATAATAGGTACCGTCAAACGTTGGTCTGTGAAAAATACGATCGCTCGGGATCCATTCCTGGGCCAGTTTTAGGTCCTCGGGGTGAAATGCATTTTCACCGGTTTCCGGCCACGTGAGGAACACACCGACGTCCGGGATATGCTTGAGTGAGCTAGCGATACGATCGGTTTCAGGTTCCTGGTTCATTGGATTGAGCCGCGTATTGTTTTAGGATTTGGATGGTTTGTTGGAGCCGTTGGATTGCTAGGGGCAGTGCGGATTCAGCCGTGTCATCCAGTCGCCGAACTCTCAACGTGATTTCCTGCAAGAATTGCTCCCATTGCATTGCGAGTTGGGGGACGATCTTGCAGCGTTGTTCACAAAGGGCTCGGCGGGCTGTGGCACGCTCGAGTGCTTTTCGCTGCACCAAACACGAGGTTTCGTCTTCAGCCCGCGTCTTGGCGGTGCAGTTGAGCAACTCCTGCCGCGCTTCGATCCATCGATTTTGAGCGATACGCAGTTCATTACTCCAGTATTCGGGAAGCTCCTTGCCGAGCCAGACCGAAACTCGCTGCAATTGCTCGCGGACGTCATCCCCGTGTTTGCGAGAAGTATCCCTTAATTTGGAGATCGCAGCTGAGAATGTCTCCAAGGCTTCTATGTCATTGACGCGAGCTTTAGCCATTTCCGCGTTGGTATTCTTCGATGAGCTCGGCTTTGCGCACTAGGTATGGAACGTGACGTTCGCTAGCTTCGATGAGCCTGCCCAACTGCTTCATTTCCTGTTCGAACTCAGCGGCGAATTTAACGTGTTCTTGGTCCCGCCAAGAAACAGCCAACTGCTGCATCTGTTGAGAAAGCTTGCCCGTGGAATCCGCGAGCACGCTTGAAAATCTTTTGAGCTGCATCGCGAACTGACGCAGCTGTTCTGGGTCGACGATTGCTTGTGCCATAGTGCAGCCATTATGCTGCAGTTCGAGCTTCTCGCCTACGTTTTTTCTCTTCGAAGCTAGCCAAGTCGACAACATTTTTTGCCAGCCCACAAGCGCGGAGAAGGCGGATAACTTGGAAGGTTGGATCGAACTCCCACCATTTGTGACCGTGCTGCGCCAGTCGAGGAAGAGCATGGTGGTTGTTGTGCCAACCTTCGCCGTAAGCGACGATCGCGACCCACCACAGATTCCGGCTGTCATCCCGTGTTTCGTAATTCTTGTAGCCCCAGATATGGGAAGCAGAATTTACGAACCAAGTCACGTGCAGAACAGCGACCATCCGGAGGCAAACCACCCAGACCAACCACGAGAGGGCGAGTTCGGAACCGCCGATCCAGTAACCGGCTGCGGTGATCAAGCCCGCGAACGCGAGGTGGATTGGAAGGAAAAACGTTTCCAGATGCATCAGGAATTTGTCTTTGACCAAGTCTGGAACCCAATGGCGAACGTATCCAACCCTGTCCCCATTATCGGTGGAAAAGGCGAGCCAAAACATGTGAGCCCACCATGGTCCATTGTGGGGAGAGTGCGGATCGCCAGGTTGATCGCTGTATGCATGATGCTTGCGATGGTTTGCGGTCCAGCTGATGGGACCACCTTCACCGGCGAGCGTTCCAATGACCGCAACGGTGTTACGCACCCACCTCGGGACTTCCAGTCCGGTATGTGTGAGCAAGCGATGAAAACCAAGGCAAATACCGATGCTGCCTGTTGCCCAGTGCAAGATCAGAGCTAGGAACAGACCACTCCGCGTAAAAGTCCATGGAGCTGCTAGGGCACCGATGTGGAGCAATACCAACCAAATGGTGGAACCCCACTGGATCTTGTACACCTCAGGGATGCGGGGCTGAGCCTTGGAACCGGACTTCACAGGTACCGTGGACTCCAAGTTCTCGGCAACTGGCCTTGGGGAAGGAGCCAGGGTGGCTGCGTGGTAGTGCTTGTTTGCGTGACCGAGGTCATTATGGGGGGTGTTGTTTCGCATGTTTCATCGACCCGCAGATCGATCAGAGGGAAGGCTTGGCGGGTTCACCTCTCGAACGCGAAGTGCGTTTACCGCCGTCAGTATGGAGGGATGTGCAGGGGCAACGCAGACCATCGTCTGGTTCATCCACCACCCATCTCGTCTGGAAACATTAACGCCTCAGACGTCCGGCGGATGTCCCAACTGAGTTCTTGGTTTGTCAAAGATATGTAAAACAGCCGATATGAGGGTTTTTAAAGCCGAGTATAAAGTTGCAACCCTATGTATGGTAGGCAGTTAGCGTTTCTTAGCCGCGGCCTGCGGTTTTCTTGTTTTTCGTTGATTTAGAAACCAATCGAGATGACGCAGCGGATTAATCCTGAGGATTGGGGCGTTTTTTCGGCTGGGTCTGACGTTCGAGAACGGCTTGTCACACGGGAATAGCTCGCGCGGGCTCAAACCCCTTAAGTGAAGACCCACTGGTAACAGGCCATTCGGGAACGGGTTTAATTGGAGGACGAAGATGAATTGCTATAAAGGTTGATGGGTTGCAGTTGCGAGATTGCCGAGGAGCTATTTTTCAGCTTTCCGATCGTTTCTTCCATCTTGTAGAACTGGTTCAAAAGCTTTTCCCGCTCCCGGGTCAATTTAACGTTGATGCTTTCGATGCGCTTGTTGTTATCGTCGATCTGTCTTTGGAGCGTCGAGGTGCGGTTTACTAAAACGCCGTTGGACGCACCTGACAGACCATCGATGATCGATTTGGTTCGGGCTGAAAAACCGGTATTTGCTTTTGTGAAGAACTCCTTGACGGCGTCTGGGTTGGCGTCGAGTGCCGCGGAGAGTTTGCTTTTGTCAAAGCGAAGCTTTCCGGTTTCGTCTAGGCTGAGTCCGATTTGCGATGGCGTTTGCACTGGTCCCGTGAAAGCGATGCGTTGGTTGATGATTCGTGCAAGGCCTTGTTCGGTACGATAGGCTTCGTTGGATGCATACAAGATGCCTGACGTCTTAGTGGTAGCGTCGTATGAAGCGATCGTGGATAGCTTGTCTTTGATCTTGTTGAATTGATCAACAAACAATTGCACATTCTTCTCGAATCCCGAGTTGTCTGAGTTGACTCGGATTTGGACGGATTCGGTTTGCACCGATGCAATGGTCAACGAGAGACCTTGGATGGCCCCGCTGAAAGTGTTTGTTGAGGATCTCACAAACGTGCCACCCAGGTCGTCGGTGGGGCTCACAGCAAGGATAGCATCCCGTCCGGTGCTGGTTGACGAAACGTCCAAGCCGACTGCGGAACCATCGATCACCATACGACCAGCTTCACCGCTAGCCTTTGAACTGAACAGCATTCGAATCGAAGAGCCAGCTGTTAAAAGCGATGCCGTAATCGGATTGCCGGAAGCTTGGTTCAGTTTCTCGACGACATCACTTAACTTTTGGTTGGATTCCAAGGTGATTCGGAAGTTTTGGGATGCGTCGATTTGCTGGATGGTTGCCCCCCCGACCACTTTCGAGGTTCCCGTGCCGGCGATACCAAGATCCTTAGCGGTCGTCGAACCACTCTTGTCAGAGATCGAAAACTGACCGCTTCCACCCGACGTATCTTTGATAGTAATACCATCTCCCGCATCATTGATGGATGCTTCGATTCCAATACCAGTTGCGTTGATCGCGTTGATGACAGCGCCTACCGTTTGCTCGGACGACGCAGTGAGGTTGATCGATCGGGTGACTCCGCTCGCATTGGTGATGTTGAATGTCCCGAGTCCAACCCCACGTCCTTGGTTGAGTTTGCTGAGCGCTGTCGTTTCGCCCACGAATTGCAGATTCAACGCGCCTGAATCGATGGAATTAGACGCAACGCTCCCAGCGATGTTCAATTTCGTGGCTGTACTTTTGGCGTCACCATTTGCGACAATTAAGTTGCTCGTTGCCGATCCGGTGACGTCTTGAAGGGTGATTCCTGTTCTCGCTCTGTTTAACGAAGCGGTGACACCTGCACCTGACGCATTGATTTGATCAATAACGTCGCGAAGGGAGTTGCTCCCTACCAGGTTCACTGTCGTGGTTGCGCCTGCGCGGTTGGTGATCGTGATTGAGCCTGGAGTGCCTATTCCATCGCCACCGTTGAGCGAACTCAATAGCGGTCCGGAAATAGCGCTAGCGACTCTGGCACCGGATATGGTACCTGAGACGGCGACGGTACCTGACAAGCCTAGTTGTTCCGCTAAGGAGCCAGTAGCCGAAAACGTTCCTGAGCCTGTCGTCTTGTCAACCAACTCGATTCCATTGCCGCTACTATCGATTCGAGCTAGAAGTTTTGACGGACTTGCTGCATTGAGCGCTGTAAGTAATTGATTGACAGTTGTCGGTGATCCGCTAGCGTTTGCATCGACGCTGAGGGATGTTCCGTCGGCGAGCGAGACCGTGAAATCGGTACCCGAGCGAAATGCTATACCGATTCCGTCCCTAAGGCTACTCAGTCGCGTGGTGCCACTTGCATACGCAATATCATCCCCGGTACCGCTCGCTGATGCGACGTTCACTGCGCCGAGTCCCAGATCCGAGGCGGTTCTGCCGTCGCCGACTTCTTCAACAATCAGGTTCGAGGATGATTTGCCAGTCAGGTCCGTGAGAACGATACGGTCTCCGCTGACTTTTGCAGAGACCCTCACATCCATGGCCGTATTGATCGATTTGACCACGTCCTCCATGGTGCTGGCGAAGCGCAAGTCGATGGTTGTACCAGTACCGTTTCGGTCTGTGATTTTGATTTTTCCGCGAGTGACGCCGGCGCCACCACGCAAATCCTCCAGGTTCGCACTGCGGTCGACGAAGCCCCCCGTCCTCACGACGATTTCACCCGCCTGAAGGGTATCGGATGTACTCGAGAAGACGTTGCTTGACGCGGAGGAGGTTTGAGCCATCTGCACGGCTCGTGTCACGTAAGTACCGGCAATCGGAGTGCCATTCGAGGTCGCAGTGATCGTATCGGTTCGGCTCGAGGATACCGATGTGGTCGCCAGACTTGCTGCATTCCCGAGTTTGTTGTTTTGGAGTTCAGCACCGATAACGAGGGCTGTTAGTTCATTGACGGCAACTTGCTGGGCCTCAAGGCCTTTGATACGGGTTTGAAGCCGATCTCTCGGTTGCGCCGAGATAGCCATCAATTTATCCACGGTCCCCGCGATATCGAGGCCTGTGGTCAGACCGAGATTGGATTGGATACGGCCCATGATTGCATACCCGAAGATTGCCTTACCGTGCTTTAATACAGTCTGTTTTGAACGATTGGAGCTGGAAGGGGAGCACGATGCCAAGGTTTCTTGCCCGCACCCACACGATCGTTATCGTCGTTTCTCCTTTCCAGAATTAACCTATCGCCAGCGGTCGATGGGGATTCGGGGGAGTTCTGTAGGCTGTCGCAACGTGCCGATTTCCACTCGATTCAAAAAAACAGGCGTCCGAGATGATCGGACGCCTGAGTGAGTTTCTAAGTCGCTATTCTACGAGGCTTTCGAATAACTTCGGAGCCTACTGCGTTTCGACTACTGACGGAGCAGCGACAGAACACTTTGCGCGCTTTGGTTTGCAATTCCGAGAACCGAAGTACCGGACTGAACCAGAATCTGAGCACGAGTCAGAGCAGCCGATTCCTTCGCGAAGTCTGCGTCTCGGATCGAGCTTTCAGCGTCGGTCAAGTTGGACAACGTGTCGCTCAACGAGATCGAGTTACTGTCCAAGGTCGTTCGTTGGAACGCACCAAGTCGACCGCGAAGGCTGGAAACTTTTTCAATCGTTTCTTCGATGACCCTCGAAGCACCCGCTGCGTTGTTCTTGAGGCTCAAGCTTTCACCGCTACCGAGTTGGTAGAGTCGGCCCGAGACACCACCGAGCTTGCCGGTGCTAACAGCCATGATGCCCAATCGAGCTTGTTGGTTGCTCACCACGTCAGGCCCGAGTTGGAACATCGCACCACCGCCGGTGATCGTGAACGCTGCGGTACCCGTGAAGGTGGCTTCGACGTCGGTGCTGACGCTCAATGTCGACGTGTTGATCGAAAGCGTGTTACCGTCACCCTTTGCCGACAAGCCGTTGATCGTTGCAACAACGTCGGTTCCCGTATCGCGGGTCTTGGATGCACCGCTCAGTGCCGAGGTGATCGTACCACCGGTACCTTCGCTGATAACTTCAAGGTTCACGAAGGACGAGCTGCCGTACTCGGACGAGGTCAGTTCCAAGCTAGTTCCGTTGATATTAGCTTCCACCCCGGTGGAATCCTTTACCAAGTTGATCGCATCAGCCAAGTTGCTGATCGACGAACCGGACTTGAAATTGAACGTTTCCGAACCGGTCTTGCCAGACAAGGAGAACACGACGTTCTGTGCCAATCCGCCGGTCGCTGCAACACCACCAGCCAGTGTTGCGGCCGATGGAGGTGTGTCCAGAGAGTCGACATAAAGTTGCTCGCCGGACGAAGCTGTGGTCGTCGCGCTGTAACCGTTTAATCCATTGATCGCGGTTGCGATCGCCGCGTAGCTGACCGACCCATTCACTTTGACGACGATGTTACCGCCAACCGTCGATGCTACTGCGGTTCCGGAGGTGATCGTGGCGTCTTCGGACAAAGTTACAGTGACACCGTTCGCTGCGGTGCCAGACGCATCAGCGGTAACGGCGATGGTTGCTGAACCAGCATTGCGTCCACCGCTGAGGCCGGAGATAGAACCGGTGGTCGCGGAGATTGTAGTTCCGCCGGTACCACCTGATGCGGTGAAGTCAGAACCAGCGTTGATGGCGGACTGCAAGTTTGAAACGGTCGCTGCACCGGAAGATTGGGTCAAGCTCACGCTCAAGGTGTTCGTCGTCGCGTCGTAACTTGTGGAAGCGGAACCAGCTCCGTAAGTGATCGCAATATTCGCGACTTCGTTACCCTCGGCTCCGTCTGCGTCACCACCCGCTTGGGCAACCAGGGTGAATCCACCACCGATTGCAACGGTGCCACCAGTCGCTTGTGCAATGCTGTGGCTGAGAGTTACGTCTGCCGTCGCATTCGCTGCTGCAGTAGCTGCAGGAATTGTCAAGGAGACTTCAGCCTTGGTAGCTGCAGTCGCGACGTTCACGCTGACCGATACGGCACCCGAAGCGCCAAGGTTCGCTTGATTGATCTTCAAGTCCGACAATTTGCTGAAGTTCGTTCCAGCGGTCGTCAAGAAGTCCAAGCTGCCGTCAAGCAACTTACGACCTTGGAATGTTGTGGTTTGTGCAATTCGGTTGATCGCTTCGAGCGAGCTGTCAACTTGAAGCTGGTTAGCGGCGATTTCGCTGTCGCTCAAGGCACCGCTGTTTGCAGCTTCCGTGACCAGTCCGCGAACGTCGTTAAGGAGAGAACTGACCTGGCCGAGTGCCGAGTCAGCAGTACCGATGATTTGGTTCGCTCGCTGAGTGTTCGAGAGGGCTTTGTTGATGCTCATGATGTCGCTACGGAGAGCCTCACTAGCGATCAAACCGGCCGGGTCATCTTTACCGCTGTTGATTCGAAGACCAGTGCTCAAGCGGGTCAGAGAAGTTTGCAAATCATTTTGTGTTCGGTTCAAGCGAGTCTGAGCGATCAATGAACCGACGTTGGTATTTACACGAGTCATGCTAAAAAAATCTCCCTAGTGTCGTTACGTGACACCCTCAAAAGTGGGCCAAGGTCTGGCGACCTTGGAGTCGCCTGTATAGGTCTTAATGAAACATCTCTGGTTCATCCGAAACCCACACGCTTCTCTCTCACCAAATGAGGGAGTGCAGTGGCTGTGTCGGGAGGTTGATCAAACGCTCACAGGCACACGGACTGGCAACCATAGCATCGGAATCACTGCAGGATTAATTGAAGCAGTATTGATTTGTAGATGTTTTTTCCACTTCGCTCGGTGGCTTGTTAGTTGTTTACGACACAATCGATACAACCCGTCATTCTTCGCTAGCCGCTACCCTTTTAACCATCCAATTCGGCCGATGAGGGAAATCAGAAAAATCGCTCAAGTACGGAATGACACGTGGGCGGCAGTTAGTCGCTGGGACAAGATGCAGCGTGCGTGGATGAATGGCACGGAAAGATTGGACGTGCAGGGTAATAGATAGGACGTTCCGCCGAGGGGGAGGAACTAGGCGGCTAGCCGGGCTGACGCTTTGTTCAACTCCAGGACTCGGTCGCATGCCACGCAAACGTCGTGCACTGAGATTGATAGCATTGGACCGCAATCAGTCTTCCTCAAGTGCCGCAGCTCAGGAGGAAGCGACGAGTTCTGGACCGTCGCGTGGAAGGGTCCGCGAGGTCCCACTCTTTCCGCAGGCATTGGGCCAATTAGGCCCACAGTGGGGGTACCTGCAGCGACCGATAGGTGCATTGGGCCGGTATCAGAACCGACAAAAAGAGAAGACATTCTGACCCAACTGGCCAGTTCTATTAATGTTGATTTCGGCCCTACGATCGCCGAGTCTGCCGCCATGCGTGCTACGTCCTGTGCCATCGCCAGTTCTTTCTCGCCCCCCCACGCGACCAGACTTTTCAATTTCCATCGCTCATGAAGATGCTGAGCGACAGCTGCGTACCGCTCCGCTGGCCAAATCTTCGATGGCCAGCCAGCACCGACATTGATCATTGCCCAAGGGGCGGTTAGTCCCAATTCGGAAGATTGGTTTGCCACCTGGGTTGCTGCATGGGAGTCTAAATGCACGCGATATTCGATTGTTGGTTTGTGGATTCCGAACCCTTCCAGAAGAGCGAGTCCACGGTCGATGACGTGTGGGGAATTCGGAGTAATGATTCGGTTGTTGAACCAAGTACTCAGTTCCCGACCTTCGAACTCGGATGAAGCCAATCCGAATCGTAGCTTTGCGCCCGAAAACCACGCGATGAGGGCGCTCTTGGTGAGTCCTTGGGCATCGAGTGTAGCTTCTGGACCCCAATCGCGAATCTTCTTTAAGAATTTGAAATAGCGAAGGGGCGTCGATTGGTCTTCTTTGGTGAGGACGAACAATCGGTCCAAGCACTCATGGTTTCGGAGCAAGTCAGCCGCACCGCTACTAACAACCCACCCGATTTCGGAATCTGGAAAGCGATCCCGAAGTGCACACAGGATGGGTAGATTTAGTATCGTGTCACCGACTGCAGAGAGCCGAACGATTAATATGCGTTGTGGCATAAGTGGCGACAGAGTCCCGCTTAGAAGAAGCACTTCGTGCAATTGCTGCACAGAGGAATTTCGCTCTGACGGCTTTCTCGATGTAGTTTGCGGAGTTCGTTGTACCTCGAATTGTTCCAAATGTCGATCATCCGGCCATCGTTCACGTTTCCAAGGACTTCTTTGCCGCTGTAATCGAGACAGCACAGTGCCACGTCTCCATTGACCAGAACGGTCATCGTCCGCCAAAGGCGATCGCAAGGCTTTCGAATGCGTTGTTGTTCTGCATCGCCGAGGGCGCCGCCCCAGTTGTGGATACTGGTGAAGTCGATGTGGTCAACAACATCCTTGAGCATCTCTTCAGTTTGTTTGCGATTCGATGTTTGGCACGTTGCAGCCACGATGACAGGTGTGGATTTCCCTGCTTCATCGCGCAGTTTGCGAAAGGCCTTCACGTTCTCGACAACCTTAGCATGGTCGAGACCAACTCGCAACAGATTGAACTCCTTGGCATCGGTACCATCGATGCTGATCTTGATTTCATCGAGTCCACTATCGAGGATCCGTCTCGCGAGATCCCCGCGGAGCAAATCCCCGTTGGTGAAGATCTTGACCTTGGGAATCCCTTTTTCTTTGCAATAGCGAATGCGATCGGGAAGTTGCTTATCGATCAACGGTTCGCCATAGCCGTGAAGATGGACGAGTCGTACGCCCCCTTCCACGCACTGTTCGACCACTTTCTCGAAGAGGTCTTGCTTCATATTTCCCTTGCTTCGGCCGATGGTCGAGCGCGGGCAAAAAACGCAGTCAGCTTGGCAATGGTTGGTGGTTTCAATCCGAACCGTTTTTGGAAACGATTGTCGCAGCAAGCTCATCGTATCGGCGATGACGTACGATGCCACAGAGCCCATGGTCCCAATAATCGATTGCCCGAGTGCAGACATTTGCATTCCCTTTGATGCGCGAAGAAAACTCCATTTTTCTAACGCGGGGAAGATAGCAAAGCTGCGCACATGGCGTCAACCGCAGTATTCAAGGCTTCGGATGGCACTGGCCTTGGGCTAGCAGGAACAAAGTGCTGGCGAAAACGACATTAATCTATGGAAGTCGAAGATGCTGTCTTTACAGTTCGATCTCAGTCGACGCAGGTGGCTATAATGCTGTCGGTTATTTCGTCAATTTGTAAACGACGAGCTCATCTTGATCGCGGATGTACATTTGCCCATCGACGATGACTGGATGGGGCCAACTCTCCCCATTGTGGGTAGCGAGTTTGAACTTGCCGAGTAATTTGTACTGCTTGGTGTCGGTATCGATCATGGCCATTACGCCATCTTGGTAGCGAAAAAAGAGCTTTTTGTCTGCACAGACGATCGCGGCAGAACCGGAACCGGCGCCACGTCCTTTTTCCCAGAGATCCTTACCAGTCTTCCATTCGACGCATGCTGGAAAACCATTGTTGTGGCCATGTCCCATGAAAACATGGTCACCGATCATGATCATACCCCCGTGATGGTTTTGCAATTGCTTCGAACCTTTATAGTAGACTTCGGTTGCGGAGAGTTTTTTATTTGAATCCGCTGTAATCTTCAAAAGTGCGGTTCCGCCATCGCTATAGCCTGTCGAGCAGAAAACATAGTCTCCTTGGACCAGCGGTGTTGGAATGTTCGCTGTGGTATTCGCGACGCGATCGTAATTCCACAGTAACTCCCCTGTTGCCGCATCATAGCTGACGATGCCATGTCCAATAAGCTGCACGTATTGTTTGCGTCCTGTCGCGTTCGAGACGACGACCGACGAGTACCCTGCTCCATCATTCCCCCGCAACTTGCCCGTTGGAGCTTTGCCCGACCATTCGGTCGTACCTGTTTTCTTATCCAGGGCGACCACCATGGCGTTGGGGGCACCAGGTGTACAGAGCAAGCGTTCTCCATCGACCAATGGAGACTCACTATACCCCCACCCAGATTCCATTTTGCCGCCGAAGTCCGCAGTGAAGCTTTTCTGCCAAACGATCCCCCCCGTTTTGACCTGACAGCATACCAACACGCCATCGAACGAGAGCGCATAGACAAGACCGGTTTCCTTATCGATGGTTGGTGTGCCGTTCGCAGCACCTCGGTCTGGGGTGAATGGTGTCTTCCATACGACAGTACCATCTTTCGCGTTCAAGCAAACCAAGGTGGTTTTCTGGTCGATATTCCCAATGGTGAACAGCTTGCCATCGGCAATAGCTACGCTCGCCATTCCTGATCCAAGGCCTTTGGTTCGATACTTGATGGAAGGACCTTCCTCCGGCCATGTATTCAGAAGACCACTCTCGTTGGCGATTCCATCCCGATTAGGACCACGCCATTGAGCCCAATCGTTTGCCAAGCTGTAACTTGAGCAGGAACAAGCGATCGTGCCGAGGATTGCAATGCGTCGAACGAAGGTAGGGTAGTGTTTCATGACAGTGATAATCCTGGATGGGGAAAGTTCAGGTTTGAGGAAGGTAGTGGAGGGATGGTGGTCTGGATTGGTCGTTGCTTCCGGACACCGATGTGAACGACAAACGATCTATCTACGATCGTCTAAAAGTATAGCGGCTTCACTCTGCGGCGTGGGGATGTAAGAAGATTGGGGAGCGTGCGCAACTAGCCAAGCCCACATTGGGCGAAGCGAGCGAGCTTCATTCATAGGGACTGATTTCTGGGCATAGGCCAGTCGGCTGTAGAGCATCCCAAGTTGTAAAAGCGGTTCTTGGATTTCACTGTACTTTCTACCGAGTCGCCTTAGAAATTCCTCGGGGGTCTCTTCTTCTCTGCGGCGAACACGATGTTCGGAAGCCCATGCAATAATAGCTGCGAAGAGCCGGCGTACAATTTTGTTCGGATCGGATGGGGATTCTTGGAAAGGGTCTGAAAAGCTAGAGAACAAAATCTGTGGAACGGTTGTTTCGCTTGGTGACAAAGTATCGGGCTCGGTTTCTTCGTCCGACTCACCTGAAAACCAGCCGAACCAATGGTGAAAAAAATCCCTGATTGCAGTGAGGATTTGCCGCTGGTAGAGGATTCCATAGATCAGCGTGACTAAAAATAATCCTGCCAGTACCAGCCACCGAAAAGCAGCAGCTAAATTCCATTCCATTGAAAAACCATTCGATGGCGAGGGATCTTGTGGTGCATTCTGCGGATCGCGATTGCGGTTCTGATCTGGACGCGGGGGGACTGGCTGAGGTTGAGCGTTATCACGATTATTGGGTTGGTTCTCTTGTTTCGAACCGTTATTCCTCCCGGATGGTTCCGTCTCGTTTTGTTCTGTCTCATTCGGTTCACGAAGTTTCTTGCCAGTATTCTTATCAGCCGTGTTGTTGCGATTGTTGGAGGGTGAGTTGCTCGTGTCCAGGTTGCTGCTTGGCTTGTCGCTCGAAGATCGAGACTTGTTTTGGGATTCATCCCCTCCCGATCCATTTTTCTGAGGGTCGCTTGTGGAGCTTGGCGTACGGGAGTTGGCGGATTCTGTACCGGAAGAGTTCGCGCCGGAAGGTTTCTGACCGGACGAACTTCCGTCCTTGGTTAGATTGGAAGAGCCAGGTCCGGTCGCACCAGAACCACTGGAGCTGTTATCTTTAGAGTTTGATGTTGCGTTCCCATTTCCAGGCTGAGACGGGGTTTCTTGACCGTTAGCGGATTGGGCTTGTTGCCGCGCTTGGTTAGCATTCGGCTGGCTAGCATTCGGCTGGTTAGCATTCGGCTGGTTAGCAGCCTGCTTTTGCTGGACGACCGGATGTTTCATTGAGTCACCTTGCTGGCCTGAGTTTCCAGCCCCTTCATTGCCCCAACCCCATCGGCTCGACGCCAGGTCGGTGCGGCTTGTGATTCGAAATGGCAATTCCATGATGTTGGAACTGAGCATTGGAAATGGCAGGATAGCCATTAGGATGATCAGACCGAGCGTTGCGGATATTCCTGCTGCAAGCCACTTGGCACTTAGGGTGCCTTCCATTTCCACTCCCCGTTGCCGGACATATTTTCTGAGGGAAAGCAACGAGATGACAACTAACAAGGACAACGCTGAAAACAAGTAGGCGATCATGCAGACGAATGCGAGCTTGCGAGTCGGAGCGGCCTGGATAAAAAGTTGTCCCAAGCCGAATACTGGAATTGCTAGGAGAGCAAAATAGAGAATCCAAACGCCTGGGTTATGTTGGCGTATTCCTTGTTTCGCATTGGTATTCGTGTTGGCCCGTTTTAACAAACCCAGTGATTGCAGTAGGCCTTCGCCATTCGATTCACGAGCTTCGTCCACGGAGGTGGCATCCATCGTGATTCGATCTGCCAAGTAAGCGATCAAGGAGAGTAGTGCGATCAGAACGGGAAGGCTGAACGGGGCCATCGGGCCATCCACGACGAAAAATCGAGGTGCTACCAAGAGGGTCGCGCCTCCGAGCAGCCCGAGGTAAACCAGAGATTGAGCCCGAGATTGCTCGATCGCAATTCTGCTGATCAGTACCGAGGCAAACGTGAACAAACCTAAGATCCACATCAGACGGGCAGGGAACTCTCCTTGATAGAGAATGCACAAGAGAAAACAAACTAGAGAACCGATCATCAGAATGATCAAGCCTGGGGAGAACGCTGCAAACGCGTAGTCGAGCGAGTTTGGTTTTAGCTTAGGTTCTATTTCCATCGGCCCACGGAAGGTTTCCGATCCATTTTGCGAGCTTAACCCGAGTTTTTCAATGGGAGTCTTCTTGGATGATTGGCTCAGTTACGAAGCGGTAACCAGCGTCGCGAATGGTCAAAAAATGTTTTGGATGGGCGGGATCGCTTTCAAACATTTTACGCAACCGAAGCAGGAATTGGTCAACACTTCGGGTCTGCATGTCTCCCGTCATATCCCATACTTCAGACAGGAGTTCTTGCCGGCTGATCACACGTCCTTCATTCTCTACAAAATAACGGAGCAACTGAAGTTCCTTGTGAGTCAGTTTCACTTCCTTGTCATCCACCTTTACCTCGTAGGTGTCGAAGTTAATGTGAGCGTTCCCGAAATCGATTTCGGTGACTTTGGACGAAAGGTGATCGGAGCTTTTTCGGGCTTGCCGTGGATATAGTCGCAGCAAGTTTTTGATACGAGAGAAGAGTTCGTCGAGGTCGAAAGGTTTAGTGAGGTACTGATTCGCACCCACGTCAAAGCCTCGTGCTCGATCTTCGGACAAGCTTCTCGCGCTGAGCATGAGGATTGGGATCAGGATTTCCTGCTCTCTCAATTTTTCACAAACGGCATAGCCGCTCATACCTGGAAGCATGAGGTCAAGGATGAGGAGGTCGTAGGCATAATGATCGGCTTCAATCAACCGCAGGGCTGTCGGGCCATCCGATGATATGGTCACTCTGTACCCTTCTGCCTCGAGGTTGTACTTCAAGCCTTGGGCGATGCTGGACTCATCTTCCACCACTAGGATCCGGGGTTTCATCGATGTTCGGGATTCCACTCAGGAGGAGGGTTGGGGGCAGTTTCGGAAGCGGGTTGGAATATCGGGTTGTTGCCACACGCTCATTCCGCCATCGACGTAGATGGTTTGCCCGTGGATGTGTTCCGCCAGGTCGCTGAGTAAGAATGCTGCCATCGGACCGCAAACATCTGCTTCGGGGACTTGTCCATTGGGTGTATGAAGTCTCATCCATTCCAAAGCGGCCTCGTCCGATGCGAGAACTTGGTTTGTCAATGGTGTTCTTACCAAACCAGGTGCGAGCGAATTGACACGAATTCCATGGGGGGCGAGAGCGACGCAAAGGGATCGCACTAATCCCGCGATCGCTGCTTTGGATGCGTCGTAAGCCGAATGATCAGGCTCGGCGAGCAAGCCGTTGATGGAACCGGTGAAAAGAATCCGTCCTGCGATCTTGTTTTCCATCCAGTACTTCGAAAACGCTCGTGCTAAAAAATAAGGGCTCTTCAGGTTCAGTTGCATGGTCCGGTCAAAGGTCGATTCATCCATTTCAAGGAATGGTTTGTCGATGAAGGTACCGGCGTTGTTAACGAGCAAACTCAGTCGTGGAAATTGTGAGAGAGCCTGGGCGACGATAGTTCGCTCGATCGCGGCGAATGAGTCGCACAAGTCGCAACAGATCAGCTTTGATCCAGGGGTGAATGCTTGGCAGGCGGCTAGTGTTTCGAGGGCATAGTGATCAGCTTTCAAGCCATGAACGATGACCGTTGCACCCGCTTTGGCCAGGCATTTAGCGATCGCGGCCCCGACCCCTTGGGTGCTACCCGTGACGAGTGCTGTGTGTCCGGAAAGGTCGATCATGCCATCGCCCCACGCCAGGTTCTATTGGTACTGGAGTTTGGTGGTTCTAGAGTGAGGAAGACTTTGTGGGTTAGGAGGTTACAGCGTTTGACTCAATCGCACCACCACCTGTCCCGTCCGTTGTATTCGACGCATTCCGGTGCTTTCGACCGTTGTGCCGTTCGATGGCTGCTTCGATGAAGCGAGCGAACAACGGATGCGATTTGGTCGGTTTGCTCTTAAATTCGGGGTGGAATTGAACTGCGACGAAGTGTGGGTGGCTGGGTAGTTCGATGATTTCTACTAAGCCGCCATCGGGGCTAAGTCCTGAAAAACGGATCCCGTGGGCTTCGTACTGTTGACGATACACGTTGTTGAACTCGTAACGGTGACGGTGTCTTTCGGTGACATGATCGGATTGATAGGCCCGATGAGCGGTCGAGTCTGGGACCAGGTGGCAAGGCTGGGTACCCAACCGCATGGTGCCTCCCAACTGTGTGACGTTCCGTTGTTCGTCGAGCAAGCAGATCACCGGATGCTGCGAATCTTTGTCGAACTCGGTGCTGTGGGCCCGTTCCAGCCCGATCACGTTACGACCGAACTCGATGGCGGCACACTGCATACCTAAACAAATCCCAAAGAACGGGATTTCTCGTTCCCTAGCGTAACGGATAGCCTGGACTTTGCCTTCAACGCCTCGTTCGCCAAAACCACCAGGAATAAGGATGCCGTCGTAACCAGCCAACAACCGTTCAGGGCCTTCCTCTTCGATATCGCTGCTTTGAATACGAGCGATGCGGATCTGGCACTGGTGGCGAATACCAGCGTGGTCAAGGGATTCGTAGATCGATTTGTACGCGTCTTTATGTTCCGCGTATTTGCCGACCACCGCGATGCTGATTTCATGCTTCGGGTTGCGAAGTGAGAACATGAGGTTGTCCCATGCTTCGAGGCGCAGTGGTTGCGCGTTGAGTCCGAAACGCTTGATGATAAACTCATCGAGTTTGTGATCGCGCAGCGACAGCGGTACTTCGTAGATCGAGAAGTCCTTGTCCTTTTCCTCGATGACCGCTTGGACATCCACGTTGCAAAACAAAGCTATCTTTTCACGCTCCTCGCGTGAAATGCTTTGCTCGCATCGGCAGATGAGCATGTCGGGCTGGATCCCGATTTGACGGAGTTGGCCGACGGAGTGTTGGGTCGGCTTGGTTTTGATTTCTGCAGCGGCTTTTAAGTAAGGGACCAGCGTTAGGTGAATGAACAAACAGTTTTCTCGCCCTACGTCCTGTGGGAACTGCCGGATCGCTTCGAGGAATGGAAGGCCCTCGATATCGCCGACGGTCCCACCGATTTCAGTGATCACAATGTCAGTCTGCGGGTCGGCCAGTCGCAGGATCGCTTCTTTGATCTCGTTGGTAATATGCGGGATAACTTGAACTGTTTTCCCGAGGAATTGCCCTCGCCGCTCTTTTTCGATCACCCGGAGATAGATTTGTCCGGTGGTGTAGTTCGAGTCGCGGGTCAAGGATCCGCTCGTGAAACGCTCGTAGTGTCCCAAGTCGAGGTCGGTTTCACTTCCGTCATCGAGAACGTAGACCTCTCCGTGCTGGTAGGGGCTCATGGTCCCTGGGTCGACGTTGATGTAAGGATCCAATTTCTGCATCCGCACCCGTAGCCCGCGAGCTTCGAGTAGCATCCCAATCGATGCACTGGTCAGTCCTTTACCGATCGAGCTAACCACGCC